>FWPV01013913.1_pt1 | contig 11541 bp, 9 predicted proteins | sample 2228371 | NCBI WGS metagenome assembly FWPV01 (sample SAMEA103939776, study PRJEB20133) | metagenome | reverse complement strand
CATCTCCTTATGCTGGTATTTACGTAGGAGGAAGATATTATCTTAATGAGAAATTTGGTTTTTTTAGTGAGCTGGGATATGATATTTCCTGGTTTAAAATTGGTGTATCATTTAAATTTTAATTAAGTTCTCATATATCTTTTTTTAAAAGAATTCGTATAATCGTTAATAGCAAATAATTAGAATTTTTCAAAAAAATGAAAAAAAAGCAACTAAATCTAATCTCTGTTTTTTTTGTTTTATCTTTTTTAATAAATTTTTATTGTTCAGAAAATAATTTTTGTTTTTTAAACATTATAAAAACTGAAAAAATTCCTTCTGATTGTCTTGTTTTAGTCTATAATCCAGATGGTTGTGGCTGTGCAAAAGATTATGAAAATGTTGAACAATGGAAGCGATTGGCGAAAAGAGTAAAGCTTTAAATTTTGCATTTCGTGCATTTATTTCAGGTAAAAGTATGAAAAATGCTTTTGAAATTTATGGTATTGAATTTAAACCTTTTGATTGTTTCAGCAAGATCAGCTTCAAAACAATGACGATTTTGAGGAAAAATAAAAAAGTAGTTTTTCAGAAAGCGGGGGTTTTAAACAGTAGTGATTTTATAAGGCTTCAGAAGCTGATTTTGAAAGCGGTGGAATCGTTTCCGCAGAAAAAATAAGCGCAAGGTTCTGCATCGGGTTTGCCCGATTTTTCTCTGCTGTGCTATAATCCTGAAATGAAAGCTAACTCCCTCACACCTATGCTCAAGCAGTACCTGCAGATAAAAAAGCAGTATCCGGAGGCAATCCTCTTTTTCAGAATGGGTGATTTTTATGAAATGTTTTTTGAAGATGCAAAAATTGCGGCGCCAATCCTGGAAGTAGTGCTCACTTCAAGAAATAAGAGCAAGGAAGAGTCTGTGCCGTTATGTGGCGTTCCCTATCATGCAATGGAGAATTATGCAGTTAAACTGCTGAAAAAAGGCTATAAGGTTGCAATCTGCGAACAGACCGAAGATCCTTCTCAGGCAAAAGGAATTGTTCGCCGGGAGGTTGTTCGCGTTCTTACGCCGGCAACCGCGCTTGAATTCGATAATCTTGAATTCGGCTCGGACAACAATTATCTGCTCTCAATTTTTGCCGGAACAATTGATTGCGCTTATGCCTGCCTGGATTTGAAAAATGGTCTGCTTGAAGTAAAAAAATTCCTTAGAAACGATATTCCTGCTCTCAAAGATGAGCTTTTTCGAATCTCACCGCGGGAACTTTTAGTCAATGAAGATTTTTTTGCCAGTTGGAAAGAATTTTTTGGTTCAGAGCGATTACTGGAAGGAATAAGAGTAGAGAAGAGAGATGTCAGTCAAGATGACTTTTTTTCTTATGAAAATATTCTTAAAGAGCACTTTGGCTGGGAAACACTATCCGGAACAGAGCTGGACCAGTTTCCGGAGGGTATGATTGCTTCGGCAATGCTGCTGCAATATCTGCAGCAGGTAAGTTTCCAGAGTATGAAAAATCTCTTCCGGCTTAAATTCTCCCGGCAGCAGAATACTCTTTACCTTGATAGCGCCACTTTAAGGAATCTGGAAATTTTAAGCAATCAGCGCGGTCAATCAACAAAAGGGACTCTTTTTGAAGCAGTTGATTATACACTGACCGCAATGGGTAAAAGACTACTGCGTAACTGGCTGGCTTATCCACTCCTGAACCGTCAGGAGATCATAAAAAGGCAGGAAGCTGTTGCCGAACTATTTTCCAGTCTGATTACGCGCAGTGAAATTCGCAAAATCCTAAAAGGAATAGCTGATCTGGCAAGAATCAACGCCCGGCTGGCGCTAAAAAATATATCACCTCTGCAGTTAATTCAGCTGAAAGAGATTTTAGAAAAATTTCCATTTTTAAAAAGAGAGCTTTCCTACATGCAGAGCGAAATGCTAAAAGAAATCGAAACCAATCTGAATCAGCTGGAAGAAGTTCAGCAACTCATATCTCATTATTTACAGCCCCAGCCTCATCATCAGCCGGGAGAAGGGCTGGTGATCAGAGAGGGTGTCAATCAGGAACTTGATGAGCTTCGGGCTCTCAGTCTTAATGCTAAAGGAGTTGTTGCGGCAATTGAAGAACGGGAGAGACAGAGAACCGGCATCCCTTCTTTGAAAGTCCGTTACAATAAGGTTTTTGGTTATTATATTGAGGTAACCAATGCGCATCTGAAACTTGTTCCCGAAGACTACAACCGAAAACAGACACTGGTTAATGCTGAACGCTTTATTACCCGCGAACTGAAAGAACTGGAAGATAAAATTCTAAGAGCGGAAGAGAGAATCGGTCAGCTGGAAAAAGAAATCTTTTCTGAATTGCTGGACAAACTCCTGAATTTTTTACCCCAATTACAGATTAATGCCGAGATGATCGCCCTGCTTGATGTAATTGCTGGCGGAGCAGAACTCGCTCAAAAGCACAGTTACTGTCGTCCGCAACTGATTAACGAAAAGGTTCTGGAAATAGAAGAGGGGCGCCATGCTGTTCTGGAAACTGATCGCAGTCTGCAATTTGTGCCCAATGATCTTTTTCTCAACGCTCAGGAGCAGCAGATCATGATATTGACCGGGCCAAATATGGGCGGCAAGTCCACTTTTCTGCGTCAAACAGCACTGATTGTTATTCTGGCACAAATCGGTTATTTTGTTCCGGCAAAAAAAGCCCGTCTTCCTGTTTTCGACCGTATTTTTACACGCATCGGAGCTGCCGATTATTTGCTGGAAGGAAAATCAACATTTATGGTTGAAATGCTGGAAATGGCAGTAATTCTGAATAATGCTACTAAAAAATCGCTGATCCTGCTTGATGAAGTCGGCAGAGGAACTGCTACTTTTGATGGTCTCTCTCTGGCCTGGGCTGCAGTCGAATATCTGCATACGCTGCCGGAAAAGCCGCTCACGCTTTTTGCCACTCATTATCATGAATTGACCGAACTTGCTGAAGTATGCGAACGGGTAAAGAATTTTCATATCGAAGTCAAGGAATGGCAGGATAACCTGATATTTCTGCACAAGGTTATGCCCGGAGCTTCAGATCGCAGCTTCGGAATTCATGTGGCTAAAATAGCCGGTGTTCCTCTGAAGGTGGTCGAGCGGGCGAAAGAGATTTTGCTTGAGCTTGAAAAGAAAGAAGAGGAAAGGCTTTTTCGGGAAAAAATCCGTGAAAACATTGTCAGAAAAGTTCCCCTGCAATTAAATCTTTTTACCAGAGTTCAGGAGATTTCGGTTGAAGAAAAGGTTGCTTCTGAAATACTAAAGACAAAAATCGAGGAGTTAACTCCGCTCTCGGCTTTAAATCTTATTGCCCGCTGGCAGGAATTGTTAAGCAAAAAAAAAGGTTCTGTTCAGGATTAAAACAGGGTAAAATCTTTTTCAGGAATAACTGCTGAAAAGATCAAAAATGATTTTCAAGAGTAAAATTGATAAAACAATTGTTACCATAAGCCGGATAAAGTGATTGCCTTTTTTAAGGGCAAAGCCTGAACCGACAATGTTTCCGGCAATTCCAGCAGCAACAGCAGGAAGGCCAAAGAGCAGAAGAACTTTTCCTCTGTAGATGAAAGTCAGAAGTGCGGCGATATTGGAAGCAAGGTTAACTACTTTGGTATTACCGTTTGCTGTTTGCAAATCGTATTTTAAAAAAAATGTATAACAGAGAATTAAAAAAGTACCGGTTCCGGGTCCGAAAAAGCCATCGTAAAATCCGATAGCCGTTGAGAAAAGAGCTGCCAGAAGGTATTTTTTCAAAGGCGAAAAAACTTTGCTCTCGTTTTTCAGTCCCAGGCTTTTTTGTCGGAAAGTAATCAGGGTTAAAATCGGAATAAGCAACAGAAGGATAAACTTAAGCAGGTAAGGCTTGATCAACAATACGGCAGTGCTTCCCAGTGCAGCGGACGGCAAAGCGCAAAGTGCACTGAGTAGAGCTACTCTGATGTCTATAATGCGGTTTTTCCAGTAGCGCAGAGTAGCAAAGAGAGTACCAAAACAGGAGGAAAATTTATTCGTACCGAGAGCATAAAAAGGTGAAAGACCGGCAGCGAAATAAGCTGGAACTGAAATCAGCCCGCCACCACCGGCGATTGAATCGACAAAACCGGCAATAAAAACTGCCGGAAGAAGTATAAGATAAGCAAAGAAAAGGTTTTCGGGCATCTATCGTAAAAAGCGCTCCTGCCATAAAAAAAGGTTAAGCAGAGCAAATAACAGATGCGAGTGGTTTTCTTTTCCTGAAAAGTGCTCTTTAATTAATTGCTCAATGAAGACAGGGTTGAAAATTTGCCAATCTTCGATTTTTTCCCGTTTCAGGGTTTCCAGCAGAAGCTCACGCAATTCGTTTTTCAGCCAGTTTTTGATTGGACAGGAGAAGCCCTCTTTCTGACGATAGATAATTTCTGGAGGTAAAAAATCTTTCATTGCCTCTTTAAAAAACCATTTGGTTTGATATCCGCGCAGTTTATAGTCAGGGGGAAGCGAAAATGCAAATTCAACCAGCTGGTGATCAAGAAGAGGAGAACGCGTTTCCAGTGAGTTTGCCATGCTCATCCGGTCAACCTTCACCATAATATCGTCAGGAAGATAAGTTTTCAGATCGAGATAGAGGTTGCGGTTGATTGCAGAAAAAGTTTTGCTCAGTTCAAAGTAATCCTTAAAAGGGAAGCGTTCGGCAAGCGGCAGGAGATATTCCTGATTCAAAAAGTCAGGGTGATAGAGCTGTTTTTTTTGCTTTTGTGAAAAGAATTGCATCCAGCGGAACTGTTCATCCAGATCAGAGAAATTAAGTCCGTCAATAAACTTTTTATAGCGGTTGATAAATCCTTTTTTAATTTCTCTGGGGGTAAAAAGCGCTGAACTTAAATTAAAAACCGGTAAAAGTATTTTTAAAAGAGGCTGCTTCAGATAGGCTGCTATTTTTTGGGCAATAAAGTGTTCGTATCCCCCAAAAACCTCGTCGCCGCCATCTCCGGAAAGCACAACGGTAACATTGCGCCGCGCAATTTCACTTACAAGATATGTTGCCGGATTAGAGAAATCGCTTAAAGGTTCATCAAGATAGGCAACTGTTTTCAGATATGTGTTAAGAACATCAAAGCTGATAATTTCCTCATAATGGTCGCAATTATATTTTGCGGCAATTTTGCGTGCATATGGCAGTTCACTGTAGCTTCCTTCCTGAAATCCTATGGAAAATGTTTTGACCGGCTCGCTGGAGTTCAGAGCCATCATGGCAACAACAGAACTGGAGTCGATGCCGCCGGATAGAAAAGCTCCCAGCGGCACATCGGCAATCATTCTCAGTCTGACAGCCTGATTAAATATTTCCAGAAACTCTTCCTTTAAGGTATAAAAATCATCGTTTCTCTGTTGAACATTAATTTCCCAGTATTTCCTGATCTGATAATTTTGCAGATCATAAAGCAGGTAGTGTCCGGCGGGAAGTTTTTTCACATTTTTGAAAATCGTTAACGGAGCGGGAATAAACTCCAGTGATAAGAGGTAATCAATTGCCTGATAATCAAGTTCTCTGTTTAAATAAGGGCATTGCAACAGAGCTTTCAGCTCAGAAGCAAAAACTAAGGTTCCATCATTTAAAAAAGAGTAATAAAGAGGCTTTTTTCCGAGCCGGTCGCGAAAGAGAAAAATCTTTTTGTTTGTTCTATCCCAGATAGCAAATGCGAACATTCCGCGCAGTTTTTTAATGAAACCCGGGCCCTCCAGCTGGAAGAGGTTAACAATAACTTCAGTATCGCTAAATGTTTTCAGCCTTACTTTCTGATTCAGCAGCTCTTCTCTTAGCTGAAGAAAGTTATAGATTTCACCGTTGTAGGTTATCCAGTACTGTTCGTTTTCTGAACAGAGCGGCTGATGCCCGCTGGCAAGATCAATAATACTCAATCGGCGTGCAGCCAGACCTGTTTCAGCTTCAAAGAAAAATCCCTCATCGTCCGGCCCGCGTGAAATTATGGCCCGATTCATCTTCTGCAGAGTTTCAAAATTTAAAATATTACTCCGCTGAACGAAGCCGGCTATTCCGCACATCTAAAATTAGCTGGTTTTTATTATTTAAAACTTTTCAGAGCTTCCTCTTCACTGTTAAAAGTTTCAAAAACAGTGATTAATTTTGTGACGGAAAGAAGATCGCGTACATTATTTGTCAGGTTAATGATTTTTATATCGCCGCCGTTTTTTTTCATTGAAGTATAACAGCGGATTACTTCACCAAGTCCCGTTGAATCGAGGTAAGGGACTTCAGCAAAATTCATTAAGACCTTTTTCTCTCCACTGTCAACCATTTTTTGAATTTCATTACGAAGATCTTCTACTCCCTCTCCAAAAAGAATTTTTCCTTTAATGTCAAGAATTGATACATCGCCATTTTTTCTTTTTACAATCTTCATCGTTTACTCCTTAATGCTTTTTTATAGCATAGATGTCTTTTTTTTTCAACATCAGGTTTTAATCAGGGCTAATGCTTTTGCCAAAAGGGCTGAGAGCCAGGCTGATCATTTTAATGTGCTGACGGGCAAATGGTGTGCCGATTATGGTTATTGTCAGTAACAGGGCAAAGAAGAGGTGGCTGATTATCAGCCAGAGACCGCCGAATAAGAGCCAGATCAAATTCAGCAATGTATTCAGGCAACCGTTCTGCTGGCTGGTGGAAATAATTTTCTGACCAAAGGGAAAAAGACCGAGTATTGAGAGTTTAAAGCATTGCCAGCCGAAAGGAATACCGATTATTGTAAAACAGAGAGCCAGTCCGCCGGTTAGATAAAAAAGAGAGATTAACCAGCCGCCAAATATTATCCAGAGAATATTTCCGACTATAGACATAGTTATTCCGGGTTGACTGGGAGTAACTGGAAATCAGTGCAACCAAGGTTAAGCCGGGAAGCATATTCCAGCTGAATATGACTGTTAACATTGTAGGCCAGTCTGGCTAATGGCTTCTGCAATTTATCTTCAACCAGTTTTAAGGCAGCGGCATCGATTGCCACCGGGTCTGATGAGATTAATATACCGATGTCATCGCAGATTTTCTGAAAACCAGCCATGCAGTCACAGTCTTTAGTTATCCGCAGCAGGAAAGTGAAAAAAATCCTTTTTTTCTCAAAGAGCTTTAAAACAGCAGCAGCGTGTTCCACCATTTTTTTCTGCAAAATCTCCTGATTCTCGCTCCAGTTATAGGCAATGGCATCGAAGCGGCAGACGGTCAGGCATTCTCCGCAGCCGATGCATTTTTCTAAATCAATAAAGGCTTTTTGGTTGTCAAAAAGAATTGCTTCAACCGGACACCAGTGCAGACAGACGCCGCAGCCAGTGCATTTTTTCTCTTTAACTTTTGGCTTTACGGTTGAATGCTGCTTCATCTTGCCTTTGCGTGAAGCCAGCCCCATGCCCAGATTTTTCAGCGCGGCTCCGAAGCCGGTCAAAATGTGACCGGTGAAATGAGTAACCACAACAAGAGCCTGAATCTTTTTTAATAACGCTGCAATCTGAACCGTGGAAAATATCTCTGCCTGAATCTTTACTTCAATTTCTTCATCGCCCCAGAGACCATCAGCCATGATAATCGGAACACCGGTAATCTCCGGTTTGAAATTGTGTTTCTCAGCAAGAAGTATATGTTCTACGGCATTACTGCGTTTTCCGGAATAGAGGGTTGAGGTCTCGGTTAAAAAGGGCAGGGCTTTCTGCTTTTTAATCAAATCGGCGATTTTTTTAATGTAAATCGGGCGCACGAAACCATCGGTTTTCTCCTCACCGAAATGGGTTTTAATAGCTACGAAATCTCTTTCCTCAATAAAGCCTAAAAGGTTCTCCTGAGCAAGGAATTTCTCCAGTCTGGCGGCAAGCTGACTCTCATTTTCATCCGGGCGGCTGGGCAGAAAATAGACTGCACTCTTTTTCATTCTTACCTCAAAAATATATTTTCGCTTAATTGAAAACATTGTCAAGAAGGTGTGCGTAAAATATACCTGAATAATGATATCACCGGAAGCTGCTGCCCTGCTTACTGCCTGTTGCTGGTCGGTTAACGCTCTGCTTTTTTCTTTTGCCGGCCATCGGGTTGGTTCCTACACGGTTAATCACATTCGGCTCTGGTTTGCCCTGTTTTTGGTTTTGCTGTTTTTACAGTTCAGCGGCCAGCTTACTTTTTCCTTTCCGGCAAAAGGAATTTTTTTTATGGCTATTTCCGGGATGATCGGATTTTCTCTGGGAGATGCTTTTCTTTTTGAGGCGCTTGTCTTACTCAGGGTAAGAGACGCGATGCTGATTATGCTGCTCTCCCCGGTTTTCAGCCTCTTCTTTGGAATTTTCTGGTTTAAAGAACGAATCAGCGTAATTGAAATGGCAGGTGTTATTTTAACATTGTCTGGAATTGCACTGGTAATCCTTTTTAATAATTCTGAAAACAATTCCCCGGTCAGTCTGAAGGGAGTTTTCTTTGCTCTGGCCGGGGCAGTGGCGCAATCGGTGGGATTAATCTTTTCCAAAATCGGAATGAGTTATGGCATTAAGCCTATGTCAGCAAATGGTATCCGTTTATCGGCAGCACTGCTGACAATGATTGTTTTTACGATTATTCATAAAAGCTTTAGCACACATTTTAAAAAAGTTGTTCAGGATAAAATTGCTTTACTGCAAATTTTTGCCGGAGCATTGCTTGGTCCTTTTTTAGGAGTATTCCTTGCTTTGCTGGCTGTTTCCACAGGAAGAATAGGCATAAGTTCGATTTTGATGTCGCTTGCGCCGGTTTTACTTCTTCCGATCTCGGTAGTATTTCTTCAGGAAAAAATCTCTTTTCGCGCAATTTTTGGAACGGTAATGGCATTTGCCGGAGTTTCGCTGATTTTCATTGGCTGAAGTTAATTGAGAAAATTTATATCATCCTGATAATATAGAGATAGAAAAAGAAGTAGATAGTCACGAAGATGTCTGGTGATTAAAAAATTGTTGCGGACATGTTCTTTGCCGTTTCGGCCGAGCTTTGCGGCATAATCCGGTTCATTAAGCAGTTGTTTTATCCAGAATGCAGTTCCTTCAATAGAGTGGGTGAGAATGCCTGAGTATTTGTGGGTAATTTGCAGGGGAATTCCGCCTACTGCAGAAGCAATTACTGGCTTTTCTTTCCAGAGAGCCTCGGCTACTGTCAAACCAAAGCCTTCTTTTAAGGATTTTTGCAGAATAATATTTGAACCGCGCTGCAGTGCATTGATTTCAAAGTCACTGCCTCCGGGAAGTAAAAGAATAAAAATATCTTTTTCACCTTCGGCAGCTTCACGAACTTCGCAAAGAACTTTTTCGCCTTCAGGATCATCAGAGGCTCCTCCTCCGGCAAGAACCAGCTGGCAGTCGATGTATTTTTTAACCATTTTCCATGCTTTAATCACACCGACGGGATCTTTGAGATAATCAAAACGAGAGATCTGGGTAATAGTTGGCTTCTGCAGATCAATGCCAAATCTTTCAAACACTGATTCAATATCCTGCTGAGTTAGTTCACGATTTTTTTCGTTTAAAGGATCAATTGAGGGAGAAATAAGTATCTGCGGGATGCTTAACTGCCGGGCAAAAACTGGTGCTGAAAAAACAGCACGATCATAGCGCTCGATATATTCTTTTAAAAAGAGCCAGACTTCATAATTGGGATCAGAAAAGTCAATATGACAGCGCCAGCACCAGAATTGATTTTCTGCAGATCGCTTTTCAATAAGGGCAATGGGTTGCGGATCGTGGATAAATATAATATCTGCTGAAAGATCCATTTCCTCAGCGTTTCGGGCGTTAACTTCCAGAAAATGGTTAAATTCTTCTTGTCTAAATTCTGCTTTTACGCCGTGCAGAGCATTATGAAATTTTTTTGTAATGTTAAAAAAATCCTCGCCTCCTTTAATCACTTCCCACCTGGCACGAACACCTACCTGATTAAGCAGGGGAATCATCCGGTTTAAAATTTCAGCCACACCTCCTCCTGTTGCAGTTGAATTCACATTAATGACTGATTTTCCTTCAAGATGCCGGGCGAGATTTAAAATATTTTCAACAACAGATTCGCCAACTATTGTCTTATAATTTTCAAGCTTCATTATTTAACCTCGCTTCAATTAACCTGATTATCTTTTTTCGTAATCCCTCAAGTGTAATTGTATAGGGATCAAGCTGAGAAATTTTTCTGGCCAGATCATTTTCCTGAAGCTCAGATGAAAGCCAATAAGAAAAATCGTTATCATCTTTCTCCAGCCTGATTTTTGCTTCAAAAATGTGAAAATATAAGGAAAACGGATCAATTATCTTTATCTTCTCAAGAAATACAGACAGGTTATTTGCTGAATGATTTGTTTTTATAACAAAACTGCGTGACTTCATAAAGTGAAATTCATATCCGTTAGAAACCCGAAAATCATCCTTGTTTTCTTTAAGGTAATTACTGATAATCTGAACGAATTGTTCGCGAAGTTCCCGAATTGTTTTGAACTGGACAGTATCCACAGCAGAGAGCTTTTCTCCTAATTTCTCATCACCATAAACATTTGTTGTCCAATAAGCAAAATCATTTGGAGGTTCAGGAGAAAGAAAATGGTGCTGCTTTAAAAAACGGTGCGTGTGATAATAGATAGAAGAGCCCGGAACACTTATGATTCCCGCGAGTAGTTCTTTTATCGAACTTGCTTTTTTACCCAGCAGTTCAACCAGACTTATTTCCAAAAAAAAAAAAAAAGGATTTGGCATTAATGCTCCTTATTATTGAGAGTTTCTCCATAATAAACTGTACGGCAGGGATAAGGAATAATTATTTTTTCCTCTTCATACCTGAGCTTAAGCATTTTAATAAAATTATGCTTTAATAAAAATTGATCTGCAAACTGGTGGGCGCGCAGAATAACGGAGAAATTTATTGAGTGTTCTCCAAAAGTGTGATAACGAACAAAAGGATCAAAATCAGCCACGCCACCGGGGGTTTTTTGCAGGACCTGGCGGGCGACATCAATTGTTACCTGCTCAACCTTTTCCAGATCGCTTGCATAGGCTACTCCGAGCTGAATCACTACGGATAGAGTTTTTTCGGGGAGGAAATAATTTTTCAGAATTGTATTTGCCATTTTGCTATTTGGAATAACAATCAGATTGTTAGATAATTCACGCACCGTGGTATTGCGCCAGTTTATATCGGTAATAAAACCTTCTTCTCCGCTTTCCAGTCTGACAAAATCACCCGGTCTGAACTGGCCTGAGGCAACGATCTGCAAACCGGCAAAAAGATTGGCCAGCGGTTCCTGCAGGGCAAGGGCAACGGCAAGTCCGCCGATACCCAATCCGGTAAGAATAGGGGTAATGGAAATTCCAATGCTGGAAAAAATAATCAGCACCCCAATCAAAAAAATAAAGATTTTTGTAAGATTGGAGAACAGAGATGTTTTTGAAATCAGTCCTGAAATGTTTTCAATCTTTTGATTGATTAGTTTTACGATAATATCTGAAGTAAAGAAAGTCAAGGTTAATATTGCCAGTACTGTCAGAATTTT
>FWPV01014509.1_pt1 | contig 11543 bp, 14 predicted proteins | sample 2228371 | NCBI WGS metagenome assembly FWPV01 (sample SAMEA103939776, study PRJEB20133) | metagenome | reverse complement strand
TACCTCAACAACATTTCCACATATCATACACTTAAAGACCTCGCCAACTTTGGTCACATTGGGCATTTTTACCTCCTATTTAACAAGCTTTTTGTGACAGAGCCACCAGTCAAAGCATTCAAATTCACCTTCAGATGCTTTCTTTAGACGTTCCTTCGCCGTATTTACATCCTTTGCTGGCGGAACAATTACATGGTCTTTTATCAATTCATTATCAGGCCAGTTTGCGGGCATGGCAACGCCATTCTTATCCGAGAGTTGCATTGCTTCTACAACACGCAGGATTTCATCCATATTTCTACCCAGTTCCTGAGGATAATACAGAATTATTCTAATTCTTGCCTTATCATCAACAACAAATACAGCACGCACAGTGTTGGTTCCTTTTCCTGGATGGATCAGCCCGAGTTTATCAGCAACTGCACCAGTGTCAGCGATTATTGGAAATTGTATCTCAACTCCAAGTTTTTCTTTTATCCACTCTTCCCATTTTATATGGGAAAAGACTTGGTCAACACTGAGGCCGATCAATTCGCAGTTTAGCGCCTTGAATCTATCATATCGCTTCTGGAAGGCAACAAATTCAGTAGTACAAACAGGAGTAAAATCTGCCGGGTGACTGAACAAAACAAACCACTTACCTGCATAGTCCTTTGGGAGTTCCTTAATACCATGTGTTGTCTGCACCTTAATTTCTGGAAAATCATCACCCAGTAAGGGCATTCTTTGTATTTCTTTATTATTCATTCTTACCTCCTTTTTTGGTTCTGGATTTTTTGTTACATTCACGGCATATTCCCTTAAAATAGCCGTGGACTTCTTCAATTTTGTGCCCATCAATAGCCTTTTTCCTGTTCAGGGCTATCGGGCATTCAATGTCAATATCATATATTTTACCGCATTTCAGACATAGAAAATGGTGATGGTTTTCAGTATTCGGGTCATATCTGAATTCTTCTCCAGTAATCGTGATTGCATTTAATAAACCTTTTTTATGGAATGCATTCATTGTGTTGTATACCGTTGCCATGGAGATTACGGGCAATTCTTTGTGCAGTGATTCAAAAATAGTTTCAACTGTGGGATGAGCATAGCGCAATTTATAGATATGCTCAAGCACCTTTATCCGCTGGAAAGTTGGTCTTACCCCGACGCCTTTTAACATTCTTTTAAATTCCTCTATCTTTGGAATTATTCTAATCATAGAATCATTATAATCAACTTTTAGACAATGTCAAGGGGGAAGATGTTTATATCCAAATTCAAACCAGAGCCTGCTAAATAAATTTTTCAAATCTATCCTTTTTTGCCTTGCAGATAGGGCAGACCTCGGGTGGCAATTCACGGGCACAGAGATAACCGCAGACCTTACATCTCCAGACCGGATAGGGAAGAGCCCCAGAAATTTGAGGTGAAGAAATTCTGGATTTCTGGCGCTGTTCTACTGGTGGTCTTCGTTCAGGTATAGATTGGAGTTTTTGCTCGCCCTTGAGAATTTTTTCTGATACATATAAGCCACAATAACAAGCCCCATATTCCACAATATCTGCATCACGATAATCGCAGGGGCAGATAATATCCAGGTCATCTTGTTTTTCCCCGGATGCCAGCCTGCACGGACATGCCTGATAGCCATATCGCTTCTGGTTTATGAACAGGGATTTGACGAGTGCCCTGGTAAATTCAATGTCGGGATTTAAATGATAACCACCTGCCTCGGCTTCTCTGTTGAGTTTTTCGTACAAAGATTGAACTTCGTCTTCTGTAACGAAATCGTTTTCATTCATTGTGCCTCCATTTTTTCAGACCCCTACTCCAGCATTCTTTTGATTTCCTGTTCTTTGAATCCTACAATACACTTTTCGTTGTTGAAGACAATCGTAGGAAATGAACAAGCAGGATTCCATTCTTCAACTTCCCTTTTTATCTTATTCTTTTCCTCACCTTCTAACAGGTCAACATAGATATAGTCAAATTCAACGCCGAGTTTTTCCAGTAGTTCCTTAGTCTTTCTGCACCATATACAGGTGCTCAAAGCATAGAGCATAATTTTGCCCTTGTTAATGCCTGGGACATGCTTAATGTTTGAATCAGACACAAGACCTCCTTTTTTGTTATCGTTAAGTTGTAATAGTTTAGTTTTTCCCAAAACTTTAATATTCACTTCCGCTCCCTTGAAGGGAGGGGATACAGGGGAGGGTGATTTACTGATGCCCTGATATTCTGATATCCTGATACCCTGGCTCCATTCCCCTCACCCCCGTATCAAGTACGGGGCAGGTTCCTACCCTCTCCTCTGCCTGAGGCGGACAGGCCACAAGGGTGAGTTTTTTGGAAAAACTTACCTATTTCGTCCAGTTAAAACTGGACGCTACAGATTGCTGGTTGCTATGCCCGATAACCACATACAATCTCTTTACTCTTCTTCCAGTTCTTTCAGATATTTTTCTGGGTTCTCTTCAAATGCCTTTTTGCAACCAGGGGCACAGAAGTAATACTTCTTGCCCTTGTATTCGGTTGACCACTTTGCGGTCTTTTCAGAGACCAGCATTTTGCAGACCGGGTCTGTAGCCATAATTACACCCCCTTTTTTAAATTCCAAACTTTAAATTCCAATACCGTTCATCTCTGTTAAGTTGAACCATGCAGATTTGTTTCATTTATTTTTGTTTCTGGAATATATTTTTTTAGTGATAGAGATAGACTGACAACAGTAACTGAACTGAATGCCATTGCCAGACCTGCAAATTCGGGTTTGAAGGTAATATGAAAGAATGGATATAGTGCTCCTGCGGCAACTGGAATCAGGATAATATTGTAGAAAAAAGCCCAGAAAAGATTCTGTTTTATCCTCTGCATGACCTTTTTTGCAAGTTCTATTGCTGCAATTGCGTCAATGATTTCACCTTTTACAAGCACCATATCACCGCTCTCAATCGCAATATCTGTTCCTGTGCCAATGGCAATTCCAAGGTCTGCCTGGGCAAGTGCAGGTGCATCATTTATTCCGTCACCAACAAACGCAACAACCTCGTGATTCATCTGCCTTTTCCTTACCTCTTCTATCTTATTCTGGGGATATACTTCGGCAATGAATTCGTTGATACCGAGTTCGTTCGCAATAGCATTTGCCGATTGTTTGTTATCACCAGTAACCATCACTGGCTTTATGTTATGCCTTTTTAGATTCTGGATCGCTATCTTTGAACCAGATTTTAATCGGTCTGTAATTGAAATAATGCCAATGAGTTTCTTATCAAACCCGACAAGAACAATACTTTTTCCATCCCCAGCCAGATTCTCAATGTCCTGTTCCATTTTTTTCTCTATTGTGACACCATTTTCCAGAAGAAAATTTCTATTTCCAAGAGTCGCTTCCTTGTTCCTGAACAATGCCTTGATGCCCTTTCCTTCAAATGTTTCAGGATTTGCGCAATCTTCAATTTCTATATTCATTTCCAGTGCCTTTTTCAGAATTGCATCTCCCAGGGGATGAATAGTATCCTTTTCAACGCTTGCTGCAACCCTCAAAACCATTTCTCTGTCATTATCATAAGAAATTATGTCCACCACTTCAGGTTTACCAGAAGTGAGTGTTCCAGTCTTGTCAAACAAAATTGTTGTAACTTTTTCAGCAATCTGCAATGCATCGCTGTTTTTTATCAAGATACCGAGTTCAGCAGCCCGGCCAATACCGACTGTAATTGCAGTTGGTGTAGCAAGTCCCAGGGCACAGGGACAGGCAATTACAAGGATTGAGATTGCAGTGGTCAGTGAAAAGAGTAGACTTTGTTTCAAGACAGCATACCAGAGGATAAAAGAAAGAATAGCAATCGTCAGAACAACAGGGATAAAATAACCCACGACTCTGTCTGCAATTTTTTGAATTGGTGGTTTAGAACCCTGTGCCTGTTGGACGAGTTTGATAATTTGCGCAAGGAGTGTATCCCTGCCTATTTTTGTTGCTCTGAATTTTAAAACACCATTTTTGTTGATTGTTCCGGCAAAAACCCTATCACTCCTTTTCTTCAAAACCGGGATCGGTTCACCAGTAACCATTGATTCATCAACAAGGCTTACGCCGTCAATGACTTCGCCGTCCGTGGGAATTCTTTCACCTGGTCTGCAGAGGATAATATTACCTACCACAATATCCTCTATCAACATTTCTGTTTCTTGATTTTCTTTCAGAACAATCGCCTTTTTTGGCACCAATCCAAGCAATTTCTTAATCGCCTCTGATGTCCTTTTTTTTGCCCTCGCCTCAAGATACCTGCCGAGGGTGAGGAAGGTGGCAAGCAGGATTGCAGTCTCATAGAACATAAACGATTTATCCAGGATAATATTGAAAGTTGCCATAACACTCGCTATGAATGAAACACCGATGCCCATTGAATACATTACATCCATATTCAGGGTTCTGTTTCTCAGTGCGCCATAACCAGCCCTGAAAATTGGAGCACTGAGATAGAGAAATGTTGGTAAGGAAATGGCAAACATAAGAAAATGCACTGGAAGATTCAGATGGTGCAATGGGACATACATCAAAATCATCAAGGGAATTCCGACTGCAAAGCCTATGATTATCCTTCTCTTTTTTTCGCTCAGTTCTTTATTTCTCAATATCTGCTCTCTGTCTTCTGTAAGTTCCTGTTCTGTACCAAGGTACTTGTAGCCTGAATCTTGTATAGCCTTCTTGATATCAGCGATCTTGACGAGTTCTGGATTGTAAGTAATATACGCCTGTTCAGTATTCAAATTTACCACAACATAAATGACTCCATTTAATCTCCTTAGAGATTGCTCAATTGTATTTACGCACATTGCACAATGCATACCACCGACTCTTACTATTTGCTTTTCCAAATTCATAATTGAAGGCCGTAGTATTTTAGATTTAAGATAAAGATATCAATTTTCTGTTTCATTTTTTCTTTATGTAGAATATCAAGTTGCTACCATCTCTATCAATCTTGAGCAATTCATTGCCGGTTTTTCTCAAAAAGGCCTTGATGTCCTGCTCTGCTGATGGGTCATCTGCAATCAGTTTCAAAACTTCACCAGAACTTAATTTATCAAGCGCCTGGCGGGTTTGAAATATTGGCTGGGGACAGAATAGTCCAGCACAATCAACAATAATTTTTGGTTCTTTGTTCATTTTCTTTATTGATTAAAAGAAAAAAGAGGCGCGGTTTAACACTGCGCCTCTTTAAGTTGAACCTGCTATCAGATCTCTTCAAGCAAACCCGTAAATGTATCATGATGCTCTTCTTCGTCGGAGAGAATGCCTTCAAAAAGTTTCCGGGTAACCTCGTCTCCTTCTTTGCGCGCAATTTCAATGATCTGTTTATACAGGTTTATTGCACCCTCTTCATCTTTTTTGTCCTGTTCAATCATTTCTCTAAGTGTTTCACCGACCATTATTGGTTCAGGTTTTGTAGTGGGTTTACCTCCCAGATAATTGAGTCTTTCAGCAATTGCCTCGGCATGTTTCATCTCGGTAATTGCGATTTTCTTCAATTCGTCTTTTACTGCAAATGCCTTAATGCCCTTCCACTGAACATGCTGCCACATATACTGAATGGATACCTGCAGTTCCCGGGCTATTGCTTTATTCATTAACTCAAGCAATTCATTTGATGCCATATTTTTCTCCTATCTTATTTCTTTGTTTTCTTCCTGGGCACCAGTTCTTTTCCACAGCAAATTATCGGATGTGCCTCAGCGCAACCGCACACATTGTCCACGGTTACCTGAAGACCGCAGACCTTGCATACATATTTGGTCCCTTTTTTTGTTTGTGTCTTTTTTTGTTTTTTTCATAATGGCTCCTTTGTTATTTTATTGCCTCCAAAATTTTGTCCACAAATTGTTCCTCAGGCAGTGCACCATCAAATTGAATCTTTTCGTTTATTATTACCTTCGGTACAGCAAAGATATTATATCGCTGAGAGAGATGAGGGAATTCCTGGGCATTAATGGTTTCCGCAGTAATCAGTGAATTTTCCATCGCAAATTTAAAGGCAGTTATTGCAACCTGAGGGCAATATGGACAGGTCAGGGTTACAAAAACCCTGATGTTTGTTGGTTTAGAAACGATTTTTAACATTTCTTTTATGTCAGGATTCAGTCCGGAATCTCTTGCAGAAACAATCTTTATTGTTTCCAGCAAAGTGCTGAATTCATACCCTGCCGGCATCCCATAGAATCTAATTCCATAATCCACCTCTCCCTTTACTATGCTGGCTGGTATTTTGTCCACTTTATATTCGGAGACCCTTTCCTTATCCTTAAGAAAGTCATAGACTTCAATGCTTATTTTATCAGAGAGGGTAGCGAGTTCTTCCATGAGCAGGCGGTTATCCTTACAATTTTCACATTCAAGTGTTGGCATAATTATAGGCGATTCCTGAGTAAAGACGATTAAGTTAACCCTTTCTCTCAATCCTTCAAATATTTTTCTGACTTCATTTTTGGTCGGCTCTTCAATCAGTCCCATCTTTGTTCCTTATATTTGAAGTCCCACAATGCGGGCATTTTTCAAACTGGCTATTAAAAAGCCTGCCGCATTCTTTGCAGTAAATTAATTCTATTTTACAGGAGGTGCAGAAAATGGGTTCAAAACATTTGAATATCAATTCGCTGTTGCAGAACGGGCACTTACACTTTTCCGACATCTTTGCCCCCCTTCTTTTTCAAGTAATCTTCAATCGCCCTGTGCAAAGCGTCAGCGCCAAGATTAGAACAATGCATTTTATTGGGTGGTAGTCCACCAAGTTCCTGGGCAACGAGCTCATTCGTGATCTGCAATGCCTCTTCAATTGTTTTACCCATTGCCATTTCACTTACCATAGATGAAACCGCAATTGCTGCGCCACAACCAAAGGTTTTAAATTTTATGTCCACAAGACGATTGTCTTTGACCTTTATGTAAAAAGTCATCATATCGCCACACACTGGATTTCCTACCTCACCTATACCATCAGCATCAGGAATTTCTCCAACATTCCTGGGATGCTGAAAATGGTCCATTACTTTTTCGGAATAGAAGGGCATAAACCTCCTCGCTTTCGCTCGTCAAAATTCCAAAATCCAAATTCCAACAACATAGTTTCTCGCTTTCGCTCGTCAATATAATGGGCTGAACTGTGCATCTGCCCAGAATTCTTCTTTCAGTATATTCAACTGCCTGGTGATTGCATCAAGGTGTTTTTCTTCCCAGGTCTGGAGACGGGCAAACAATTCCTTTGCAATCGGTTCGTCTGCTTCTTCTTTCATCTTGCGATAGAAATCAATTGAATTTGATTCCAATAGAGCACCGATGCTCAATGCAGACATTTCAAAATGTTTCTCTTTTATTCTGTCCTTTAAATCTTCGGTAAAAATCGGACTTTCACCGATAAACTGACCAGGAGTTCCTAAATCAATCCTGGACAACCAGCCATTTTCTTTTATGATGTGTTCATACTGTTTCTTCAATTCCTGGAAGTGTTTTATTTCATCTTCGGCAAGCGTCTTAAATACTTCTTTGCCTTTTGGGTCTTCGGTTTTTTCTGCGGCAAGTCGATAGAATTCTATGCCATTCAATTCAGTCTGCATTGCAATCTTCAAGCCTTCAAGAGCCTTCCTGGTCTCCATATTGCCCCCTATTCTCTTTCCCCTTCCATGGTGAATTCTCTGATTCCAAACCAGAATCCTGTTTGCTCAATATGGTCAATTTCTGCCTGGATTAGATCATAGTGTGATTCTTCCATTTCAATTATTCTATCAAATATTTTTATCGCATCAGGACTATTGAGATTGCTCTTATTTTCATTGTAGAATGCAATTGATCTCTTCTCCAGGTCAAGTGCAGTCTTCAATGCAGATAGTTCATCCATTCCTTCCTCAGTTTTTGTTTTATCAATATCTCTTATTCTGGGTGCAATCTTTTCAATAATTGATTCGGGGATATTTTCACAAATCCATGTTTGGTTGCACATTATGCTATCAAGTTCTTTTTCGAGAACTTCCATGTGAAGATACTCATCCTTTGCAAGTTTGATAAACATGTTTTTGCCTGTGGGGTCTTTTGTCTTGAAAGCAAAGTCAAGATACTGCACCAGACCATTCTTTTCAATCTTTATACCCATTTTTAATATTTCTACTGCTTTCTCCATTTTATCTCCTTTGTATATTTCAGTATATTTCATTTAGACACGAAGTCAAGCCCAATAGTTAATACTTGAATTTTTCGGAAAAATCCATATAATAAACCATGCGATTATACGAATATGAAGGAAAGATGATTTTCAGGCGAAGGAAGATCTCTGTGCCTGACGGCGTTGTCATTGATAAGAATTCGCTTTCTGAACTTGATAAGGTAGTTTTTCCGGTTGTGCTGAAGGCACAGGTGTTCTTAGGTGGAAGGGGCAAGGCAGGAGTAATACAGTTTGCAGAAAGTCGTATAGAAGCTGAAAGTAAAATCAGGGAACTCCTCGGAAAAAAACATGGTCCCTATATTATTGAAAAAATCCTTGTAGAGAGAAAAATTGACATTGATAAAGAAGTCTATATTTCTGCATTAATAGATCGGCTTGCGCATAAACCTTTGCTTATGTTAAGTTCTTATGGCGGCATTGAAATTGAAGAGATTGCACGCACAAAACCTGAAGCAATAATTAAGTACTATTTTAATCCAGGTGAAAGGATATTTGAATACCAGGCGCGCTGCATCGCGGGAGAAATGCAATTCTCTGGAGATATTCTTGGTAGTATTGCCAATGTAATATTAAATGTTTACAATCTATTTGTTGACCTTGACTGTAAACTTGTAGAAATAAACCCCCTCGTGATAACAAAAGATAGAAAAGTCTTTGCGCTCGATGCCAAAGTGGATCTGGATGAGGATGCAATGTTTCGTCATCCAGAATTAAGAGAAATGGGCATTGTTGCAAGAAATGAAATTGGTGAGCTGACAGAGCGCGAAAAAATTGCCAAAGCAAATGGTATACCTTATGCTGATGTTGATCCTGAAGGTGAAATTGGCGTATTCCCAGGAGGCGCAGGCTTTGGTATTGCAGCACTTGATTTGATTACGCACTATGGTGGCAGGCCGGCAAATTTTATGGATTCTGGTGGCGCCCCAACTCAGGAAAAACTAAAGGCAATGCTTGGTTTGTTAATGGATAACCCAAAAGTTAAGGTTATCTTCGGTGCGCGGTTCGGTGGTATATCGCGTTGTGATGACTGGGCAAAGGCAGTGGTACAGTATGTGATTGAGAATAAACCAACCAAGCCAATGATTATGCGCATGGCAGGTAATATGGAGGAAGAAGGAAGAAAGATATTTGCACAGGCGATGAAAGACTATCCTGAATATTTTGGAAAAATAAAAGTCTATGCCTATGATACACCAATTGAACTCGTGATCCAAGAGGCAATCAGAGAGGCAAGGAAGAACGAATGAACACAAGCAATTTCCTATTCACTGCGAAAATTCAAAATTTCAAACCCAAGATTTTTGGACCGATGATTGTTTAGTATTTGGGATTTTGATGTTATGATTTGAGGAATGATATGGCAATCTTGATTGATAATAACACAAAGATTATTGTTCAGGGAATTACCGGTGCTAATGCAGCACTGCATACCAGGTTTATGCTTGAGTATGGCACCAAAATTGTTGGAGGTGTAACACCAGGAAAAGGTGGGCAGAAAGTTGAAGGCGTTCCGGTTTATGATACGGTTACTCAATGCTTAAAAGACCACCCGGATGCCAGTGTATCAAGTGTCTGGGTTCCAGCAAGGTTTGCCCAGGATGCAATTCTTGAGGCAATTGATGCAGGAATAAAAACAATCGTAGTAATCACTGAACGGATACCCATACATGATATGCTCTTTGTGCGGGAAAAGGCTAAGGCAAAAGGTGTTGTTGTCATTGGTGGCAACACACCTGGAGTTATCTCGCCAGGTAAGTGTCTTGTTGGTATGCTTCCCAGAATTGCGTTTCAACCAGGAAGGGTTGGAACAGTTGCCCGCAGTGGCGCAGTGACTTATTATATTGCAAACTCTTTGAATCTTGCGGGATTTGGTGAGTCAACATCAGTAGGGCTTGGTGGTGATCCGATTCTTGGTTCAAATTTTGAAGATATATTAAGACTGTTTGAGAATGATCCAGAAACCGATGCAGTGGTTATGGCTGGAGAAATCGGCGGAGTCTATGAAGAACTTGCTGCTCCTTTTGTAAAACAGATGAAAAAGCCAGTGATCGCCTATATTACGGGAAAATCAGCACCGCAGGGTAAGAGATTGGGGCATGCTGGTGCGATAATTGAAGGAAATATGGGCACTGCCCAGAGCAAAATTCAGGCACTAAAAAATAACGGCGCACTAATCGCAGAAACCCTGAGCGAAATTCCAGAGTTAATAAGAAAAGTTCTGGGATAATACAAATACCGTCACCCTTAAGAAGAGGATAACAAACTTCCACAATTCCTTCGTCCCTCTAGGGAGAACAAAAAACCCCCGACATTTTCTCTCCCCTCTGAGTAGAATAACAAACTTCCAACATTCCTTCGCCCCTCTGGGGAGAATAGCAAACTTTCAGCATTCCCTCGCCCCTCTGGGGAGAGGGTAGGGGTGAGGGGATAATACCAGGGTATCAGAATATCAGGGGATCAGGGTATCAGGATACAGAAGGCGTGGAGAAAGGCAATTAATGGCAATTCAGGGCAAAGAAAGGCAGATTGTCAGGGAATATCAAGGGAGAGCAAGGAATATCAGGGACTCAGAATTGTATTCTTCACGGGAATAAATTCCCTACTCCAGAGAAAAGGTTTATCGTTATTCGTTTTCTGTCATGCTGAATTCATTTCAGCATCTCAAAAAAATCAATTTGAGACCCTGAAACAGGGTTCAGGGTGGCACATAGAGACTTGGTCTTTTTGGTCTGTTTCCTTCTGTTTTGAATTTGGAATTTGTTTGGAGATTGGTTTTTGGAATTTAACATTTATTTGTAGCGGTGCGATCCTGAGCCGATGTTAAGAGGGTTCATCGCACAAAAAACCTTCATAGGGCAAGGCTTTAGAGGCTGTGTCATAATACACCATTTCATAGAACTGTAGCGGTTTGATTTATCAAACATCATTAAATTCATTATATTTTGTCGCATAAATGCGACCGCTACAGAGGTTACGACACAGCCTCATGGAGTTTAACAATTTTTGAAAATGGTGGTTAAATCCGCACTTGCCTGTTGACAAAAAAAACAAATGAGTATAATAGGGTATAATTTGGTAATGAAAAAGGCTGGTAATATGGAACCAGATAAAAAAAACAAATGAGTATAATAGGGTATAATTTGGTAATGAAAAAGGCTGGTAATATGGAACCAGATAAACAAAATAAACGAGAGAAACCAAATAAACCAAAAAGGGAGGCAATATGGGTAAGATAATTTTTTGCGCAGTCATTGTAGGTATGTGAACTGCGCCCCTCTTGTCCAGACAACAATGGGGGTTATGATTTGTAGAGTTTTTCAGGCTACGCATTTTAACTTGTCC
>FWPV01014503.1_pt1 | contig 11547 bp, 9 predicted proteins | sample 2228371 | NCBI WGS metagenome assembly FWPV01 (sample SAMEA103939776, study PRJEB20133) | metagenome | reverse complement strand
AGCGTCATGGCTCTGCGGGTACTGCACACATGCAGCGGCTGGAAGTTGTGATTGAGCACTAGGACGGGGGTATGCACCTTTCTCCTCCCCCCTCGGCGGGACACTCGTTCGGCCCATTGTTGGCGCATATTCTAGCACGGTTTGCGCTGGGGACAAAATGGAGTGTTTTGGCTCCTCGCGGCGCGTCCCAGGCCGCGCGTCGGGACCGCGGTGGGCTGGCCACCGACGCGGCTGCGCCCACGAATCGGCGGGGCTATCGGGGGGTGGGCTGTTCCGGGCAACTGAACACGTAGCCGATGCCGCGCACGGTGCGAATGTACTCGGGCCGGCACGGGTCGGCCTCCAACTTCTTTCGCAGCCAGCGGATGTGCACGTAGATGGTGCGGATGTAGCCCATGTAGGTCGTGTCCCACACGGCTTCCAGAATCTGCTTCTTGGACAGGACTTCGCGGGGCCGTGTCATGAAGAATTCCAAGAGGCGGAATTCCTTGGGCGTGAGCAAATGCTTCTCCTCGCCCTTCCACACGCACTGATTTTCGTAGTCCAGGGTGAGGTCGCCCATGTGGATGGGCCTCGGCTTCTGCGCCGAGAGCAGGCGGCGAACGTGGTACATGATGCGCCGGGTTGTGGCCGGACGCTCCAGCACGCGCTCGTTCTCCGCCGCAGACATCTGCACACCGGCCGGCGGCACGAATACCAGCGGCGTAGAACCGATGGCCCGGCGAAGGGAATGGCTGAACGACTGCGGAGAAGTGCTGTGGCCGTTCAGGCTCAGGATGACCAGGGCATATCCCTGCCCGCGCGCCATACGCAGGGTCTTTTGGCTTGGAGGCGCCATCTGCACCTGGAAGCCCGCCCGCTGCAGAGAAGCCTGTATCTTCTCGGCTTCTAGGAGGTCGTCATCTATTAGAAGAATCTTGGTCTCCATAGGCGATGTCCGGGATTCGTTCATCAGCGCAAGGCCACTTGCCCAGGAGACGCAAAAGCGCCCCTGTGCAAGCAACGGCTCCACAGAACCCTGGTGGCGATGGGGATGGAGGTCCCTGGCTTTGCGAGTTCCCCCGTGTGCGTACCCATTATAGCGCATTTGCCTGCGCTTGGCAATAGCCGCCACAACCTTTCAGAGAGAATTCACGCATTTGTCAGACAAACGCCGTTTGACCCTTCCCGCCGAAAGGGCTATAATCGCGACACCACCTTGAATGCCAAAAGGGGTGCCGATGACCGAAGAACACCGTTTGACAATGGTGGTCATACCCACCTACAACGAGGCCGAGAACCTGCCCGCCATCGTGGCGGAACTGTTCGCGCAGCCGGTGAAAAATCTGGAGATTCTGGTCGTGGACGATGCCTCGCCCGATGGCACGGGCGAGGTCGCCGATGCTTTGGCCGCGAAATATCCGGACCGCCTGCACGTCATCCATAGGCCGGGCAAGTTGGGCCTGGGCACCGCCTACGTTACGGGGTTCCGGTACGCCATGGAGCGCGGCGCCAACTACATCATCCAAATGGACGCCGACTTCTCCCACTCGCCGAACTACATCCCCATCTTCCTGGAAAACATCCGCGACTACGACGTGGTGGTCGGCTCCCGCTACGTGGAAGGCGGGCGGCTGGACGAGCAGTGGGGCCTGGGCCGCTACCTCCTGAGTTGGTTCGCCAACAGCGTGTACACACGGCTCATCCTGGGCGTGCGCACGCGCGATGCCACCGCCGGATTCAAGTGCTGGCGGCGCGAGGCGCTAGAGCGCATAGACCTGGACCGCGTACATTCGGGCGGCTACATCTTCCAGGTGGAAATGGCCTACCTGAGCGAGAAGTTGGGGCTGAGAATACTGGAAATCCCCATCTTCTTTGAGGACAGGCGCATCGGCAGGTCCAAGATGACGATGCCGGTGAAGTTTGAGGCCGCATGGCGCGTGTTTGAAATCCGCTGGCGGTACCGGCGGCTCCGAGGGGGCGGGTGAGCAGGATTGCGGCTCCTGTGAACGCGGGGGTTCGGTTCTTCCAATCGGCTCGTGGGCGCAGGATGTTGCCCCTGATCGGCTTTGTCCTGCTCCCGCTGGTTTTCTTCTGGCCGGTGCTGTTCGGCGGCAGGACTCTCCTGCCCGCCGACAATCTGTTCGCGTTTGAGCCGTGGCGCACGTTCGCCGCCTCGCTGGGCGTAGGCGTTCCCCACAACGAACTGCTGGGCGATCTCATCCTGGAAAACTATGTCTGGAAGCAGTTTATTCTTCAGTCGCTCCAGCAGAGGCAAATTCCTCTGTGGAACCCGTACCTATTCGCGGGTGTCCCATTCCTGGCGGCGGGACAGCATTCGGCCATGTACCCGTTCAGCGTTGTGTACTATGCCCTGCCGCTGCCCCTTGCCTACGGCGTGTTCACATACATCCACTTCGTCCTGGCAGGACTGTTCACATACCTGTTCGTGCGAACGCTGGGCGCAAACCGCGCCGGGGCTTTCGTAGCGGGGGTTGCGTTCACCTTCAGCGCCTTCATGGTGGTCAGCGTGGACTTCCCCATGATCGTCGCCGCGGTTACGTGGCTCCCGTTCCTGCTGTGGGTAGCGGAGAAACTCCTGCGGCTCGCCGAGGGCGGCGCAAGCCACTGGAAGGCCGTGCCCTGGGTGCTCATCGGAGCCGCCGGCCTCGGGATGCAGATTCTGGCCGGGCATGTGGAGATCATGGTGTACGTGGCCATCATCCTCGCCTACTACTCGGCGGGGCGGCTCATCGCCTTGTGGGCGCGGCGCAGGCGAGCCTTCTGGCCGATGGCGGGGCGGGCTGTGGCCTGGCTCGCGGCGCTGGCGGCGCTGGGAATCGGCCTCGGCGCGGTGCAGTGGATCCCGCTGTACGAATTGGTGCGCCAGAACTTCCGCCAAGGCGCGGCCAGTTACCAACAGGTCGTGGGCTGGGCCTATCCCTGGCGGCAGATCATCACGTTCTTCGTCCCCGACTTTTTCGGCAACCCAAGCCACCATCAGTACTTTGACCTGTTCCGGTGGCAGACCGTGCCCGTTACCACCAACGCCCTCGGCGAGCCCATCACCGAGATCGCGTGGACCAAGGGCCTGCCCACGTGGAAGAACTACGTGGAAGCGGGGAGTTATGTGGGCATCCTGCCCCTGCTGCTGGCGGCAATCGGCGTCATCCGCAGGCGGGGCGCGGCCATGTACATCTTCGCATCGCTGGCCGTGGTCTCCGTGCTTATGGCCTTCGGAACGCCGCTGTACGCATTGTTCTTCTACCTCGTGCCTGGCGCCAACCAACTGCACTCGCCCTTCCGCTGGGTGTACGCCTACACGCTCAGCATCGCAGTGTTGGCCGGACTCGGAGTTACGGCGCTGAGCGAACAGACTGGCCGGTCCGACCGCGGAGACCGGGCCGTGCGGCGGCTGGCGGGGCTGGCGGCACTGGCCGGGGCGGTGGGGCTGGGTGCGCTCCTGGCGTCCCGCGCCCTGGGCGGGTTCTCGCTCCGCCTGGCCGACCGCTTCGTGCAGACGCAAGGGCTGGCACAGCGGGCCTTCGCCGATGGGGCCATGCTGTACTCGTACCAGTTCCGCAACTTCTTCCTGTTCGGCCTGTTCCTGCTCCTGTCGGGCCTGGTGCTCCGATGGGCGGCGCGGGCACGGGGCAGCGCATGGAGATTCTGCGCCGCGGCCGTGGTGGTCCTAGACCTCTTCATCGTGGGCATCGGGTTCAACCCCAGAACCGACCCATCCCTGCTGCAGTTCAAGCCGCCGGTCGTGGAGTTCCTCCAGCGGGATCAAGGCCTGTGGCGGTTCACGACGTTTATCGCGCCCGGCGAGAAGCCGCTCAACGCCAATTCGGGCATGATCTTCGGCTTCCAGGACATCCGAGGGTACGACTCCATCATCCCCAAGCAGTACGTGGAGTACATGGGATGGATTGAGCCGCAGGACGAACTGCTGTACAACCGCATCGCGCCGCTGTCGGAACTCGGCTCGCTGGATTCGCCCCTCCTGCACCTGCTCAACGTGAAGTACATCATCACGACGCAGGAGATATACCGCGCGGGCTACAAACTCGTGTACGACGGCGAGGTGCGCGTCTACGAAAACGAGAACGCCATGCCCAGGGCCTTTGCCCTGCCGGCCAGCGCCGCCGTGGTCGTGCCGCGCGAAAGGGTGGGCGACGCACTGAAACAGTACGACCCGCGCCTGTATGTGGTGCTGGAGCAGGAGCAGGGCTTCCGCGCACGGGAGGCTGCACAACCGGCGCAGTACGCGCCCGTAGCCGTGGAGGGCTACTCGGGGAATGAGGTCTTCCTCAAGGCCAGCCTTGCCCAGCCTAGCCTGGTGGTGCTGGCCGACAGTTACTTCCCCGGCTGGAAAGCCTACGCCAGGGCCGAGGGCGATGCGAACGAGCGCGAATTGACCATCTACCGCGCCGACGGCAATTTCCGCGCCGTGTACCTGGAGCCGGGCACGTATGCGATTCGCTTCAAGTACACGCCCATGTCGTTCAAACTGGGACTTTACACATCGTTCCTGGCGGCCATGTCCATGCTCCTGCTGGCGGTGTTCGCCGTGTGGCGGCGCTTCTACCGCGCCGACGCGGGCGACTCGGCCGTGAAGCGCGTGGCGAAAAACAGCCTGGTGCTGATGGGCATGTCGTTGCTGAATCGGTTCATAGACCTGGTCTTCGCCATGCTCATGCTGCGAATCCTGGCCCCTGTGGGCGCAGGGCGATACCAGACGGCGGTGAACCTTATCGGCTACTTTGAGATTCTCGTCCTCTTCGGCCTGGGGACGCTCCTCACCCGCGAGGCGTCCAAGAAGCCCGAAGAACAGCGGCGCTATCTGGGCAATACCCTTGTGCTGCGGCTTCTGCTGTGGGCGGTGTCCTTGCCCATCCTGGCGGGGATCCTGGTCCTGTCGGCGCGGTTCGGCAACATGGCCATGGAGACGGTCTGGGCCGTGCTCCTGTTCAGCCTGGGCCTCATCTTCAGCAGTTTCGCCGAGGCCATCTCGTCCGTGTTCTACGCCCACGAGCAGATGGAGTACCCCGCCGCCATCTCGTCGGTTACCACCATCCTGCGGGTCATGCTGGGTGCGCTGGCCCTGTTGGTGGGCTGGGGCGTCATCGGATTGGCCGCGGTGTCGGTGGTGGTCAACATCGTTACGCTGCTCATCCTGGGCCTGCTGGCGGCGCGGTTCTACTTCCGCCCGCGCTTGGAGTTTGAGCCGACGTTCGGCCGCCGCCTGCTGTCCGACTCGTACCCGCTGATGATCAACCATCTGCTGGCCACCATCTTCTTCCGCATTGACATTCAGTTTCTCCAGCAGTACCGAGGCGACGCGGAGGTAGGCTACTACTCGGCGGCGCACCGCTGGATTGACGCGCTGCAGATCGTGCCGTCGTACTTCACGCTGGCCATCTTCCCGCTCATGTCGCGCTACGCCGAATCGGCGCGGGAATCGCTGGTGCGCGCCTACATCCTGTCGCTGCGGCTCCTGCTGATGTTCATCCTGCCGGTAACCGTCATCACCCTCTTCATCTCGCGCGAATTGATCGCGCTGCTGGGCGGGAGCCAGTACCTGCCCCAATCCATGATCGCACTGCAACTGCTGATCCTTTCGCGGCCCTTCGGGTTCATCAACGCCGTTACCCAGTACGTGCTGATCGCCATCGACCAACAGCGATTCCTGACCAAGGCATTCCTTATCGGCATGACGTTCAACGTGGTGATGAACTTCCTGTTCGTGCCGAGGTACGGATACCAGGCCGCGGCGGCAATTCTGATCTTCTCGGAGATCGCCCTGCTCCTGCCGTTCTACTACGCCGTGCGCAAGCATCTGACGCGCGTGCCGTGGCTAGGCATCACGTGGCAACCCCTCGTCGCGTCGCTGGCGTGCGGGGCCATCCTATGGGCGATGCGGCCTGTGAGCCTGCTGTTGGGGCTACTGCTGGCGGTGCTGGCCTACCCGACGGTGCTGTGGCTTGTCGGCGGGTTCCGCGCCGATGACTTGAGCGTGGTGTGGGATGCCATGCCCGCGGGGCCGCTGCGACGGCTGCTGCGGCGGCCACCCTTGGCGTCCGAGGGCGCGGGGCGCACAGAGGGGTAGAACCATCGGTGCCCCCGGCATCCCTGGCGCGCTCCCGCGGTGAACGGCCTATCTGTGAATGATGAGGGCGAGGGCATGAAAGCGTTGCGCGGGACGGAGTTGAAACGGTTCCACCGCCAGGTGCGGCGGGAGTTGCCCATCGCCCACCGCATTGTGGCCATCCTCCAAAGCGTGGAGTATCCGGTCAACGTGGGCTCCATCTTCCGCATCGCCGACGCCGCCGCCCTGGATGAACTGATCCTCACGGGCATCACACCCACGCCCGAAAACCCCACGGTGGCGAAGGTGGGCCGAGGCAAACACGCCCGCGTCCCCTGGCGCTACGTGGCCGACGCCGCCGACGCCATCCGCGAGGCCAAGGCCGACGGCTACCGCGTGTACGCGCTGGAACTCACCGCCGACGCCATGCCCTACTACGCCATGGACTGGCCCGACAAAGTATGCTTGGTGGTGGGCCACGAGGATCACGGCATTACGAAGGCCACGCTGGCCCTGTGCGACCAGGCCGTGTTCATCCCCATGTGGGGCAAGGGCGCGTCGCTCAACGTACACGTGGCGCTGGGGGTGGTGGTGTACCACATTCGCACACGGGGGCTAGCGCGGGAAGGCTCATCGTCCACGGGGCTTTGACGGGCGGGGATACGTGCGTTATACTCGTAGCCGATTGGGCGGCTGTCCTAGGTAGCCTGGGTTTGTGTTACCGCGCATGGTGAGGATTGGACGGAGATGGAAGTGCGGCCCCAGGTCCGAATCGGAAGCGTCGTTCGCAACGCGGTGGTTTTCAATCCTGCGAATTGGCAGGCGGGGGTTACGATGACCGACCCAGACTCGCTGCTTTCTACGGTACAACGCCTGTTTGCCCTGCTGGAAGAAAGACGGGTTCGGTACGCCCTGGTAGGCGGGGTTGCACTGCTCGCATATGTGGAGGGGCGCAACACCCAGGACATTGACCTCATCCTTGCCAGTACCGCACTGAAGAAGGTCCCCGAGATTCGCATTGTGCATCGGGAGCAGGATTTCGCTCGGGGCGAGTTTGAAAGGCTGCGGGTGGATCTTCTCTTGACGCGAAACCCTCTCTTCGCGCACGTCCTGAGTAGGCATGTGGCCCGCCAACGTTTTGCAGAGCGCGAAATCCCAACGGCGACGGTGGAGGGATTGCTGCTGTTAAAACTGTACGCCCTGCCCTCGTTGTACCGGCAAGGAGACTTCGCAAGAGTTGGCCTTTACGAGAACGATATTGCCACCCTGGTTTATGCGTACCAGGTGGACCTCGCGCCGGTGCTCCAGACTCTCGCCAAGCACTTGAGCGAGGGAGACCTGGCCGAGTTGCGTGAGATTGCGGCGGACATTGAGCGGCGCATTCGGCGGTTTCGCGGAACGCGGTAGGCCGAATCCGGCGCTTGCCTCTGATGAACCGGAAGCGCGCAGGCACACAATCAGCGCGGATTGTCCATAACAACTTCAAGGAGGAAGGCAATGAAGAGCAAACGGGACGCGGTCATTGTCAGCGCAGTGCGCACCCCCATCGGCAAGTTCATGGGAACCCTCTCCACTACCCCCGCCCCGCGGCTTGGAGCCGTAGCCATCAAGGAGGCGGTCAGGCGCGCGGGGATAGATCCGGCGGCCGTTGACGAAGTGTTCATGGGCTGCGTGGTGCCCGCCGGACAGGGACAGGCTCCGGCCCGCCAGGCTGCCATCTACGCCGGCCTGCCGCCCACCGTCGGCGCAACGACGGTCAACAAGGTTTGCGGTTCCGGCCTCAAAACCGTCATGCTCGCGGCGCAGGCCATCCGCGCGGGCGACGGCGACATCTTCGTGGCCGGCGGGATGGAGAACATGAGCATGGCCCCCTACATCCTCCCGCAGGCGCGCGCCGGCTACCGTCTGGGCGACGGCAAGGTGGTGGACGCTGTGGTGAACGACGGCCTGTGGTGCGCCTTCGCCAATCACCACATGGGCAACTCCGCCGAGTTCATCGCCGAGCAGTATCACCTGACCCGCGAGGAGTTGGACCAGTTCGCCTACGAAAGCCACATGAAGGCCGTCGCCGCCATGCAGGCCGGCAAGTTCAAGGCCGAGATCGTGCCCGTGGAAATCGCCCAGAAGAAGGGGCCGCCCTTGGTGTTTGACACGGACGAATGCCCACGGCCCGACACCACGCCCGAGGCGCTGGCGAAACTCCCGCCGGTGTTCAAGAAGGACGGCATCGTTACCGCGGGCAACTCGCCGGGCATCACCGACGGCGCGGCGGCGGTGGTCGTCATGAGCCGAGAGAAGGCCGATCAGTTGGGCATCCAGCCCATTGCCACCATCACCGGCTACGATCAGGCCGCCGTAGAACCGCTGTGGCTGTTCATCGCGCCGGTGCATGCGGTCAAGCGGCTCATGGACAAGACCGGCAAGACCATCCACGACTACGACCTGATTGAGGCGAACGAGGCGTTCGCGGCGCAGGCGCTGGCCGACGGCAAGGCGCTGGGCTGGGATTGGTCGCGGGTGAACGTGAACGGCGGCGCCATCGCGCTGGGGCACCCCATCGGGTGCAGCGGCACGCGCGTGCTGGTAACCCTGCTCCACGCGCTGAAGGACCGCGGCCTCAAGACCGGCCTGGCGACCCTGTGCCTGGGCGGCGGCGAGGCCGTCGCGCTGAGCGTGGAGATGGAGGCATAACCGCGCGGCCACTACGCCACGCCGCAGTGCAAAGGCCTCCGAGAGTTGGAGATTCTCGGAGGCCTTTTCGTGTCGTCATGCCGAGGCACCGGCAACGTATCTCACGGGGTTTATCCGCGAATAACACGAATCCAAACGAAGACACGAGTTTCGCGCCGATTCGCGTCATTCGTGGATTCCCCATCGCGTTGGGGCACTAGGGGGCACACACCCCCGCCCCATCCGCCGCGTCGCAGACATAGATTTCGGCGTCCAGGCCGGTCGCCGCGCGGTAGCCTTCGCGCAGGGCGGGAACGAACGCCTCCACCGCGCCCGCTTCCACCAGATTGACCGTGCACCCGCCGAACCCCGCGCCCGTCATGCGCGCGCCCAAGCACCCCGACTGGCGGCGGGCGATGTCCACCAGCGCGTCCAGTTCGCGGCAGGAAACCTCGTAGTCGTCGCGGAGACTGGCGTGCGAGGCGTTCATCAGCGCGCCGAAGGCTTCCGCATCGCCGCGCCGCATGGCGTCCACAGCCTGTAGCACCCGCGCGTTCTCGCGGACCACATGCCGCGCCCGCCGATACACCACTTCGGGCAGATGCCGCTTCGCGGATTCCAACATGGCCTCGTCCGCATCTCGGAGCGCCCGGACGCCCAGCGCCTGCGCGGCCTGCTCGCACTGGGCGCGGCGCTCGTTGTACGCCGAATCCACCAGCGCGCGGCGCACCATGGAGTTGGCGACGACGATGCGGTAACCCGCGGGGAGCGGCACATGCCGGTAATCCAGGGATCGGCAGTCCAGGAACAGCGCGTGGCCGGCGCGCCCCAAGGCCGAGATGAACTGATCCATGATGCCGCAACGGTTGCCGACGAACTCGTTTTCGGCGCGCTGGCACGCGAGCGCCAACTCCGCCCGCGGCATGTCCCCGCCGGCGGCGGCCAGCAGGGCCAACCCCGCCGCCACCTCCAGCGCCGCCGAAGACGACAGTCCCGCGCCGATGGGAACCGTTCCCTGGACAGCGGCGTCCATGCCGCGCAGGCGAACGCCCCTATCCGCCAGCAGCCATGCGACACCTCGCACGTAGTTGCTCCACGACGCGGACGGGTCGCGCACGACGGCATCCAGAGAGAACTCCGACGCCTGCGCGAAATCCAGCGACCACAGGCGCACCGTGCGGTCGGGGCGCGGGCGAAAGGCGATCCAGATGTCGCGGTCAATGGCCATGGGGAGCACGAAGCCGTCGTTGTAATCGGTGTGCTCGCCGATGAGGTTTACACGGCCAGGCGCGCGCGCCCAGCGTTCCGGCTCGCCGCCGAACCGTTCACGGAACTCCGCTTTCACTCGCCTTGTGCGTTCAGCATCGGGATTCATTTGATTGCCGCCCTCGTTTCACTCAGAGATCACGGATGCCTTCTTGTGTACTCTGTGTTCTCGGCGGTAATCTGCTTCTGCTACCCCGCCGCTTCCCACGCTTCGCGCAGCCAGGCGCGGACTTCGCCGTCAATCTCGTCGGCGGAGCGCAGTTCCAGATGGTGTGTGAACCGCCCTGGCGCGGGCTCTACGATCTGCTTCCAGCGCGGCGACGGGTCGCGGTGGCGGAAGCCCAGCGTCAGCACAAGCGGGGCATGGCCCTCTCCGAGGTACCGGCCGGGAACCCACGCGCGGGCGAATATCCTGCGGCGCGCGAAGGCCACCTGACTCTTGGACACGCGCACCTCCGCCGAGCCAATGGCATCCACAACTTCCTTCAGCGCGTCAAAGATCCGGCGCGACTCGGGCTTCCCGGCGAAGAACTCATCCAGCGAGACCGTGTCCGCCATGCCCGCTCACCTTTCGGCTCGCCGCCGCAGATATTTCTCGGCCTCCACGATCGCGTAGGTGGCCAGCCCCACGGCGATCACGCCCCACCACTGCGACAGCGCCATCGGCGCCGTGCCGAACAGGCGGTTCATGAACGGCGCGTAGGTGAACAGCACCTGCAAGATCACCATGCCGACGACCCCGAGCACGACCCAGCGATTGGAGAAAACGCCCACGTGGAACATGGTGTACTTCAGGGAGCGGCAATTGAACAGGTAGAATACCTCAATCATGACGATGGCATTCACGGCCACCGTGCGCGCCTGAGTAGCCTCGCTGCCCCGCGCCAGGCACAGTTCGTACAGGCCGAACGCACCCGCCAGGATAAGCACGCCGACGAGGAGCACACGCCACATCAGCGCGCGGGTCAGGATGGGCGCGTCCGGGGCGCGGGGAGGCCGCTTCATGATACCCGGCTCTTTCAACTCCATCGCCAGCACCAGCCCCAACACGCCTGCCGTTACCGTGTTGATCCAGAGCACGTGAACGGGCAAGAGTCGGCGTTGCTCTCCAGCAATTCCAGCACTTCATCTGGGGGCAGATGATGCCAGTGTTTTCCAAGCAGGGTTTCCATGGAGGGCAACCTCCCTTACGTAGGCGTTGTCGGCTAAGGGCGTTCACAGACCTAGCCACCTGACCCATTGAGAAACAAGAGTGGACTGCGTCGCGAACTTGGCCTACCGCATTCTTATACACGGATGTCCAAGATTCTGCAACTGCGCTTCCAGGAAGCCGGCAATTCTCCATACGGCTTTCCCGTTCCGGCGCTGGTTGCCGATCCTGGTCAAAAGGCATCGTTATCCTGAGGTTCGTGGCCCGCGGACCGCTTCTGGACAGGTACTGGTAGGCCTCTTGACCTCACCTAACCCCTCCCGCACCCTGGACGCGGGGCGCGCTTTCTACGCTGGATACGGGAGAATCTGGACGCCGCCGGGCGTGCTGTGCA
>FWPV01014501.1_pt1 | contig 11549 bp, 11 predicted proteins | sample 2228371 | NCBI WGS metagenome assembly FWPV01 (sample SAMEA103939776, study PRJEB20133) | metagenome | reverse complement strand
TTGCGATAATCCACGCCGATAATGGCTTCATTACCAGGTAAGGGGTAGACATAACGGATCACTAAATCAGGCGCAACGGCAATATGGCGAAAATGCGGGTAATTGTGCAGCAACAACGAAATCCGGGCGTCCAGGCTGTTTAAGTCGATTTGTGGGTTTAACACCAGTTCACTGCGGATTGAATCGAGCGCAACCACACCACTGTTCACCACGCCTTCGAGTTCAGAAGCATAGTTGGTCAGCGTTTGCAGCAGCTGATAACGCTGAGATTCAATATATTTGGCGCGCTCCTGCCATAACATGGCCACCGCAAGCGCTGACAACAACAAAAACACCAGCACTGTGACAGTTCTGGGGTGTCTGATAAAAAAGTTGCTGTGATATGGTTCAGCAGTATTTTGTAATATTGAGACTGGTGCGGAATTCAAATCGATAGCCCGGAATTTAGCTTCCACGGAACTCTAACAGGGGTTCGTGTTCTTGGCTACCTCTGTGTTTTGGAAAATCCGCCTTAGTTTGATGCAGATCGTTTTTTCGGAACCCAGGCCCAGACAAATTGAGCCAGCACAGGTTCAACGCCAACTTCATCCAACAACTGCACCTGCACTGTTACTTCGCCTTTTTCCTGATTGCGAATGTTCGCAATTTGCTCAGGAGTCAAGCTGGCGATGGCCGTCAGTTGCCCCGTGGCTCTTTTGACATAATCCAGATGCATAGATTTTAACAGTGGCAGTCTGTCGTCCGGCACATGCATGCCCACCAGAAAACCAGTGGCGGATTCACCCAATAACGCCATAGCAGCGGCATGTACTGAACCTATATGGTTTTGCACTTTACGGCGGTTTTTCTGCACTAAACGCGCTTGCTGAAAATTCAGCTGCTGGATCTGAATACCGGCGGTACCGGCAAATTTTACGGCGCGTCCGAACAATTGGGATAATAAAAATGATTGTAAAAACGCCGGCGCAGTGCTGACTTTGGTGACAAGGCGGCTGAGTTTGTTATTGGCTTCCATACTGGTCTAACCTGTTTTGATCATGCGTAGAAATTAGCAGTTGCGCTTTGAAATAACAAGCGAAGCTGTCCAGCTAAAACCATAAACAAAGGAAATAACCAGCCACAGCATGAATTGCTTGGTTTTAAATTAAATTTGACTGGGTAGCTGTCAGAGATGACAGAAAATTGGAGCGGGCAACGAGATTCGAACTCGTGACCTCGACCTTGGCAAGGTAGCGCTCTACCAACTGAGCTATGCCCGCATCAATTTCTTCCCGCTTGATTGCAGCGTCAACCAGAGATTAACTTTGCAACCAAGCGGGGCGCATTTTACAAAATCAAATTGAGTTTGCAAGCATTTTATGACGGCAAACGGAAAAAGTGCTGCTGATAGGTGACTAATTCAGCAATTGAGTCGCGGATGTCGTCCATTGCCAGATGACTTGATGATTTTTTCACCAGCTTGGTTACTTCCGGATTCCAGCGTTTGGCCAGTTCTTTGACGGTGCTCACATCCAGATTGCGGTAGTGAAAAAAGCTCTCCAGTTTAGGGGCGTATTTCACCAGAAAACGTCTGTCCTGCCCTATGCTGTTGCCACACATCGGCGATTTACCTGCCGGCACGTACTGCGATAGAAAGGCGATAGTTTGATCTACAGCACTGTCTAAATCCGTGTTACTTTCGCGGCAACGTTGCGTTAAACCACTTTTGCCATGTTGTTCCACACACCAGGCGCTCATGTTATCCAACACAGAGTCCGGCGTTTTAATGGCAAACACCGGGCCTTCGGCCAGAATATTCAGCTGACTGTCGGTGACTATCACGGCCATTTCCAGAATTACATCAACTTCAGGCTCCAGGCCGGTCATTTCCAAATCAATCCAGACTAAATTATTCTCGCTAACAGACATAAAAGGCACCTTGTGGCATTGCTACTTTGTTACTTGAGTGAATGCTAGTATCATACTACGCCTGACGCCAACTGGAAAACGCCCGTAGGGCTCTTGAGATACAGTGACGAAAAAGAAACACCTCAGTCAACGCCAAACCGATCGTATTGCCGGTAACCAGCAAAAACGGCTGGAACGACTGGAAAAAAAAGCCGCCAAAGCCGAACAACAACTGCAGCACACCCAATTAGGTGAAGCAGAAGCAGGTGTTGTGATCAGCCGTTTTGGCCAACATGCCGATGTGGAAGATCAGAACGGCGTGATTGAACGTTGCAATATCCGCCGTACTATCAGCTCGTTAGTCTGTGGTGACAAAGTAGTGTGGCGCCGCGCGCTGCAACCCCAAGCCGGCATCAGCGGTGTCATTGAAGCAGTGCAGGAGCGCAGCTCTGTACTGTCGCGGCCTGATTTTTACGATGGCTTAAAACCAGTCGCAGCCAATATTGATTTGCTGATTATAGTGTCGGCGGTACTGCCTTCTTTGTCGCTGAATATTATCGACCGTTATCTGGTGGCTGCAGAAGCTATGCAAATCAAGCCTTTGTTATTACTAAACAAAATTGATTTGTTAACTGTCGAACAACGTATTGAAGTTGAAAAACAACTCGATATCTACCGTAAAATTGGCTATGAAACGCTGCTACTGAGCGCCAAAACCGGCGAAGGCATGGCGCAGCTCGATGCTTATTTAAAATCCGGCACCAGTATTTTTGTTGGCCAGTCCGGTGTGGGTAAATCATCGCTGGTAAACAACTTATTACCGCAGGTGCAGGTATTAACACAGGAAGTGTCCGATAACTCCGGACTTGGCCAGCATACAACGACTGTTGCCCGTTTGTATCATCTACCCGATGGCGGTAATCTGATTGACTCGCCCGGCATCCGAGAATTTGCGCTCTGGCACTTAGAGCCTGATGAAGTGATCTGGGGTTTTAAAGAGTTCCGCCCCTGGCTTGGCCGTTGTAAATTCCGTGATTGTAAACACGGCAACGACCCCGGCTGCGCGTTACACCATGCCATAGAGATTGATGAAGTGTCGCAAGAACGTTTTGATAACTATCATAAAATCCTGCTGAGTATGGAACAGGATAAACCGAATTTTTTTAAAGTTGATTAAGGATCCGCGCTGATGGATAAATTTAAAATCACCCTGCAGTACATCATGCCCAAACATCTGATTTCCCGTCTGGTGGGTTTACTGGCTGCCGCCCGCCTGGGTTTTATAAGCCATGCTTTGATTAAACTGTTTATCAGAGCCTATGGCATTAATATGGCCGAAGCAAAGTATGAAAATGCCTCTGATTATAAAAGCTTTAATGAGTTTTTTACCCGGCCGCTCAAAGATGGCCTGCGCCCTGTAGTGCAGGATGACAACATCATCGCGCACCCGGTCGATGGTGCTATCAGTCAGCTTGGCAAAATTGATGGTGATAAACTCATTCAGGCCAAAGGCCATGATTATTCACTGCAAGCTTTGCTGGGTGGTCTCGCAGAAACAGCGGCCCCCTACCAAAACGGCGAATTTGCCTGTATTTATCTGGCGCCAAAAGATTATCACCGTATTCATATGCCTGTTGCCGGCACCTTGCGTGAAATGATTTATGTGCCAGGTGAACTGTTTTCAGTCAACCCTTTAACCGCCGCCAATGTGCCTGGGTTGTTTGCCCGTAACGAGCGTGTCGTCACCATTTTTGACACTGAATTGGGCCCTATGGCGCTGGTGTTGGTGGGCGCGACTATTGTCGCCAGTATTGAAACTGTCTGGGCTGGTACTATTACCCCACCCACAGGTAAAGACATTTTCCGCTGGAGCTACCCTGCAACAGGTGCCAATGCCGTACATCTGGAAAAAGGTGCTGAAATGGGCCGCTTTAAACTGGGTTCTACTGTGATTCTGGCATTTGCACCGGACAAAATTGAATTCCTGCCACAACAATACCCGGGCGCTGTCACGCGTATGGGCGAGGCTTTTGCCGCTAAAAAACACTAAATTTTACCGGAGGTGACCGATGTTTATTTTTGCCCATCGTGGCGTCAGCGGTCACTTTCCGGAAAATACCCTCAAAGCCATCCAGGCAGCGTTAGATTGTGGCGCTGATGGGATAGAGATTGATGTTTATGCACTTCATGGCGAGCTGGTGGTTATTCATGACCGCGAGCTCAACCGCACCACCAATGGCACCGGGGTGCTGGAAGACTACTCGCTGACAGAACTGTTACAACTGGACGCAGGTTCAGGGGAAAAAATTCCCACTTTATGGCAAGTGCTACATCTGGTGCAGAACCGTTGTCTGCTGAATATTGAGCTTAAAGGCCACGACACAGCAGAGCTACTGGTAAAACTGCTGCATAAAGCGCGCAGCGAATTGGGCATCGACTGGTCCAGACTACTGATTTCGTCTTTCCACCATCCGCTATTACAACAGATCAAAACGCTGGCACCCGCACTTGCCATTGGCGCCTTAACAGCGTCTATTCCACTCGATTATTGTGCTTTTGCTGCTGAACTTGGCGCGGTTTCAGTCAATTGTGACCGGGCTTTTATTGACGAAGCTATGGTACAGGATGCCAAAAAACGCGGACTCAAAGTCTTTGTTTACACTGTGAATAATGAGCGTGAAGCCAAAAGGTTACAGCAGCTGGGTGTCGATGGGATTTTTTGTAATTTTCCGCAAGAGGCTAAAAGCTGGTTTGCCTAACCCAGCTTTTTACATCAGAAAAACGTGAGCTTAATGGCTTTCGCAGCTATGACAATGGTTACAGAGCCGGATATTCAGCACATGCGCCAGCACCACAAAAGCGGCACCAACAATCAGCACATAATGCTCATATTCATGGCCTAACAAGTCTTTTTGCCAGTAAATAAAACCACCGAGAAACAACGAATAAAACGGATACAACTTGCGGTGATAACGGTGAAAACCGGCAAAAATGGTAATAAAACCCAGCACCATTGTAATCAGTAACACGATACGTTCCAGCGCATGGTTGTGTACTGAAGTTAGCCCAAGTAGCGGCAATACAGGCAATAACACCGGCAGCATAATGCAGTGGATTGCACATAAAGATGTGACTGCTATCCCTACTTTATCCAAAGTATGACGAATTTGATCAAACATTCGGGTGCCTGCTGCTGCCAAAAAAAGAAATGAGATGATATAACAAATCTGACCTGATGAAAACTCCCACTACCACTTTTTCCTGCTTTGGCAAAAGCTGCAATTTTACAGCACACTGGGGTTAGGGTTGAGGTTATGGCATAATACAGCGCATTTTTCACAAGGGTCTGGTATGGAACAGTTACTCAATCAACTTGATCAAAATTTAAAAGAACTTTACCGCAAAGCCGTTGATGCCGATGCCTTGCTGGACGAACTGGCACAACAGGGTCAAGCTAAACATCAGGCGATTTTTCCGGCAGATTCATTATTCAGAGTCAGCAGCCCGCGTTTTTTACCTTACCTGTCAGAAACAGCGGAACAGGTCGCGTCTATCCGTTTGACCCAACAATTTAATACTGCAACACTGGAGCTGGTGGTAAAACAATTACAGCTGCTGCACAAGACATTGTTGGAATTTCGCACAGCTTTGAGCCGTTAAGCTAATATTAAACAGCATTGCTGTGGTTTTTGCCGTGCAGTCTCGTGGGTAACAATGCAAGTGGAGGAATCTTATGGATCTTTCTACAGCTGCAGTTTCATCAACACAACTGCGATACAGCAATACTCAGCAACAGGAATTACGTTTCCCTGCCAAAGACAAAACTGAAAGCCCCACTGAACTTGGCAAAAAAACTGTTGCGAACCTCAATACCGATAATTCTGCTCAGCTGTTATCGCAAGTCGGCACGGCAAAAACCACTGAGCAAGCAGAAGTTGAAAAGAATGATTCGGTAAAAGTAAGCAGTACTATCGGGCGTGCCGCCAGCAGCGGTCAACTCAGCAGAGAAGAAGCCGTGGCGATTTATCAGAAAATCGCCACGCTGTTGTAGCGATTTTATGATTTTGCCGCAGTTGTCTGCACTTTAGGCAGCACCTCTTTTTCAAACCATTTTTCCAGCATATGTTGTTCATAACCAAATTCACGGCTGCCATGATTGATCGAACCGGATTGCATAAACCCCATATCTTTTATTTTCACAGCTGTGCCTTTGGCGACTTCAACGTTATTCGCGTCATACAGCACATAATCAAGATTCATCTTCGGAAAATAAATATCCTTCACCACCCTGATATCATTCATGGTTCTGCCGACACCAGGGCCGCTGTACATTGGCTCTACGTCACCCGCTAAATCCAGGTCGGTTATCACCACCTCAAATTTATAACCAGCTGGCAGTTTTTCCGCAAACTCAGCCCAGATCTTGTCAAATGCCTTGATCACTCTCTGCTGATAGGCTTTTTTGGTGCCAGTGCCAGGACGAATATCAGTATACTTTTCCGGATTTTGCCACGTCAGTTTCACTTCTGCCGGTCCGGTTGCTGCTGAAGCTGCAACACTGATCAGCATTGCGGTGCTGAACATCAGTAGTGTATTACGCATAGATGCCCCCTTGTTTATCTGTCTGCGCGGTCGAGTCCGACTTTGCTCACACGCCTTACATAATCAGACCTAATATAATCGTTTTTTGCGAAAAATAACGTTGCAAGACGTGAATAAATGCAAAGAGATGCAACTTATCTCCATCTACCTGACGGCATGAAACGCCTTGGCAGCAGTTCGCAAGCTCACAAACAACCTGGCAAGTCACTTTGTTATTCAGCGACTGCAACAAGGAGCCCCTGCTGTCGGTGCTCTCACTTTTCGCTCATAAAACACAGCAACCAGAATATAACTACCGGCGAGTCCGGAAGTTCTATTCAAAGAGAATACAAGCGCCTGGTTTATATCAGACAAAAAACAAACCCGGCATATGCCGGGTTTGTTGTGAGCAAAACCACAATTGTGCTGCTGAGATCAAGCGTCAGACCTGAGCGATTGCAGAACCTTTGCAGGCGCTGCAATGGGTATGTCGGGTAGCAGCAGCGCATTACTGCGCCGCCGCCCCCTAAGAACCGTACGAGCAAGTTTCCCCGCATACGGCTCAAGCCTTTATAAGCCAATACCTAAATACTGACCAGCGACGTGAAAACCGATTGACCGACCGGATCAAACAGCTTATCTTCCTTCCAGTTTCGACGATCTTAATCCCCTGTTGGTGGAAGTGGCGGACTCGGGCCATATCCGTTTCTTAGCCATGCTGTTGTAGGCAATGCCTTAACGACACATTGAGCGCTATCGCGGGTAACCGTGGTAGCAACTCAGACTTCAAACCCAACCTGAAGGAGCAAAAGATGAAAATCGAGCTGAAAGTCGAAATAGACCCAGTTTTAATCGTCATCGTGCTGAAAATTGCCATGATGTTGCTGTAAGTCGGTGGCGGGGGCAGAGGCGCCCCCTTGCCATTTTACCTATAGCAACCAGCCTCAGCCACTCATGTATTGTCCGGTTTCAAACGAAACAACTGACTGCCGTCTTTAATGCTAATTGCTACTAAACCGTTTAGTTCAGCCACGTAACTAGCATTTAAACCTGCCGTATAAACTTCAGAGCCATCTATGCGGTAGATTAGCTTTCCGTTCTTACGGACATACTCATCACAATCAACAACTCCGATTTCTCCGCCTTCAAAATACACAAAGTACCTCAAGCCATCCTCGAAAATACCTTTCATACTCTCAACTTCCTTATATTAGTTAAATACATGTCAATCTAACACGTTGTGATGCAATTGCCGATGACAATTAGGGTGCAGCAATACCAAGTTGTCCAGCTCATCCGATCCGCCTTTTACTTTTTCCACAATATGGTGAATATTCCACTCTGTTTCAAAAGTTATCGGGAACCGGCATATCGGACAGCATTTCTGCTGCCGTTGCCAGAGGTAAAGCACTTTCCACTGACCAGCCATCGAGTCTCTCCAAGTGCGCTCCAGCCGCTGCTCAAAGTATTGCTCAAAGGCCAAATCATACGGATTGGCTTCTGCCTTTAACTTAATATGCCGCTTAATCGGCGTATCATTGCAGTAAAACAGCCGTAGCATTTTCTGCTCAGCCACTTCGCCGGAAAACACCCAGTTGCGGCTCCCCACTGATTTAAAGTATTTCGCCTTAACCCAGCGGAACTGACGGTTTTTATGCCGTCTGCGACACCACTTCCACAGCATTTTCCAAACCCGATAGTCGACATAATTAAAGGTCTCTTTCGCAACAATGTGTCGATGGTAGTTTGCCCAGCCCCGCAGAACAGGATTGAGCAGTGATACCAACAAACCCGCCGTCACGGTTTTGTTTCCCGAAATGATGCCCTTCACTTTCTGCAGCAGATTCCGCAAGTTCTTCCGGCTTGGCTTTATCAGCAGTTTGCCGTTGTACTTACGAATGTTCTGCCCCAAAAAGTCGAAACCATCCTCCACATGGGTGATCAGCGTTTTCTCCGGCGATAGCGTCAGGCCCCGTTCGGCCATAAAGGCCTCGACCAGAGGTTTTACTTTGTCTTCCAGCAGCTCTTTCGAGATACCGGTAATCACAAAGTCATCCGCGTACCGCACATAGTTGACCTTGGTCTTGTAGCTGGCTTTAGTGTTTTTCTGGCCAAAATGGCTTTCTAACACTGTTTCCAAACCGTCAAGCGCCAAATTGGCTAACACAGGCGAAATAATGCCCCCTTGTGGCGTACCGGCTTCGGTTGCAAATAAACTACCGGACTCCAGATACCCCGCCTTCAGCCAACGTCTGAGCACTTGTTTATCCAACGGTACGTTGGCAAGCAACCAGTCGTGACTGATGTTGTCGAAGCAACCTTTGATATCCCCTTCCAGTACCCACTCTGCCGAGCTTTTGCGGCTTAAATTGACAAAGCATTGCTCTATCGCATCCGCCGTGGACCTTATTGGGCGAAAGCCATAACTATTTCGGTCGGCCGTGGTTTCCGATACCGGCTCCAACGCCAGCAGGTAAAGTGCCTGCATCGCGCGGTCCAGCATCGTTGGTATGCCCAAAGGACGGCGTTTGCCGTTGGCCTTTGGAATATAAACCCGACGTAACGGTTTTGGCCGATAGCCTTGCCGTTTTAACCTTGTAATAGCCTGCCATTTCAACTCAGGCGTGCCCCACAACTCCCTATCAACACCAGGCGTCCTTTTGCCCCGGTTTTCCGTGACCCGCCTGACTGCCAATGCCTTGGCAGCAAACGAGCGCACCAGCATCCGTTGCAGAGCTTTCACCCTGCGCCACTGTTGCTGTTTCGTCGCCTTCGCGATCCGTACTTGTAGCCCTCTCACCTGTCGCTGCATCAGATACCAGTCGATGGTATGCCAACTTTGCGCTGGGTGGGAGAACGCAGGTATGGCCATTTTCATCACCGTACTCATCTTGCTTTTCTCCTGTTGCGTTACCCCCACGCAGAAGAAAAGACACACCTCCCCCACGGGGAAGATATTATCTTTCCCCAGTGGGAGTTGTGCTTAAGACGGCTTGCCACGTCTTCACACGATTAAAGACCAGTCTGAATTTGGCACCCTTTCGGGTTAGGGCAAAGTTTGAACCCCTATCCGCGCCATTACAGCGCAGCCTTCGCTTGGTCAGACATCCTTTACCCGCTTGTTCAACAGTTTTCCTTACGGATCCCCTGCCTTGCGCTAACAAGGCGAACAATCGGGCTTACCGAGTTCCATTGTAGTTACACGAGTAACTTAGGTTCTGCCTATCCACCGGTGACCTGAAAACGGCGTATTCCCAGATGTAAGAGGAATAACCGGCCACGTACCTTTTGGTCAGAGCGTAACAACAATCTTTCGCTCATTGCGGTTGACGGTGTTTATCAGCAGTTCACATATGTTAACCATATTACCCAGCCTAGCCCCCAGCTCACGTATTGTTCGTGTGCTATACCCACCCTCGCGGGTTAAGGTACTGCTTGCGCAGAGGTACATTGTCAGGAAGCTTTGCACCATGCCGTTACCAGCATCGCACTATCCCTAGGCTACTGTTAGCCGTATAACAGGTCTCGCTACTCAACCGCTGTGTCAGCCGGAAAAGTTGAGACAATAACTACAATAGCTTACGCCGGAGCGTCGCTCAGTAGTGTCATGAACCGTTTAGTCGTGCCAGAAATGGCAGGCTTGACGGCGTAAACCTCGCATAGCGTGTTGTCGGCAGACCGAAGTCGCCGTTTTTCTTCTATGGTCATCAACTGATGACAGTGGCTTAGCCTGTTGAAGGCAGCATACTAGCGCCTATTTTGATCAAGCTGATTACATCCAATGCAATCAGGCGAAACACTCCCGAAGGAATGCCGCTGATCGGATTGGGTGAATCCGACCAACGGATTTTTCGACTACTATGTTTGCGGGTGGGTGCACACTAAGCTAAGTTAGTGTACACTATCGGTGTAACCCCGCGAGGATAGCGACCTCCGCGACTCTCGTCGCATCACATCATGCCACCCATACCACCCATGCCGCCCATATCTGGCATTGCAGGAGCATCTTTCTTCGGCAGCTCTGTCACCATAGCTTCGGTGGTGATCATCAGAGAACCAACAGATGCTGCAAACTGCAGTGCTGAGCGGGTCACTTTGGTTGGATCCAGAATACCCATTTCCAGCATATCGCCGTATACGCCAGTTGCAGCGTTATAACCGTAGTTACCGGCACCAGATTTGACCTGATTGACCACCACTGATGGCTCTTCACCGGCGTTATCCACGATTTGACGCAGTGGGGCTTCCATCGCACGCAGCGCAATCTTGATACCGTGGTTTTGATCTTCGTTGATGCCACGCAGATCAGCCAGTTTAGCGGCCACACGTACCAGAGCCACACCACCGCCAGGTACCACACCTTCTTCAACGGCAGCACGGGTTGCGTGCAGCGCATCTTCTACGCGGTGTTTTTTCTCTTTCATTTCGATTTCAGTGGCAGCGCCAACTTTAATCACAGCAACACCACCGGCTAACTTCGCCAGACGCTCTTGCAGTTTTTCTTTATCGTAATCTGAAGTGGCATCTTCCACTTGCTGACGGATTTGCTTCACGCGACCGTCGATAGCGTCCTGCTCACCGGCACCATCGATAATAGTGGTGTTGTCTTTGGTGATCACCACACGTTTAGCAGTACCTAAATCTTCCAGCGTGGCTTTTTCCAGCTCTAAGCCGATTTCTTCAGAAATCACCACACCACCGGTTAATACAGCGATGTCTTGCAGCATAGCTTTACGACGGTCACCAAAACCCGGGGCTTTTACCGCAGAAACTTTGACGATACCGCGCATATTGTTTACCACCAGCGTTGCTAAAGCTTCGCCTTCTAAATCTTCAGCGATGATTAAAAGTGGTTTGCCAGACTTAGCAACACCTTCTAATACCGGCAGTAATTCACGGATATTGCTGATTTTTTTATCCACAGTCAGGATAAACGGGTTGTCCAGTTCAACCTGGCCAGCTTCAGCGTTGTTGATAAAGTACGGCGACAGGTAACCGCGGTCAAACTGCATACCTTCAACCACAGCCAGCTCGTTGGCTAAACCCTGACCTTCTTCAACAGTGATCACACCTTCTTTGCC
>FWPV01012817.1_pt1 | contig 11550 bp, 9 predicted proteins | sample 2228371 | NCBI WGS metagenome assembly FWPV01 (sample SAMEA103939776, study PRJEB20133) | metagenome | reverse complement strand
AAGATTCATAGAGTTTTTCTGTTTCTTTTTCTGAAATTTTATTGGCTGGCCGACGAGGATCAATTTTAGCTAAAAACAAAGCTTCATTAGCATAAATATTGCCTACACCGGCAATTTTCTGCTGGTCCATCAAAACCAGCTTTATTGGCCGACGATTAGTAGACAAAATTTTTCTAAAAAGGTCTAAATTTAAGTCTACTAAAGGTTCTGAACCAAACTCAGAAAAAATTTTTTGAAGTTCTTTTTCTTGCTGAATTAAACGTAACCAACCAAATTTTCTTGCATCAGCAAAACGCAATTCTTTTCCACCACTTAAACTTATCGTGATATGTTGCCAATCGTCTGGTTTATCACCTTTGTCTCTTACCAGTAAACGGCCGGTTAATTTAAGATGGAAAAGAACAATTGCGCCATTGGAAAAAAAGATTTGTAAAATTTTGGCTCGCCTTTGAACTTTTTTTATGGTTGCCCCAACAAGAACTTTTTTAACAGTTGCCAAAAAAGGCTGAACTTGCTTGGGAGAGTCAGTTTTAATCCCTAAAACTTTTCTCCCTACAATTAATTTTTCTAAATCTTTTCTTATCGTTTCTACTTCTGGTAATTCTGGCATATTCCTTCGCTACGCACAGTTAAGTTAAAAATTAGTCGTTTTTACTTTTTCATTTATGAATTTAACAATTTTCTGCTTGAAAACAATTTTACTAAATTTTTCTGCCTGCCGGCGACAAACTTCAGGCTTATATTTTTCTGGTTTAAATTTTTGTAAAACTTTAACCAAGCTCTCTACTGTTGGTTAGTCAAAAAATTCCCCTGTTTCTCCTTCTTTAACTGATTCCAAAACTCCACCCTGACGTAAGGCAATTACCGGTTTTCCCGCTGCCATTGCCTCTACAGGGCCAATCCCAAAATCTTCTTCCTCAGCGGGAAAAATGTAAGCTTGACAACCAAGCAAAAGTTTATTTTTTTCCTCTTCCGTTACCTCACCCAAAAACTCCACAGTTGGTCCGGCTAAATTTTTTAATTCTTCACCATAACCAGCAAAAGCCCGGCCAAAAACCTTTAGGGGCAACTTTAATCTATTGCAAGCCAAAATAGCTAAATCTACTCTCTTTGGCCTTGCTAATCTACCTCCTGCCAAAAAATATCTTGAACCAACAAAGGGATTTTCTTTATCTTTCACAGTCTTTCTTTTAATTAATTCTACTGGCGGATAAATAACCGTCGCTTTTCTTCGATAAAATTTTTCAATTCTTAAAGAAGTATTTTGAGAATTGGCAAGAAAAAAATCAACCTTTTGAGCAGAATTATAATCAACTAATCTTAAAAAATGATTGGCAATCTCGGCCAAAAATCTAATTAAAAAATTTTTCTTCCATTCTCTAGCTGTAGGTAAACCATAAAGATAGCGAGGCGGCGTATGACAATAGCAAAAATGAGACCGAGCTTTGGTTTTAACCAAATTAGGGTTATAAGCTCCAGTTGCTGAAACAATCACCACATCATATTCTGATAAATCTAGTCTTTTAAAAAAAAGAGGAGCAATTAAGCGTAAAGGGCTAATAAATTTATAAACAAAAGGTAACCACTGAGGAATTAAGGGCTTAATCGGCCAATTTTCCAATCTTTTTTTATGAGGGCCTAAAAATTGAGGCGCATAAACCAAAGTAAAAATCGGTGCTTTTGGCCAAATTTCATGAAGAGCTTCTAAAACTCTTTCGGCACCTCCGTATTCTTTTAGATAATCATGGACAAAAGCTATTTTCATTAAAAAATTAAAAATAATAATTTATTTGCCATTTAATCTCTTCTACTGCTTGAAAATTAAAACAGTTTAGTTTGCTCGTTTTTCTTTTCTTGTCTGTCTTTTTTGACCCGCAATTCTTTCCCTTCAGGCAATTTATCAATTAAGCTTTTAAATTCTAATTCTTCAAATAATTTTATTGCCTTTTGTCGATTATAATCGTGAACCCTACAGGCTTTCAAATCAATTTTAATTGGTACATTTTTTACAATTGTAGCTAATTTTTGTGAAAGAAAAGCTGCTTCTTTACCTTTCTGAAGTTTTTCCTTTAAGGGAGATTCGATTTTATCTAAACTTTGGTAAATTTGTTTTAATGATTTAAATCTGGATAATAAATTAACGGCTGTTTTAGGCCCGACCCCTAAAACTCCGGGATAATTATCTGAAGCATCACCAATTAAAGCCTTGTAATCAATAATTTGTTGGGGCGTAAGACCTAAAAACAATTTAACTTTTTTTTCATCAAACAATTCTGGCTCGGAAAAACCCTTTTTAGGGGCATAAACTTTTACATTTTTGTCAATCAATTGCATCATATCTCTATCACCAGTTACAATAATCACTCCAAGTTTTTTACTTTCCTTTTTCTTTCTTTCTCCATTCTCCACGGCCTGTCTTGCTAATGTTCCAATGACGTCATCAGCCTCATAACCTTCTTGGGTAAAAATAGGAATATTAAGAGCCCCTAAAATTTCATAAACTCTTTTAATTTGACTCTCCAACTTCTTATCCATTTCCGGACGTTGAACCTGATAACCCACATATTCTTGATGGCGAAAGGTCGGCTTTGGTAAATCAAAAGCTACAGCCAGATAATCAGGTTTTAGATCTTCCAAAACGGTCAATAAAATGCGGGTAAAACCATAAACGGCGTTAACCAATTCACCTTTCCGAGTTTTCAAATTTAAGGGAAAAGCATGATAGGCTCGATGAAGAAGAGCATGACCATCAATTAAAACTAAACGTTTCATTACTTCATTAATTTTTCAAATTCTTCACCCTCTAAAGTTTCTTGTTTAACCAATTTTTCTGCCACCAGATCTAATTTTTTTCTAGACTTCTTAAGAATCTCTAGAGCTCTCTTATAAGCCTCATCGACAATCTTTTTAATTTCCCTATCAACTTTAGCTTGCATTTCTGGACTAATCTCTGAAGGCTGAACCCAACTTCTTCCCCATTCACTTGTTTCGATTTGAGGTCCTAAATAAATCGGACCTAGTTCACTCATACCAAAATCAACCACCATCTGACGTGCAATTCGAGTAGCTTGGTCAATATCTGAAGCTGCGCCAGCAGTAAATTCTTTAAAAACCATTTCTTCAGCCGCTCTACCACCCAAAAGAGTGGTGATTGTCTCTAAAAGATGACTTTTAGTTTCGTTATAACGATCTTTTTTAGGTGGAATTAAAGTAAAACCCATCGCCATTCCTCGAGAAACGATAGAAATACGGTGAACCGAATCCATATGAGGCAAAAAGAAACTCACCACAGCGTGCCCAGCTTCATGATAGGCTGTCATTTTTTTCTCTTCTTCTGACTGAAGTCGTTTTTTTTCAGGACCAAGCTTAACTTTGGTTGCCGCTTCTTCAATATCGTTAAAGGTAATTAAACTACGGCCTTCTCTAGCCGCCAAAATAGCTGCCTCATTAAGCATATTTTCTAAATCAGCACCGGAAAAACCAACTGTTCTTTTGGCCACCATTTCCCAATGAACATCTTTAACAAAAGGTTTTCCTCGAGCATGAATAGACAAAATAGCTTGGCGATCTTCAACATCAGGCAAATCCAAAACTACTCGGCGGTCAAAACGTCCAGGCCTTAATAGAGCCGGGTCTAAAAGATCACCTCTGTTGGTAGCTGCTAAAACAATAACATTATCATTAGGGGTAAAACCATCCATTTCCACCAAAATCTGATTTAAAGTTTGTTCTCTTTCATCATGACCACCAGTAAAACCCAAACCTCTTTGCCGCCCAATAGCGTCAATCTCATCAATAAAAATAATCGATGGGGCTGCCTTTTTAGCATTACTGAACAAATCTCTTACTCTGGAAGCGCCGACCCCAACCAACATCTCCATAAACTCTGACCCGGCCATGGAAAAAAAGGGAACCCCTGCTTCTCCGGCTACTGCTTTAGCCAACAAAGTCTTTCCTGTTCCTGAAGGGCCAACCAAAAGAACACCTTTAGGAGTTCTAGCCCCTAATTTACGATACTTACCCGGATGTTTTAGAAAATCAACAACTTCCTCCAATTCTTTTTTTGCTTCATCCACGCCGGCTACATCTTTAAAAGTTACTGATTGTTTCCCTTTAGAAAAAATTTGAGCTTTTGACCGACCAAAAGAAAAAATAGAGTCTTGTGCACCTCTGGCTTGGCGAAAAAGAAAAAGAAAAAAAACCACCATTAAAACAAAAGGCAAAATTCCCGATAAAATATTCATCCAAACTTGGGATAAAGAAGTATCCTTAATAATAAAATTAACTGCTTCAGGATTAATTTCTGCTGATTTTAAAATATCAGTAAAACTCGCTTGTTCTTCCTTTCGGGAAACACGAACTTTATCATCTTGATAAGTTAAATAAAGCTTGTTTTCTTCTACCTTAATCTCTTTAATTTTATGATTTTTAATATCTCCCAATGCTTGAGATAAAGGAATCTCCTCACCATAAGTTGAAGTATGAGAAGGAAAAGAAAATAAAAAAGAAAAAAAGACTAATCCCACCAAAAGCCAAAGTAAAAGATTTTTCAAATTTATCTGAATTTTAAATTCATACTTTTTTACCGGACGTTGAGGAAGTTTATTATTTGCCATTGAGAATATTTTATCACAAATCCGAAGCTAGTTCAAACCAATCCCATGGCTTTTTCAGTTTCTCTTGGCTAGAATTTCATAATTAAATAGGAGATCTTTTTCCCCATAATTCTCGCGTGGGTCCCAAAAAACTTTCCCAGGCATTAATTTCCTTCTCTCATCTAAGACCTCAAAGCCTGCTTCTTTTAAAAATTCCTTTATTCTTGTAAATCTCCAATGTCTTACAAACCTTTCAAAGTTTCCCTCTCTCAGTGCCTTTGCCACTTCTTTAGCCGTCAAACTCATCACCTCATCACTATGTAATCCCATTGGTCTAACAATAATAATTCCATAAATATCTCCTTTAATCCCCAAAAGCCTGAGGGCTTCTTCATCCCGACGATATCTTTTTTCCCACCAATTTTCGCCGCTGTCTTTTGGTTTCCACCAGACAAAATCAGAAATAATCAATTTACCATCTGGCTTCAATAGTTGTTCTGTATTAGACAATGCTCGCTCTATCTCATCAGTTGTCAGTAAATATTCAAAAACCCCATTAAAAACGGTGGCATCAAATGGTCCTAATTTAGTTTCTCTGAAAATTTTTTTTCCGATATTTTTATCCAGAATATTTCCCACCAAAAATTTTGGCTCCCTTGGATATCCAGCTTTTATCTCGTTGGCTATTCTAATTGATTTGTTGTTTATGTCAATTCCAACCACATTGGAATCTAGCTCAAGGTAGTCCGAATACATAAAGGCATCATCCCCCTTACCGCAGCCAACAACCAAAAGAGATTCTTTTCGCTCTCCATGTTCTAAGGCTTTATTAACCAATTCTAAGACACGGGGAACATACCACTGTTGTAGCAGTTCATCTGCTTTTAATTTTGGCTGTTGTAAACCTTTAAGGATTCTTTCGTCCTCTTTGCTCATTTTTCACTAGGCAGATTTAAGAAGTAGTTAACAATTGTCAAGCCAAACCCATCGCCTTTTTGACTTCCAAAAGGGTTTCTTTAGCAATCTTGGTACAATATTTTCTTCCCTCTTCTAAGATTTCTTTAACCAACTGAGGATTTTCTTCAAAATATTTTCTCTTCTCTTGGATAGGCTTCAATTTTTCAAAAATTGCTTGAGCTAATTCGTTTTTAACTTCTGCATACTTAATCCCCTCACCTAGATATTTTTTCTCATAATCCTCACGCGTTTTTTTACCCATAAATAATTCTATTAAAAGCAAAAGGTTAGCTACTCCGCCTTGTTTGGGTACTTTTTTACCAAAACCAATATCGGTGGGCATCTTAGCTAATTTTTCTTTAATTGTCTTTAAATCATCAGTTAACAAAATATAGCTTCCCTTAACCGATTTACTCATTTTGCCCGACCCTAACAAACTAGGAATATAAGTTACTTCGGTTTCAAAAGCTTGAGGTTCGGGAAAAACTTTTTTAAACATTTGGTTAAATTTTCTAGCGATTTCACGAGTAAGCTCAATATTAAATAATTGATCTTTACCCACCGGATCTAACTCGGCTTTATAAATTAAAATATCGGCCGCCATTAAAATTGGATAATAAAAAAGGCCAACATTAACATAATGGGGATTTTCCAGTTTCTTCTCTTTATAGGTTGGCAACTGTTCAACTCGAGAAACAGGATAAATTGTTCCTAAAAGATAAGCCAATTCCACATGTTCCGGAACTTGAGATTGAATCATTAAATGACATTTTTTAGGATCTAAACCACAAGCTAAATAATCCAAAACAACCCCATAAATTTGCTCTTGAAATTTTTTAGGATCATAGGGGGTAGTAATCCCATGAAGGTCAACCACAGAATAGATACAATCTAAATCATCACGTTCTTGAAGAGCCAAATAACCTTTTATTGCACCAAAATAATTGCCTAGATGAAGTCGGCCAGTCGGTCGGGAGCCAGAAAAAACTCTTTTTTTAGCCATGAAGTGACAAGGGTGGGGATCGAACCCACGACCTAGGGGTTATGACTCCCTCGCTCTGCCAACTGAGCTACCCTGTCTTTTGGTTGCGGGGCCAGGAGTTGAACCTGGTCTGTGAGATTATGAGCCTCACGTGCAGCCCTACACTACCCCGCACAATGTTTTATTACCTTTAATTCCTGAATTCAATTTTAACAAAAATTTACTTAAATTTCTAGAGGAATAAATTTAACCATTGACGCCAATTAGGCAAAGTTTTATTAAGATGATCTTTTTTAGTACCTAAAAGCTCTTTTAAGTTAGGAGGCAAAATAACAATTGTTTCTCCTTCCTTAACCATATTCAACTTATTCCTAGCTTCTTCTTCGACGAAAGCTGCGGATTGATAATACTCTTTTTTTTGAATTAAATTTTCATTTTCTTTTTGTAGTTCCTCTATCCTTTGAGAAGCTTGTTTAAGTTCGTCAGCCGAACGAAGAAGACGAAGAATATCTTTAGATAAGTTCACTATAAGACTAATCCCAAATAAAATAATTAAGGTTTGTAATAATTTATTATGAAATATATTGACAGACATCCTCATTGGTGTTATTATAAGCCAGATTTTATCATTCTGCCAGCAATGTTGGCTTTAATTTAGCTCCAACAGAATTAAATTATGACTGAAGACAAATCACTTCCAACTGTCCAAAAAAAATTTTTAGATTACCTTAAAAAACAAGGTAAGTCTTCCTCTACCATTTTAGCATACGGCAATGATTTAAATCAGTTTGCCGAATTTCTAAACAAAAGACAAATTACCCAAATCACCTCAATTATACCTGAACATATTGAAGAATTTAAAGAATATCTTGATTTTAATAAATACCTACCTAAATCTGCTTCACGAAAGCTCAATTCAATTAAATCATTTTTCCGTTACTTGAAAAACCAGTCTCTTGTTGAAAATAACCCAGCAGAGAAAATTGGTTATCCCACTTACGATACCAAACCGCCTCGGATTCTAAGCCAAATGGAATACAGAGCACTAAGAGATGCTGTTCGTAATGATGTTAGAATGGCAGCAGTAGTCGAAGTTCTCCTTCAAACAGGAATGAGAATTGGTGAATTGGCACGTTTGGAATTAGATGATATTAAAGAAAATCAAATTCGTATCAAAGCCTACGAATCTCAACCCGAAAGAATGATTATCTTAAACCCTTCAGCTAAAAAAGCCTTAGATAAATGGCTTGAATTTCGTCCCAAAACTAAAACCAAAAATATCTTCGTCACTAAAACTGGTCGTCCTTTTTTAATTAGAAATATCAGAACAATTGTTAATCGTTATTTTCGTGAAGCCGGCATTAAAGACGCTACTGTTAATGATTTACGCCATACTTTTATCGCCCATCAATTAGCCAATGGCGCTTCTGTAGTAATGATTCAAAAATTAGTGGGCCACAAAAGACTTTCCACCACCGAAAAATATCTAAATCTAATCACTCCTTCCCCAGAAAGCAAGGTTAAAATTGAAGAACTTTAGACATAAATGGGTAAAGAAAACGAATTTAAGTTACAAAAACAGAACAGGCTCACTTGGCTCTTGAAGAACAAATTTGGGTAGAAGTAGCCGAACCTAGGGGATTTGCTATCTCACTAAGAATTGGCGCCAATCTAAAACGGTGGGAGGCTAACGTCCAAGCAGCCTATGAAAAAGCTTTGGGAATTCTTGAAGAAGACCTAAAAAATAAAGGACTTACAGGCGAACATAAACTTTTAACGCCAGCCAATGTTGAGCGTGGACTCTGGGCAAATATAGAAGGTAAATGGAAACTTAAAGGGTTTATGTTTTTAATTTTGGGAAGTGCTAAAGGAGCCGGCAAATTAGAAGGTGAAACTCGAACAGTTTCAAGTGTTCAATTTGCCTAGAAACCAAATGAAAAGGATATTTTAATTACAGAAATTCCAGTTGACAAACTAGTTTTCAGAGAAGACCCTTCTGTATCAACCCCTAAAGTATCATTTACATTTAATTTCGAGAAATTTATCGATTTCCCATTTAAAAATGAAGGTCAAGGACCATATTTTATTGTTAGAAGATTCCCTTTCCCCAATGACTATTTAATGGGAGAAAGATTATCCAGGGCTACTTTTATAACCTCTTCACCTAAAGATTTAAAAGGTCTTCCACTTCCCGGAGAAAAGAATCAATAAATATTCTACTCGGCCTAGAAAATTTCTAACAAATTGTCTAATAGAACAATTTTGCTAATTTTTCAACTTAAGACATCTGGACATCTGGAGCAGTGGGCTGGGATGGGATTGAACCATCGAACCTCGTGTTTATAAGACACGCGCTCTAACCACTGAGCTACCAGCCCTCAAAAATTGACAAGAAACAACGAGTATAAATTTTCTACTTAAATTTTAGCAGATTTTGGGTTTAGAGTCGAGCACGTTGAGCTATTTCTGCCTCGACTATTTCTCGATCCACTCCAAATTTTAGCCGAGAAAGTTCTTTAATCATTTGAGCAACCTGAGGATTTCTTTGTTTTTTCATTGCCTCCATATCCTTAGTCAAATCTATAGAGAAAGCAGGTACAGGTTCGTTTTGAACAATCGTTTTGACATAAGCATGAAATCTTTCAATATTTAACAAGTCGTCCTCATTGAAAACAGGCTGAAACTCTCTTTGTAAATAATTGGCATCGGTAACACCAACACGAAAAGCAATTAAGGTTCCGATATTACCGAAAACCGCGTTTTTAATTTCTTCCTCCACCTGACCAATAAATTGATTAGCTACTGTCAAATTTAAACGATACTTTCTAGCTTCTGATAAAATTTGGGCAAAATCAGGCGTGGCAAAATTTTGAAACTCATCAACATACAAGTAAAAATCTCTTCTCTTCTCTTCAGGAATGTCAGCTCTTGACATCGCAGCAGCTAAAATTTTAGGCACTAAAACTAAACCTAAAAAGTTGGAATTTTCTTCACCAATTTTTCCTTTAGCCAAATTAATAATCAAAATCTTACCCTCATCCATTACTCGACGAAAATCAAAAGCTGATTTTGATTGGCCAATAATATTTCTCATTAACTTATTGGTAACAAAACGTCCAAATTTAGAAACGATATAATCTAAAACCTCTGATTTATGAAAATCTGCTGTTTGTGCAATTTGGTCGGTCCAATAACGGCGAACCATCGAGTCAGTAACTTTAGGCAAAATTTCTTGAACAAAACTGCTATCTGTCAAACACCGAACTACCTCCACAAAAGTGTTGCCAGGTTCACTCATTACTGTTAACATAGCGTTTCTAATCGCATGCTCAAATCTTGGCCCGATAATACCAGTCTTATAAGGGTCATAAAGTTTATACATTAAATTAATAATGGCGGTGGTCACAAAATGTTTTTGGTCCTCGTTGTAAGCCTCCAAAAGATTTAATCCCATTGGCCTTTCTACATCTGAGGGGTCAAAATAAATAACCTCTTCAACTCTTTCTGGAGGAATATAATTTAATAAATCCTCGGCTAAATCATGAGGGTCAATTAAACAAACCCCTTTTCCAGCTCTGATATCTTGTAAAATTAAATCTCTTAAAAGTTCTGTTTTGCCTGTTCCAGTTTTACCGATAATATAAACATGACGACGACGGTCATCATCGGCAAGATAAACCGGGCGAACAACTCCTCGATAAACACTTTTACCTAAGAACAAACCACTTTTAGGAATTTTAATTGGTGCTGGAGCTCTTTTAGAATAAAGCCAATAAATATGGGGGGTTTCGATCTGCTTATTGGGAAAATGAAAAATAGTTGCCAATTCTTCAGAATTTAAAACCGTTCGCCAACCCCGAAACAAGGTTATTGGTTGATAACGATAAATAAAATCAATCATAAAACCTCTTTTCCACCAAATTTTCTTTCGTCCAAAATGATTCAAATCAGAAGCAAATTGCTCAAAAGTTGATTTAATGTTGGTAAGATGCATCTCTGCTATTGATTGAGTAGGAGCACAAACAACAATCCTAATAACAGTATTAAAACCCGGTTTGCTACATTTATTTTCAATTGCCTCTAAAGTTTTAGAGTCAATCTTAAATTTAGCCTTATTAGGATCAGATTCAGCTTTTTTAACCGAAGCGGTATAATTTCTGCCGGCTTTTTGCCAACTGCTTTCCGCAGGACTAATTAAAATCTGCACCGCCGCTCCTTCGTCTTCCCCCATTTTAGCTAAAACAGTAGTTAAAGAGGACAAAGGATCGGTTGGTAAATCTTTATAAACTTTAATTGGCCGATAGCTAGAATCTTTTAATTCTAATTCTGTAAAAGCTACCTGTCCGTTTTCGGAAAAAATGTTGTATTCTGGGACCTCTACAACTTCAGCATCAGGGTAAGCTCCGTTAATTTGTTTTTCCACCAAATCTTTTAGCTTAGAAGGCACTGAAACATAAAAACGAATATCTTCATGTTTGGCTACAATTTCAAAAGATAAATGAGACTGAAGCCTAAAAAATTTTCCCAAGCCACCTTTTTTGATAGCAAAAAGAGAGGCAAACATTTGTTCAGCAGCATCAATTTTAATTTCATTATCAAAGGGAACTGCTACTTGAAGTAAAACATACTGCAAGGATTGTTCTTCGCGGCGCCGATGTCGCCACCAAATTAAAAAGGCGTAAAATAAAAGGATTAAACCAACCAAAATAATAAAGATTAAAACTAAAGAAATAAGCCAAGACTGGAGATTAGAAATTAAAATTTGCGATTGTTGTTCCATTTTATAAAAAAGCAAAATTACAACTTATTAAGAGTTTACATCTTATAGATAAATCTTCCACTCATTATTTTTAACAACCTTCTTGCCCATTCAGCTAACCAACGTAAAGAGTAAATAATTTTTAAATTAGCTCCATAAGATAAATTGTTATCATTTCTATGAGCATATCCAAAACTTAAAGCTAAATCACCTGCACTAAAGGTACCAAGCACATCACCTGTTTCATTAGTTTGATC
>FWPV01014500.1_pt1 | contig 11552 bp, 6 predicted proteins | sample 2228371 | NCBI WGS metagenome assembly FWPV01 (sample SAMEA103939776, study PRJEB20133) | metagenome | reverse complement strand
TACACTCTTTCCCTACCTGACGTTGCTGGCCGTGCTGGCGCTGGTCTTGGGCGTGCGGTTCCTGGTGGTGCGGACGCTGGACGCGCCGATGTGGGGGGATTCGTACCAGCACACCATGATCGCGCAGTTGCTGGTGGATAACGGGGGGTTGTTCGATTCGTGGGCGCCGTACGTGCCTTATCGCAGTCTGACGGTCCAATTCGGTTTTCCCGCGATGGTGGCGATTTGGTCCTGGGCGACCGGGGCCGGGAGTGTGCCTGCCGCGATCTGGGTGGGACAACTGCTCAACGGGTCTGCAGCCTTGACCCTGTACCCGTTGGCGGTACGCATCGCTGACGGGAATCGGTGGGCAGGGGTAGGGGCTATACTGGTGGCCGGGCTGCTCTCCCCGATGCCGGCCGAGTACGTGAACTGGGGGCGCTATGCTCAGTTGGCCGGGCAGACCATCCTGCCGGTGGCGCTGTGGTGGCTGTGGGAGGCGGCGCAAGGCGATGGCAAGTTGTGGCAAGCCTTAGGGCTGGCCGGGGTATCGGCAGCAGGCATGACGTTAGCCTACTACCGAATGCCATTTTACTATGGGCCGTTCGCTTTGGCCTGGCTGACCGGTTGGGGCCTGCCCCATTGGCGCACAGGCGGCCGGCTCTGGCTAAAGGCTCTGGCCCGATTGGCACTGCTCGCCGGCCTGGTGGCGTTGCTTTTCTTGCCCTGGGGCCTGCACGTCGCCGACAGCCAACTGGCGACGGCTCTGGAAGCAGGCGTTTCCAAAGGTGATGTCCTGGAGAGCGTATTGGCAGATTACCAGTTCTGGCGCGATCTGGCGATTTATGTGCCTCAACCCCTGCAGGTCACCGTTCTGATCGCGCTGATATGGAGCCTGCTACGACGGCAATGGATGGCGGCCTCGTTCGTACTGTGGATCATCGGACTGGCCTCGTTGGTCGCTGGCCGCCTGATCCATCTGCCGGGCATGAACATGATGCAGAACTTTGCCGTCCTGATCGCGCTCTATATTCCGGTAGGGTTGCTGATAGGCTGGCTGATCGGGCAGATCGCCGGGCTGCTGAGGCGATGGAGGCCGATACGTGGGTGGATGTTCGGCGTGCTGACACTCGCGATCGCGGTAGCGGCCGCCCGGGGCCAGGTGGCCGTTGTCAAGCCTTCCTACATGATGGTGACTCGCTCGGACCTGCGCGCGATGGCCTGGATTCGGGAGCATACACCAGTTGGCTCTCGCTTTCTGGTGGAGGGATTTCGCATCTACGATGGCCGCTCGGCGGTTGGCGCGGATGCCGGGTGGTGGATTCCCCTGCTGGCCGGCCGCGAGAACACCATGCCCCCTCAGTATGCCCTGATGAGCGAGGTGCCGGCGGAACCCATGTATTCGCAGCGCGTCGTGGATCTGGTGGCATGGTTGGAGACAACCTCCCCGGCCACAATGGAGGGAATACCACTCCTATGTGATTGGGGTATCACCCACATCTATGTCGGTCAGGGCCAGGGGAATGTGGGCTACGGTGTGAGGCAGCTCTTTGCGCCCATCGCGCTGCTGAACAACCCGGCCCTTCGCCTGGTATACCATGTGGATCGCGTGTATATCTTTGCCCTGGATCCTCAGATGTGCGGTGGCGGAGAGCAGTGAAGAAGCGGGTCGCTTTATGGAAGCGCTGGCTGCCCTGGCTGCTTGCCAGCATGGTGCCTGTGGTTTTTCTGGAAGGGTTGCGTCTGGCGGTAGCGGCGCCGTTCTCGTGGAGCGATGCGGTCGGCCGGTATTTTTTTATCACCGGGGTGCTCCTCATCGCTCACTGGACGCAGCCTCGCCTCAGTGACGGATCGCTATGCGTATGGCCCTGGACCAGCCTGCTAGTTGTGGGCCTGGGGTTTGGCGTGGGACTGGTCTATCTGTTGTACCAACCAACCTGGGCGGCCTGGGGTCTGCTGGGCGTCTGGCACATCTTGTTGCTGGGATTGGACAAGGCCCTAACAGATGGACAACCCAAATGGGGCCAATGGGGCATACATGGCGCACTGGCCCTGGTAGGCGGGTTCGTCCCGGCCATTATCGTGCAGATCGAGTCCCGTTTTGCGGATGAGGAATTCTTTGTGGCACTACAGGCGCTGGCATTGAGCCTGGAATGGTTGCTGTTGCTGGTCGCCAGCCGTTGGGTAGCCCGCCGGGAACACGGACCTGTACAACGAGGATGGAATCTCGACCGTCGTTGGATAGTCCTGGCAAGCGTGCCGTTGGCCTGCGGGGGCTTGTGGGGGACTTTGCACAGCTACCAGAGTAGCTTTTACCCTGCCGACGCCCCCACCTACGCGGGCATCTCGCCCGACAAACCATTCATCTGCGGAGAGGTAGCACCGGACCCGCAGATGTTTGACGGTGAAGACGTTTTCCGTCGCCTGTTAGCCCGTATGGAAGCCAGGCCGGACAAGGATTCGCCGGTATATGGCATGTTGGCTCTGGGCACCGGCGAATGGCGGTGGGCGCAGGCCTTTCGGAGCAGCATCCTCGATGAAGCTGCACAGGGCCGTTTTGCTGGGCCGGCCAACAGTGTTAAATCCATCCAATATGAGGCTGCGGAGCGCACGTATTATCTGCTGCGCGTTCGGGAAGCCTTTCCGGGCCTGTTTTCAGAGTCAGATTGGATCCAACTTCAAAAATGGTTGGCAGAGATCAACCGCCGGGCCTGGACCACGGAATGGGTAGATTGGCTATATGGAACGGCTTTCAGCAAATGGCCGGAGGGGCCTTACGAGAATCAGGAGAACGGCGCCGGATTGCTCGCCTTGCTCGAGTCTGCGGGACTAGCCGCCCCAGAGCTATCATCAGCCAACCAGGGCTATCTGGAGCGTAACCGGCGGGGCTGGCTGGCCCGTTTTCGCAACACCGATGACGCCTTTTGCTATCAGGTGGAATGGATCAACAACGCCTATTTCCAATCACTCTACACAAGCAAGGTCTCAGATCTCAACCAACGGCTCTCTTTCGAGTGGCTATTGCTCCAGGCCCTGCCGGACGGGGCACCTTTGCGCTATAATCACCCAGCGTCATTTTCTTTAGCCGGCACGGCTTACCTGGGGGCCTACCTGCTGAACGATCCCCGGTACGTGTGGCTGGCTGGTCGGGCGTTGGCGCATCTGGAAACACAAGGCGACTACTCGTTTGCCCAGCCAGGCGTCGAGCAACCGGTCATGCTAACTGGTCTCTCTCCCACACAAGGCTCTTGTCTCTTATACGGGGATTCTGGTCTGCCAAACCAGGTGGGGCCGCTGTCGCCAGACAAGATCGTTTTCCGTGACGGGTGGACGGAGGATGCCGCCTATCTGTTGCTCAACCTGCGTTTTACGGGCTGGCATCGCTATAAAGCAACGAACACGGTCGCTTTGATATACAAAAACGGACCGTTGGTCACTGATGTACTAGACGGGGAACCCTTGGGCTGGCTACCAACGGGGAGGAGTTTGTTCCGAGATAAACGGATCCCGCGCGAGAACCTGAATGGCTTGCAGGTTGAGCGGACTGGCATGAGTGCGGTTCTCTATTCTCTCACCGGTATCGGTAGCCCGTGGGCGCAGGACCCGCCATACTATGCGGAGGTGATCACCTTCCAGACCGGGGAAGAACTGGACTGGAGTCACACTAGGTTGGTCGGCTGGCACGGCTGGCAACACGATCGGTGGATTTACCTCTACCATGATGGTGGGCCTATCATAGTGGTGGATCAGGCTGCGGGTCCACCGGGCGTTCGGGCCGCGCTGGTGTGGCATGTGGTTGGCGAAGGAACGAGGGCCGGCCAGCGTATCCGGTTGCGCGAGGGCGGGCAAGTGGTGGAGGTTTTGACTCTGCCTCCTGCTGGCGTTGGGCAAATCAACATAGCAGGGGAGAAAGATAATTCCAGCTCCAAGGTGATGTACGATTCGACCTCAGGCCGGCTACGCTTGGCGACGTTGTTCCTGAGCGGCGATTGGGTCGGCGCCACGGTGGATTGGGGACCGGCGGGAGATGTGATCCGGGTTGTGCGCGGGGAGAGGCAAATTATTTTGCCAAAACCCGGTGGGTTGTGAGTTGGTTTGGAGAAATAAGGGGGCTCTTCCAGACTGGGCCAGTTCCTGACCTGCTTGAGTTTAGAGTTGCCCTAGGCGAGCGGATTCATTGCGATTCCGCTTGGGTCGCACTTTGACCAGGATTTGGTGGGGCGGAGACCGTTTTTCAGGTCTGCGTGGCTACTTTCCGGGCCGTTTTGGGCCGTCGCGTGGCCTTTTTGACCACCGCATACCGCGGGCGCGGGGCGGGACGGTAGCCCTGGGGCCGGCCGGTGCCTTTTCCCGTGGGTCTGGGCGCGGCCGCCGGGGTGCCCAACTCGAGCAGAAAGCACAGCGCGCCGCGCTGCACCAGACCCGGCGTCAGGGATTTCGTTGCCGCACCCGTCCGCCGCCGATACCAGGCTGGGCGGTAGTCGGCCACGTCCTGCCGCAGCAGCAGCAGTTGCCAGTAGGCCAGCGCACACAGCCACATCCAGAGTTCCGTGCTATGAGGTTGGGTGGATTGGTTGGCATTCAGGCCCAGGTGTTGCTTGAGGAAACGGAAGGCATGTTCCAGAGCAAAGCGCCACAAGTACATCCGGCACAAGTCTTGGAGCGGTACCGTCCAGGGGCCGGTCCAGAACAACCACAGCGGGCGTTGGTAGCGGGGTGTGCCATCGGCCTTGAGGAACTCCACCCGCAGGACCATGCCCACCAGGGCGGGGAGCTTGTAGAAGTGCAGCCCGTGCCAGGCGCTCAGGCGGACCTGCTGGCCGAGCAGGGTGAACTCCTCCTGGCGGTCGGGGGCGCGACCCGGCTGCGCCAGCTTGAACTTGGGGCCGTGTTTGCGCGGCGCGCCTTTGCTCCCCGCAGGCTTCGGCCGCGGCTGCTCGTAGAGCACGATGTTGTGGCGCAGCCGCACCAACGCCGCCACCGTGGTCACGACCAGGAACACGGCCAGGAAGACCACGTTGCCGTACAAGCTGTCCGCCACGACGACTTTGGGCCGGGGGCTGCGTTGGTCCAACGCCTGGACCTGGGCCACCGCCGTTTTGCTGTCGGTGCTGGCACTCGGCACCCGGCACACGTCCTGGGGGGCCACCCAGGAGGTGCCGACCGTCACCAGGCGGGCCAGCCAGGAATACTTGTGGCCGACCTGGACGGGCTTGTCTTTACCCTCCTTCCACTGGCTGCGGTCCGGCAATGTCTCCGCATCGGGGCGCTCGTTGGGGGTGGTGTCCACGGCGTAGACCTCGTAGCCGGCCAGGGTGTCGCTGTCGCGCGGCTGCGCCGCGTAGAGCACCTGGGCCAGTTGCTGGGGGTCCAGCGCCGCTTCTTCCAGCACGTCGTAGACCCCGCTGAACTGGCGCCGGAAGAGCGGCTGTTCACTCAACGCGACCGGCGACCCGACGTGTCCAGCCACGGTCAAGGCGTCGAGCAAATCCAGGGTGGCATCTGGCCGCCGGCGCAGGCTGGCGTACACGGCCTCGCGGAACTGTTGTAGCGGCGATGATGGGTTCATAAGCACCTTCCTTTCACTGCCACTTTACCACTAATCGCCGGATTTGTAAAGGTGCCGAAGGCCCCACCCTTTCAGAACTCTAAACTCAAGTAAGGAGCTCCCATGACGGAAGCGAAAGACAATCCCATCGGCGCGGTGCTGGTGGTGGGCGGCGGCGTCAGCGGCCAGCGGGCCTGCTATGACCTGCTGGAAGCCGGGATGCGCGTCTACCTGGTGGAATACACCCCGTTCCTGGGCGGCATCGTGGCCCAGCTTGGCACGATGTTCCCCACGCATGACTGCGTGCTCTGCCGGGGCACGGCCGAGCACGGCCACGGCTGCAGCCAGCCGGCCATCTCCCACGTCTTCCTGGATCACAACAAGCACCCCAACCTGACCATCCTCACCAACGCCGAGATCATGGCCGTGGAAGGGGACGTGGGCAACTTTGCGGTGACCATACGGCACAAACCACGCTACGTGGACCCGGTCAAATGCACCAACTGCGGGGCCTGCGTCGAGGTCTGCCCCCAGGAGATGCCCAGCGAGTTCGAGAGCGAGCTGACCCGGCGCAAGGCCATCTACAAGCCCAGCCACCGCAGCATCCCCAACGCCTACGCCATTGACCGGGGGCCATACTGCGACGCCTGCCGCAAGTGCGTCAACGTCTGCATCATGAAGGCCATCAACCTGGACGAGGGCGAGCGCGTGGAGCGCATCCAGGTGGGCGCGATCATCCTGGCCCCCGGCTTCAAGCTCTTCGACCCGCGCGACATGGAAGAGCTAGGCTATGGGATCTTTCCCAACGTGGTCACTTCCATGCAGTTCGAGCGCTTCGTCTGTCACTCCGGCCCCACCTATGGCAACCTCCTGCGCCCCTCTGACGGCGCGGAACCCAAAAAGGTGGCCTGGATCCAGTGCGTCGGCTCCCGCGATCAGCGCAATGAGTACTGTTCGTCCATCTGCTGCATGTATGCCACCAAAGAGGCCATGATGACCAAGGAGTACAATCGGGAGATTGATACTCACGTCTTTATGATGGACGAGCGCACGTTCAGCAAGGAGTATAACGTCTACTTTGAGCAGGCCAAGAACGTCTACGGGGTGAGATACACGCGCTGCCGGGTCTCGCGCATCTGGGAAGACCCGCGCACACGAGACTTGATCATCAGATACCAGGACGAGGCGGGCGAACTGCACGAGGAAACGTTCAACCTGGTGGTCTTGTCCGTGGGCGCCGAGCCGCCGCGCGGCTCCGAGGTGCTGGCGCAGGCGTTGGACATCGGCCTGAACGAATACGGCTTCTGCCGCACGGAAAAGTTCAATCCGCTGAGCACCACGCGCCCGGGCATCTTTGTCTGTGGGGCTTTTTCCTCGCCCAAAGAGATCGCGGAAAGCGTCATCGAGGCCAGCGGGGCCGCCGGCATGGCCTTGCGCACGTTGAGCGCCATCCAGCCCATCGAACGGGAACGGCTCTTCCCGCCGGAACGCGACGTGGAAGGCGAAAGCCCCCGAATTGGCGTGTTCCTGTGCAACTGCGGCAACAGCATCGTGGAATCCATAGACATGCAGGAGTTGATTGACTATGCGGAACGGCTGGATGGCGTGGCCTATGCCCACGAGGCGTTGTTTGCCTGCTTTGGCGGGACGCTGCGGCGGATGCGCGACGCCATCGAGCAGTATGGGCTGAACCGGGTCGTGGTGGCGGCCTGCACCCCACGCACCCACGAGGCCCTGTTCCAGGACGTGCTCCGCGAGTGCGGCCTGAACCCCTACCTGCTGGAGATGGCGAACATCCGCGAGCAATGCGCCTGGGTGCACCGGGGCGACGTGCCGGCCGCCACGCGCAAGGCCAAAGAGCTGGTGCGGATGGCCGTGGCCCGGGTGCGCCGGGCGGAACCCATCCAGAAGAACCCGGTCTTGCTGCGCCAAAATGCCCTGGTCATCGGCGGGGGGATCAGCGGCATGACCGCCGCCCTGAGCCTGGCCGATGAGGGCTACCCGGTCACGCTGGTGGAACGCACCGGCGAGCTGGGCGGCAACCTGCGCCACATCTACTTCACGGCCGAGGGGCCGAATCCCCAGGCCCTCTTGCTCGACATGGTGAACCGGGTGCGCGAGCATCCGAATATCAAGCTATTCATGAATTCGGAAGTGGTCCGGCACGGCGGATTCGTGGGCAATTTCCACGCCACGATCCGCACGCGCACAGACGGCGCGCCCTTGTTGCGGGAGATTCGCCACGGCGTAACCATCGTGGCTACCGGCGGCCAGGAATATCGGGGGCCGGTCTATCACTTTGGCGAGGACCCGGGCGTGATCACCCAGTTGGAGTTGGAACATCGTCTGAGCCATGCGCCCGAGTCCGTCGAGGACCTGGATACGGTGGTCATGATCCAGTGTGTGCGACCAGAGGGTGACCGGTGGGACTATTGTAGCCGCACCTGTTGCACCAATACCATGAAGAATGCGCTGCGACTCAAAGAGTTCAAGCCCGACATCCGCATCTTTGTGCTGTACAAGGACCTCATCACCTACGGTTTTCACGAGCAGTTCTACACGGCCGCCCGCGAGAAAGGCGTGATCTTTATCCGCTACGCCGAAGACGCCAAACCCCAGGTCAGCCGGGTGGGCGGCCGGCTCCAGGTGACGGTACGCGATCCGGTGCTGCGAGAGACGATCACGTTGGCCCCGGACCTGGTGACGCTCTCGATGGCGACCGTGCCGACGGAGGGGACGGAGGAGCTGGCCCGGACCTTGCGTGTGCCGCTCTCGCCGGATGGCTTTTTCCTGGAAGCCCATCTGAAACTGCGGCCCATGGATTTCACCCAGGAAGGGATCTTTTTGTGCGGCGCGGCCCATTACCCCAAGTTCATCGAGGAGTGTATCTCCCACGCCCAGTCCGCTGCGGCACGCGCCACCACATTCCTGCGCCGACAGCAGCTCCAGGTGGGCGGCGTGATCGCCGTGGTGGACCCAGAGAAATGCGTGGGTTGCCTCACCTGCGTGCGGGTCTGTCCCTTCCAGGTGCCCATCATTGACCGGGAGCAGCCGGGGGCTGGCGGCATCATGGGGGCCGCCTACATCGCCCCAGCCAAATGCCAGGGCTGCGGCACCTGCCCCAGTGAATGCCCGGCCAAGGCCATCCAACTCCGGGGCTTTCGCGATGACCAGATCATGGCCGCGGGGGCATTGGGCGCATGGCTGCCAGAAGAGGTGGCTGCCAGAACCTGAACGCGCATGGGTCGCCGGCCGCCTGCGGCCCTATCCATCACGCCACACGCCACATGCCCTATGGATGGCCTGGTAGGAGAAACGTAATGACTGATCATAACGGATTTGTGCCCGAGATCACCGCCTTTTGTTGCCACTATTGCGCGTATACCGCCGGCGATCTGGCCGGCTATCTGCACGTGAACTATCCGGCCACGGTCAAGACGGTGAAATTCCCCTGCACCGGCAAGGTAGACATCCAGTACATCCTGGACGCCTTCGAGCACGGCGCGGATGGGGTCTACATCATGGCCTGCCTGGAGGGCAACTGTCACCACATCCATGGTAACATCCGCGCACGGCGCCGGGTGGAATACACCAAGAAGCTCCTGGACCAGATCGGCATCGGCGGCGACCGGCTGGAGATCTTTAACACCTCCGGCTATGACGGCATGAAGTGGGCGCGCATCGCCCAAGAGATGACCGAGCGGATCAAGAAGCTTGGCCCCAACCCGCTGAAACGCCAGGCCCAACCTTGACAACGGTCTGGCGATACAGTAGAATGTCACAAGTACAACGTCGGGTGGGTCCATGCCTGACGAGGAGGGGCAGCCATGGTCCTGTACGATCTGCGACTCGAACTGAAAGAGCTGGATGATGCCGGCGACTACCGTTACCTGGCGACCAGCCCTGATCTGCCCGGCCTGATCGTCGCCGGGGATACACCGGACGAGGTATTGACTCTGGCGCCACAGGTTGCTTCCGCATTGATCGCCTCATTGAAGGCGGCCGGTGATCCGTTGCCCGACTCGGTACGCGCTGTCCAATCGTTGCCCTTCATGTCCCATGTAGTGGTGCCGGCGTGAAGTATGCTGAACTGACGCGGAAGCTGCGGCGGCTAGGCTGTCAGTTCACCCGGTACGGCGCTGGCAGCCACGAGATATGGCGTAACCCGGCTACGGGCAGGCAAGTTTCCATCCCATACCATCGCACCAAGGATATCGGGCCGCAACTATTGGCCCGCATCCTGCGGCAACTGGATATTGACCGCCAAGACTTTGACCAAGCGTGAGGAAGGGCGCAACATGGCTGCTCAAGACGAACACGCTCCCATCGGCGCGGCCCTGGTGGTAGGCGGCGGCATCGCCGGGGTCCAGGCCGCCCTGGACCTGGCCGACAATGGCATCCGGGTCACGCTGGTGGAGAAAAGCCCGGCCATTGGGGGGCGCATGGCGCAGTTGGACAAGACCTTCCCCACCAACGATTGCGCCATGTGCATCGTCTCGCCCAAGCTGGTGGAATGCGCTCGACACCCCAACATCCACCTGGTCACCACGGCCGAGCTGGTGGGACTGGAAGGGGAAGCCGGCCATTTCACAGCCCGCATCTTGCATCGGCCACGCTACATTGACCCAGCCAAGTGCACCGCCTGCGGTGACTGCGAGGCAGTGTGTCCCATTCACGTGCCCAGCCCGTTCAACGAGGGCCTGTCAGAGCAGGCGGCCACCTCTCGGCCGTATCCCCAGGCCGTGCCCAATGCCTACGCCATCACCAAACGCGGCACTTCTCCCTGTAAGAACACGTGTCCGGCCGATACCAGCGCCCAGGGCTACATCGCCCTCATTGCCGCCGGCCGCTACGAAGAGGCCCTGGAGGTCATCAAGCAATATAATCCCTTCCCGGCCACCGTGGGCCGGGTCTGCCATCACCCCTGCGAGGGCGAGTGCAACCGGGGCAAGGTGGACCAGCCGGTGGCGATCTGTGCCCTCAAGCGGTTTGTGGCCGATACGGTGTATGCCCGGTGGGACGCAGAGGGCCGGGCAGAACGACCGGTCCGGGAACTGACGCCTTTCGCCGGGATGCCAGCAGAGCCGCCACCGGAGGATAAGCGGCGGGTCGCCGTCGTCGGAGCCGGGCCGGCGGGCCTCTCGGCGGCGCATTTTCTGGCCCGCATGGGCTACCAGGTCACCATCTTTGAGGCCCTGCCGGTGCCCGGCGGCATGATGCGCGTGGGCATCCCGGCCTATCGTCTCCCCCGCGAGGTCCTGGACCGTGAGATCAACGAGATCTTGAACCTGGGCGTGGAACTGCGGCTCAACAGCCCGATGCGCAATATCAATCGCCTGTTCGACGAAGGGTACTCGGCCGTTTTTCTTGCCATCGGCGCCCACGAGCCGCAAAAGCTGGGCATCCCCGGCGAGGACGTGGCCGGCGTCTTTCACGGCGTGCCGTTCCTGCGCGCTGTCAGCCTGGGGGAAAAGGTGACCCTGGGCAATCGAGTGGTGGTGGTGGGCGGCGGCAACACCGCCATTGACACGGCCCGCACCGCGTTGCGCCTGGGCAGCAAGGAAGTGACCATCGTCTACCGTCGTTCCCGGGCCGAGATGCCCGCCAATAGCTGGGAGATTGATGAGGCCGAGGCCGAGGGCGTGCGACTGGAACTGTTGGCCCAGCCGGTGGAGGTCATCCCCGATGGCGGCCCCATCGCCGGACGTATCCGGGGCGTGCGGTGCGTGCGCATGAAACTGGGCGAGCCGGACGAGAGCGGCCGCTGTCGGCCAGAGGTGGACGAGAGCTGCGAGCCGTTTGTCATCGAGTGCGACGCGCTGGTGGCCGCCGTGGCCCAGGCCCCGGAGATCAGCTTCCTGGACCCCGGCCACGGCCTGGAGATCACCCGCAAGGGGACGTTTGCGGTGGACCCGGCGACGCTGGCGACCAACCGGCCCGGCGTCTTTGCTGGCGGCGACGCGGCGGCCGGCCCCGGCGCCCTCATCGAGGCCATCGCCGCCGGGCGCCGCGGCGCGCTCTCGAT
>FWPV01009051.1_pt1 | contig 11552 bp, 12 predicted proteins | sample 2228371 | NCBI WGS metagenome assembly FWPV01 (sample SAMEA103939776, study PRJEB20133) | metagenome | reverse complement strand
CGAAAATTTTTCTGGGTCAAAAGGGGCCCAAATTATTAAGGCAATCCAAGATTGGGAGCAGAAAATTTCTAAGAGATCTTAAATTTTTTTTATGAGCAGGCATCGGTAATTCTCTCAGTAGCGGAGATATCAAATGAAAGATATCAACAAATTTTGAAGATGGGGGGCTTGGATGAACGTTTTACTCTCCATTAAACCAAAGTATGCCGAACTCATCAGGTCCGGCATCAAGAAATACGAATTCAGAAGAAGAATTTTTAGTAAAGCTGGCCCTTGCAAGGTTTTCATATACTCAACGTCACCTGTGAAGAAAATTACCGGTGTTTTCGATGCTCCTATAATCCATCAGGACTCTCCTTATAAAATTTGGGATATGTTTGGGGCATATTCAGGTTTATCTAAGGAGGAATTCTTCCAATATTTCAGAGGCTGTCAGATTGCTTATGCAATTGAAATCAGAAATTTGATTATTTTTGAGGAACCGAGGGATCCTGTCAAGGAGCCGTCCGATTATTTCATTGAGTTCAACCCGCCCCAGTCATATCGTTACTTCAACCCTCACCAAAGACCCCTACCTTTTCTGAAAAACCCAGAACTCCCTGCGCATAGGTCAATCTGACATCCATAAAAAAGTAAGCCATTTTTATTAGAGCGAACATGGAAGATGAGGGGAAAGCGGGATCGGGTGACTGAATCGTTTGTAAAAGGGTGCCAGCCGGTGAATGAAAATCATATTACGAGAAGATCACAATCCGGACATTGATTTTTACTACCATGCGCAGTTCAAGATTTATCATGAACCCTATCTCATTTGGGACAGAGAGACCTGGGAAGAATTAATAACCTCGTGCACCATCTATTGCATCGAAGTAGATGGGAAATATGCGGGAGATGTTATATTGGAAGATAGAGGAAAGGGGACAAAATACCTTGTTGACTTCAGCATCTTACCGGAGTATCAAAGGAAAGGAATCGGGAAAGTGGCTCTTGAACAACTCAAGAAGACGAGTAAGAAGATTACTGCCGTGACGAGAAAGGAAACGCTCGTTTTTTTCCTAAAATGTGGGTTCGTTTTGAAGAAAACGATAAGAAATTACTATCAATCTGGTATAGATGGTTATTATATTACCTTTGGGAGGTCTGGAGTTGAATCTAAAAAAGTCGGCTGTTCTTAGTGCGGGTTTCGGAATGCAGATTGCGGAATTAATGAGAAATAGGGTGAATGACCGGAGGCTCAAATCAAGATCATAACTTCTGACTGAATTTTTCAGTCAAATCCTTTAACCTGAGGATAGACAGGGGGAAAAATGGATGAGTCCCAATTTAAAACATTTCGGGAAATAAATCGCCAAAATTTTCATAAAATCTGGGAAAAAGCTCAAAAAGGCGAATTACAGGAGTTAAACGAGGAAGAACAACGTTTGGGTAAAATTATGCTCGACCATTCCGATGAGTATTTTAACCAGTTTGAATTTGCTGATGCCTTGGCCGAACATGAATATGACCCCAAAAAGGGAACAAACCCCTTTTTACACGTGACGATCCATGCCATTGCAGAAAAGCAGGTCCAAGACCGTGACCCCATCGAGGCATTTCAATTCTATAATGCCATGCTTCGGAACAAGTGCAGTCGGCATGAGGCCATGCATCTCCTTATGAATATCTTGGTAAGATTTATTTTTTATGTCCTGAAAGAAAATCAGCCTTTCCATCTTCAAAAGTATCGCAAGATTTTAAAAGAATTTAAATCACGAAAACCAGCCAAGATCCCTCAACTTCTCGAAGATTTGGAATTCGGCGAAGAGAAAGAGGGGAATGAAAAAATAGAGTTAGATCCCAGAATTGACCGTGATGAACCTTCCACCAGGCGCCATGGATGAATGTTCAATTAGAACTGGAGGTTGACGGTAATGCTTTTGCGCTGGGTGAAGGATTCGAGCATTCCTTCAAGCGAGTATTCCCTTCCGAAGCCGCTCTGTTTGAACCCGCCATACGATTGTCCTGGGACAATGCCCACGCCCTGGTTGATTTGAACCCATCCCGACTCGATCCGATGGGCTGTGCGGAGTGCCTTTCCAATGTTGTGCGTCCAGATGAAAGCAGCCAGTCCATAATGGCTATCGTTAGCCATTCGGATGGCTTCTTCTTCATCTTTCCACGGAATGGCAACCAGCACGGGTCCAAAGATCTCTTCCCGCGCAATTCGCCATTCGTTCTGAATGTTCCCGAAGACCGTTGGCTCCAGGAAATAGCCCTGGCTGAGGGGGCCCTCTTGAGGCGGAAGGCCTCCTGTGAGAAGGCGGGCTCCCTTCTGCCGCATTCCGTCTTCCACATAGGAACAGACCTTCTCAAACTGAGTCCGGTTGATCAGAGCTCCCATATCGGTGGACTCCTCGAGAGGGTCGCCGATCTTCAAGGATTTCAGTTTTTTAATGAGTTTATTGAGGAAAGAGTCGTAGATGGATTCGTGAAGAAAGAGACGGGAGCCTGCCGTGCAGGATTGGCCCTGTCGCGTAAATCGCATGGCTAAGAAGACCCCTTCTACTGTTTGAGGTTCGTCCGCATCTGGAAAGACGATCTGTGGACTCTTCCCTCCCAATTCAAGCGTCACCGGAACGATTCTTTCAGCCGCTGCTTCCATAATGGTTCTTCCAATCTCATGGGAACCGGTAAAAGAGAGTTTTCTGACAAGAGGATGCCTTGCAAGGGGAATGCCACACTCCGATCCGGTTCCTGTCACGACGTTGATGACACCGGGTGGAAGAACTTCAGCACAGATCTCCACAAGCCTTAATACAGCCAGTGGCGCTTCGGACGAGGGTTTCAGGACAAGGGTATTGCCTGCTGTCATTGACATGGCCATCTTAAGGGCAGCAAGACCGACAGGCGAATTCCATGGGACGATTCCTCCAACCACGCCGATCGGTTCCCTTCGGGAATAACTGAGAAGGTTCTCCCCGAGCGGTATGGTCTCTCCTTTGATCTCGCTTGCCACACCTCCAAAGTAGCGAAAGATGTCCGCAGTCAGGATTGCCTCAGGCCGGGATTGGGTTCGGATGGCATTACCCGTTTCAAGAGCAGTGATTCGAGCAATCTCTTCTGTCTTGGCTTCAATGGCTTCACTGATCTTGGTCATCAATCGGCCTCTCTCCCGGGCATTCACCTTTCGCCATCCTTCAAAAGCTTTATGGGCGGAAAGCACAGCTCGGTCCACATCCACCGCTTTGGCACGGGGCACTTCTCCAACGATCGATCCTTTCCGACCGGGATTTTCAACTTGAAGGAAAGTCCCGTCTGAACTCTCCACCCAATGTCCGTCAATCAGCATAAGCTTCCGACCTACTTCCATGACATTCCACCTCCTACCCAAAGCTGTTTGGGTAACATCTCATATACTTACTGGGAAATAAAGGAGAACCCATTCCTCTTGGGTGATTGATAAAGGATCCGCCTCTCCCCTGGATTGCGCTGGATAGGATCATTTATCCAAGGCTATGATTGGCCAGTTTTTCCAGAACCGTCACGATGGATGAATGGTCCAGATCACTTCCACCCTGGGCTGCAAGGGCATTGAGGAGTTCTTGCGTAAGGGCTGTCCCAGGCAGGCTCAGTCCCATACTTCGTGCAGACTGAAGGGCGATATTAAGATCTTTCTGATGGAGACGGACCCGGAATCCCGGATTGAATGTTCGTTTAATCATCCTCTCTCCGTGGATTTCGAGAATACGACTCTGGGCAAATCCTCCAAGCAGGGCGGCACGCACCTTGATCGGGTCTGCCCCTGCTTTTGACGCAAAGAGAAGAGCTTCGGCTACTGCCTCAAGCGTCAAAGCCACAACGATTTGGTTTGCCACCTTACAGGTCTGACCATCTCCGTTTCCTCCCACATGCACGATATTCTTTCCCATCAGCTCAAAAAAGGGCTTGACCCGTTGAAAGACCTCTTCCTTTCCTCCCACCATGATGGAAAGGGTGGCATTCTCAGCCCCAACTTGTCCCCCTGAGACGGGAGCATCCAGCATCTCCACCCCCATCGATGCCAATCGCTTTGCGAATTCTTTTGTCGCTATGGGTGAAATCGAACTCATATCGACAACGATCTGCCCTGGCCTTAACCCTTCTGCCACACCCTCTGGACCAAAAAGCACAGCTTCCACATCAGGCGTATCGGGAACGATAATAAAGATGATCTCCGACTTCTGAGCCACCTCTTTACAGCAGAGGCATCCTTTTGCCCCCAAGCTACACAGGTGCCTGACTGGCTCCTCTGAGATATCACAGACATGAACCGTATGACCTGCCTTGACCAGATGGCTTGCCATTGGTTTTCCCATAATCCCGAGACCGATGAATCCCAATTCTGCCATAATCTCTTCCTCCTTCTTGAATGATGAAGTGTTCCTCTCTTTTCCTTAAAACTGGTAAAACCGTTACTTTAAATAAGGTTCAATCCATTTCAATCCTGCTTCAGTGTTGCCCGTTGGAATATACTCACAGCCTATCCACCCATCATATCCCGCCTCATCGATCATGCGAAAGAGGTAGGGGAAGTTGATCTCTCCTGTTCCTGGTTCATGGCGCCCTGGAAGATCAGCCAACTGGATATGTTTGATCCTTGAGAGGTTGTTTAAGAGGGTCTTGGCGAGATTCCCCTCCATCATCTGCATATGGTAGATGTCATATTGGAGATAGAGATTGGGATGATTCACTTCCTCGATGAGCTGAAGCGCATCTTTTGTATGAACCAGATAGAATCCAGGAATGTCATGATCATTCAGGGGTTCGATGAGCAGTTGCAGACCCTCCTGATCCAGGGCCGCAGCGGCAAATCGGAGATTGTCGATCAGAGTCTGACGGACTTTTTCAGAAGAGATTCCCTGAGGCCTCTTTCCCACAAGGCAATTGAGCCTTGGACATCCCAGCGTTTTGGCATATTCAATCGCCTTCCCCACACCCTCCTGAAATTCTTCCTCCCGGCCTGGAAGACAGGCGATCCCCCTTTCTCCTGCCTGCCAGTTCCCTGGGGGAAGATTGTGTAACACCTGGACTAATCCGAATTTATTGAGCCGTTCTCGTAACTCCTCTTTAGGCCATCCATAAGGGAAGAGATATTCCACCCCTTTAAATCCTGCCTTTGATGCCTTTTCAAAGCGGTCTAAAAAATCGACTTCATTAAACAGCATGGTGAGATTGGCACTAAATTTAGGCATTCCTATCCTCCTCTTCTTTCTTTAAACTTCAGAATCTTTTAGCTGAAGTTAGAGAAAATATCATTGAACGGTAACGACGCTCGTATCGAAGCACGAAGCTCGACGCAGGACGCTCGAATTTCAAGTGCGAAAGACGTGCCTCAATACGAGTTTCGACAACGTTAAACGAGATTCTATTTTCTACCTCATCCCACATGGCCGCGGGAAGTTACCCTTTTTCTGCCTCAGGAAAGATTATCCTGTTTTCTTGGTTGCAATATTTTTGAAGATCTCCCAGCTCTTGAGAAGTTCCAGGGCTCGTTCAAGTTGTGTATCGGCTGGCTTCTTCTCTTTGACATCCACCTTCGGTTTTTCCTTTTCTTTCTCTTTAATATCTGTGAGATGACGTTCCAGGTCCTTCTCGGAAGGAAGTTTCGGCGGAGTTACCTTCTCTTCTTCGGGAAGGGTGGGTTTGACAATGATGTCAGGGACAATCCCTTTTGCCTGGATGGATCGACCACTGGGGGTATAATAGCGGGCTGTCGTGAGCCTTAAGCCAGATCCATCCTTTAATGAAAAGATCGTTTGGACGGATCCTTTTCCAAAAGTTTGTGTCCCCAGGATAATTCCACGGCCGTGGTCTTGAATGGCTCCTGCCACAATCTCTGCGCCACTTGCGCTTCCCCCATTCACCAGGACGACAAGGGGGAGGTGCTTGAGAGTGTTATCCTGCGGATGAGCATTAAACCTCATCTTATGTTCTTCTCTTCTTCCCTCTATGGAGACGATCAGGCCAGAATCAATAAAATAGTCTGAAATCTTCACAGCTTGATCAAGAAGCCCTCCAGGGTTATTCCTGAGATCGAGGATTAAACCTTTCAAGCCTCCCTTTGCTTCGTCTTCAAGGGTTTTGATGGCTTTCTGAAACTCAATGTCTGTCTTCTCCTGGAATTGTGAGAGCCGGATATAACCATACTGTTTCTCCAGGAGCTCATATCGGACACTGCGAATGGGAATGACATCCCGAATGAGTGTAAATTCCTTGGGTTTGGAAAATCCTTCTCGCATGATGGTAAGGGACACCTTTGAACCTTTAGGCCCTCTCATCCGTTTGACAGCTTCCATCAGGGTGAGATTCTTAGTGACCTCCCCATCAATTTTTAGAATCTGATCCCCAGCCTGGATGCCAGCTTTAAAGGCAGGGGTATCTTCAATGGGAGAGACCACTGTGAGTACTCCATCTCGAATGGTAATTTCTATTCCTAACCCCTCGAAGCGGCCTCTTGTTTCCTCTTGCATCTCTTTATACATCTGAGGGGGTAGAAAAGCAGAATGGGGGTCCAACGTTTCGAGCATTCCCTTGATCGCTCCATAAATGAGATCCTTCGATTTCGTCTCCTCCACATACTCCTTTTGAAGAATGCCCAGGACATCGGCAAAGACTCTGAGGTCTTCATAGGTGGGGTTTGAGAGGGCGACCACCTTATGGAATCGCCCCAGTCCCACAATGACACCCAGAATAAAGACCAGAAAGATCACGGAGGTGATCTTGAGAACTTTCATCCCTTTTCCCTGTATCATCTATCTTCCTCCTTATATTTATTTCTTGGATTCTTCATTTTCTTGGAGAAAAGCCATTTTATCAGGTTGGGAGATCCAATCCATAGGATCTTGTGCTTTTCCCTGGTAACGTATTTCAAAATAGAGGGAAGGACCTTTGAGAGCCCCCGCACTTCCCACCAGACCAATCACCTCTCCCTGGGTGACTTCCTCCCCGACTTTCTTCAGCAATTTGGAACAATATCCCGAAACGGTAAAGACGTGATTCCCGTGATCGATGATGATAATATTCCCAAATCCTTTAAACCAGTCTGCAAAAAGGACTTTTCCGGGCAAGACGGCTCGAATCTCGGTGCCAATCTCCGCCTGAATCTCAATTCCATTCTGTCCCCTTTCTTTAAAAAGACTGATCACTTTTCCGTGAACAGGGGGCATTAGCCTGCCTCTAAAGCTTTCTGGTTTTGCTTTGCCGTAAGCCAGGAGGCTCTTTTCCCTTTCCAATCTTTGAACAAGGGCTTGGAGGTTCTTTGCCCGATCTTCCAGTTCTGTAATTAACTTTTGATAGACCAGTTTCTGTTGCTGGATCGACTTAAGAAGGGCCTGCTTTTCTCCCCTGAGATGTTGAATCTCTCTCTTTTTCTTTTCAACCCTGGAGATTTCCTCTTCCCATTGTTTTTGATCCCTTAACAATTCTTCCTGATACCTTTCTTTAAGAGCCATTTGATCCTGATAGGTTCGAATCAATTGGGCATCTGAATGGAGCAGGACCGTGAAATATTTATTGATCTTTAAAAGATCAGGAAAGGACTGAGAAGTGAGCAAAAGCGTTTCAGGAGGCGTTCTTCCCAGCTTATAGAGCGCCGTCAATCTTAAAAAGAGTTCTTCTCTGGTGCGAGCCAATCCACTGTTCAGGGCTGCCATCTGAAGTTTTGTCTGACGGAGCCTTTCTTTGATCTGGAGCAGTTGTTTCTCCATCTGTTTCAATTCTTTTGTCTTCTGATGAAGTTCTGTCTGGAGAGAAGAGAGGGTTTCAAGAACGGAAGATTCCTGTCCACGAATCTGTTTCTCCTTTTTTCGTGTCTCTGAAAGGGTTCTCTGAATATTGCCCATCTCTTTCTTTTTCTGAGAAAGGTCCTTCTCGATCTGATCTTTCCGGCTGGAAGAGTAGGAGGGTAAAAACATTAGAAGGATCAGACCACTAACGACCCCAGCCATCCATATTTTGTTTAGAGCGTTTCTCATGCTTTTACCTACGATATCTTAAAAACCTTATCGAAGCAAGGAAACTGCCAAAAAGGCCAAGGACCATCCCTCCCAGGAGGATCCTGGTAATCGTTTCCCAGGGTAGAAAGAGAATCGGAATGCCTGCAATCCATCCCTTCATCAGAGGGGTAATCATGGCCCGAACGGCTTGATATAATAGAAAGAGGAGTCCTGCGGATATGGCAGCACCTAATAACCCCTGGATGAATCCCTCGATATAATAAGGTACTTGGATAAACGCTGGACTTGCCCCAGCCATCTGCATGGCCTCAATCTCCTCTTTGCGAGAGGAAATGGTCAGCTGGAGTGTATTGGAGATAATAAAGATGATAGCTGCCAAGAGAAGTCCTCCTAATACCCACTGTGTGAGTCGAACCAGATGGACCAAGACAGAGAAAGTCTCGATCCACTCCTGGCCATAGTGAATCTCTTCAATCTGGGAGATGCTTTTTAGAACGGAAACAACTTCATTGATCCTTGTTCGTCCCCAATAGTCTTTCATCAATCGAATTTCAATGGAGGCGGGAAAAATGGAGGGTTGAATGCCCTGTAGAAGATCCTTCTGTCCGCCTAATCGTTCCTCCATATAAGCCATCGCATCGAAGGGGGAGAGATAATTGACCGTCTCCACCCCTTCGATGTGTCGGATCTGTTTTAAGACGCCCTCCACCTCATCTAAGGAGAGGCCTTGCTTCAAATAAGCAATCACCTCAAATTTCTCTTCCCAGATCTTTAAAAAAGAGGTGAGATTAAAGGCCACCAGAGAGAAAGAAGAAAAGACAAGTAGCGAAATTCCAATGATCGCAATGGTTGAGAGATTGGGAAAGAGATTGCCCTTCATATTGCGCAGGGCTCTTCTGATGGCATAACTTAAGAAAGCAAGCATCCCTCGGGCCTCACTTCATCCCTGCTTTCGTGATTCCCATCCTTTCCCGCCGCAAGGGTAACGGTCCGATAGGGATAGCGTTGAATCAACCGAGTATCCTGGGTCGACATCAGGATGGTCGTTCCTTTTTGATGGAAATCCGAAAAAATCTCCATGACTCGCTCCGTTGTCGTGTCATCCAGAATAGAAGTAGGTTCATCTGCCAGAATAAGGAGAGGTTCTTTGACCAGTGCCCGAGCAATAGCCACCCGTTGTTGTTCTCCAGCGGAAAGAGAGAGTATAGGCTCTTTTGCTCGGTCCTGGAGATCTAATCGTTGAAGGATTTCGAAAACCTTTCCATCGATCTCTTTGGGCGGATGTCCCATGACCTCAAGCACAAAAGCGACATTTTCTTTAACATTTCGATCTTTCAGGAGTTTAAAATCCGGCGAGATGATTCCCATTATCCTTCGAAGTTGATAAATCTTTTTGAAACCTGGGTGGGTAAGACGGATACCGTTGACAATCACTTCTCCAGAGTCCGGCTTTTCAGCACCAAAAAGGATCCTCAGGAGGCTGCTTTTTCCTGACCCGGTAGGCCCTGTGATGAAGACGAATTCTCCCGTATTAATCTCAAGATAAAAACCCGATAGGACCGTTATGTGACTGGGATAGGTCTTTGAAACGGCAAACAGCTGTATCATTCACTCCAAACTAACACGAACCTCCCTTTTTTTCAAGAAAATTAGGGGGTGGCGGGTCATTCCTTCGTTACAGGGTTGAGAAAAGGTCAGGAGGTTCTTTCAGAAAAATCTCGAAGCGGTACTTCATGGGGTTGGTAACTCAAACGTGCCTTTAAAGCATCCGACCCGGAGGGAAGAGACATAGCCGTTGTGACACCTGGCAGGTTCTTCCAATGAGGAACCAGAAGGAAGTCGGTCGTGAACCCTTTTTACTCCTTTTTGAGGGTCAGATTCTGAAAGAGGTCACCAAGGGTGCCAAGAGTGGAACGTTGTGATTCCTTCTCCAGAAATTTTTTATAATCTTCTCTGTCCTCCCGCTCTTCCATAGCTCTCTGGGAAAGCCTGATCTTTCCCTTTTCATCAATGGAGATAACCTCCACCTGAATCTCCTTGCCTCGTGGAAACCTTTTCTTCACTTCTCCTCTCTCAGACACTCCCAATTCTTCATTGAGAAGAAGTCCTTTGACTTTAGCTCCGAATCGGGGGAGACGGACAAAGAGTCCATAGGGTTTCACATCTTCTACAATTCCTCTCAACACAGCTCCTGGCTCAAGGCGAAGGGTTTTTTGACTTTCTTCTTCCAGGAACTTTTTCTTGACCGTTGCCTCCTTAATGGATAAAGAGATGCGTCTTGTCTCATAATCAATTCCCAGAACAAGGACCTCCACCCAATCTCCTTCACGAAGTAACTGATTGGGATGGGAGATACGATCGTAGCTGATTTCAGATAGGTGGACCAATCCATCCACTCCTGGTGCGACCTCCACGAAGGCTCCAAAGTCAGTTATTTTAAAAACTTTACCACGAATGATCTCTCCCGTCTCAAATCCAAGGCCTTTTTCCCAGGAGTCCGGCTCGAGGGCTTTGATGGAGAGAGAGATCTTGGGTTTTCCTTCCTTCTCGGATTCTATTTTTAATACCTTCACCTTTATCTGCTGGCCCACCTGGAGGATCTCAGAGGGATGATGAATTCTTCCATGAGAGATTTCCGAGATATGGATCATTCCCTCTACTCCTCCCAGATCAACAAAGGCACCAAAATGGGTCAATTTCGATACCTTCCCCTCCCACTCGATGCCAGGTTTCAGCTGTTTCAGGGTTTCCTCTATTCTCTTTTCCTGTTCTTCTTCCAGGAGCGCACGCCGTGAAAGGATGATATTCTTCCCCTTTTCCTTCATCTCTATGATGCGAAATGAATACCGTTTCCCGAGGTGTTCTTCCGGTTTTTCAGTGAAAATGAGATCAAATTGACTCATAGGGCAGAACGCACGAATACCGGAAAGATCAATCTCAAAACCGCCTTTGGTCGTCCCGGAAACTTTTCCTTCAACAGGAAGGAGGTTTTCCTTTGCCTCTCGGAGCATGTCAAGAGGGTCTGCGCCCTGAATCTTCATTCCTCTTGTCAGATGGATTCCATCTTTGGTCGAGGCGACCCGCATCTCCACCCAGTCTCCGACTTTGACGGTCAGCTTCCCTGTATCATCCAAGAATTCGCTCGTATCCGCAAATCCTTCGCTCTTGCCCCCCAGATCGATAAAAATGGTCTCTTTACCAATCTTTGCGACACTTCCAGAAATCCTCTCTCCCAATTGCACCCTCCTGCCTGGGGACTCGGTATGGGACTTTAAGAGCTCGGCAAAACTTAATTCATGATCGTTTTCTTGTTCTACCATTTTTCTCCACCTTCTCTGTCTGAATAGGGGTTCTTTTTTCTGCTCAAGTATAACTTTTTATTTCCAAACAAAAAAGGGGGATATCAAAAATGTCATCCAGAAAAGACGCTATCAGAATGAGGCTGGGAATGTAACGCTTTACGTCTCAAGTGATCGATTCGAAAGTAATCCCCCAGTTATGGGGTGAGATCAGCCCTGAAAGGGTCGGGAAGTTCTCCCTCCAAAACCTTGTAAAGCGATCATAGAGGTGGTGCAGACC
>FWPV01014498.1_pt1 | contig 11553 bp, 9 predicted proteins | sample 2228371 | NCBI WGS metagenome assembly FWPV01 (sample SAMEA103939776, study PRJEB20133) | metagenome | reverse complement strand
CACCCTTAATGTCTGCACCCGAAAGAAAACGGTATGCTTCGATAACCTCGAGCGAATTTCCTACCGCTTGGCCGAGTGGATTTTCCATGGAGGTAAGAACCGCAACGCCTTTTTTGTCAAATATCTGAAGCACTTTAAGAAGCATATTTGCGAGTTTTCTGGCTTCATTTAGCGACTTAAAAAAAGCTCCTCTTCCCACTTTTACGTCAAATACGAAAATGTCTGCACCTGCAGCTATCTTTTTGCTCAGTATGCTTGCTGTAACAAGCGGCACATAAGGAATAAGCCCCTTTCTGTCTCTTATATCATACAGAACGGATTCGATAGGACAGACATCATTTGATGGTTCAGCAATGACGCAGCCTGTTTGATTAACCAGTTGAACAAACTTTTCAGATGAGAGAGAAGTATTGACACCGGGAATAGATTCAAGTTTGTCTATGGTGCCACCTGTATGACCGAGCGCTCTTCCTGAAAGTTTTGCCACTTTAAAACCGGCTGAAGCAATCCAAGGAACAACAATCAAACTGATCTTGTCTCCAACACCACCTGTTGAGTGTTTGTCTATGACTGGCCGGGAATTATCACTCCATTTTATTTCGATACCGGTCTTTACTTCAGCTTCAATAAATGAAGCAATGAGTTCAGGGTCTTCAATCCCTTTAAATTCATTAAGGAAAGAAAACAGTGCTTCCTCGTCCGGCTCGTTTTCAAGATTTTCCCTGAAAAAATCAGTAAGTTTTTGAGCATCCAGTTTTCGATTCTTTAGATCACTCAATATCTCGCTGATGAGCATTAATTCCCCATCGCGGTGACTGTCTGCTTGACAATGTATGTACCGTCTTTTTGCTTTTCAAAAACCCAGGTGGTTACAAAGACCATACCGTTTGAATTAATTTCCACAGGTATCTTATACAGTGTGGCTGTTCCTTCCTGTGTTTCTTCACCGGCTTTGATTGTGTAGCCGGTTATCGGCATCGTTGACCTTGATGATTTGAAGTTTTCAGTAGTTTCACGGGCTTTGTTAACTGCTGGCAAATAACCGTATGCTTTTTCAAAATCACCTTTCTTGTATGCTTCGTAGTATTCTTTGACCCATTCTTCAGGCTTCATATTTGAAGGAACAACCGTTGGCGGACCTACGTTTTCTGGTGTTTCTGTGGTGAAGGTGTGAGGGGTTAATGAGCCCTGCGGTTGAGCCGGATTTAAGCTCTGTGGTTCCTGTTTTGCACAGGAAGTAAGAAGAAGAACAACCAGCATCAAGAGAGAGATGACTGCTATTTTTATTAACTGCTCGAATTTCATGAATCAACATCCTTTCGCAATTAGTTTCTGTTGCTTTAATATACAACCTTTGATTTGCCACTTCAATAGGAATTAAGCTTTTCCCCAGGGATGATAAGCTTCAAAAACCCTCCTTATGAGATCGCGGGAAACGTGAGTGTAAATTTCTGTCGTTGTCAGACTTGAATGACCGAGAAGCATCTGAACGGCCCTGAGATCAGCCCCATTTTCTATCATGTGTGTTGCGCAGGAGTGCCTTAAGATATGCGGATAAACTTTTCTGATCCCGGCTTGCTCGGCACGTTTTTTAAGAATTCTGAATACCGAATCACGGGTAAGAGGTCGTAAAGTTCTCGATAGAAAAACGAAAGGCGAAATTTCCTTTCTTGATAATAATGCTCCTGATCTTATGATCATCCATCTATCGAGTGATCTAAGGGCTGAAAGGCCCACAGGAACAATTCTTTCCTTGTTGCCTTTGCCAACAACACGTATAAGCTGTTCATTAAAATCAACATTCTCGATTTTTAAACGGCACAACTCGGTAACCCGCATTCCTGTGGCATAGAGAAGCTCCAGTATCGCTCTGTCTCTTACAGACAAAAAATCTTCACCCTGAATCGAATTTATCAATATTTCGACTTCTTCACGGCTTAACACTTCAGGTAATTTACTGGGAAGTTTTGGCAGCTGCATGTCATCGATATCGAGGCTGGTTTTCATTCCAGACATGGTAATGAATTTGATGAAAGCTCGTATCGAAGAAGCCATTCGTGCTCTGGATTTTACGGATAAGTTTTGTGCGAATTTGAAGTACGAATTTACGTCTTCAACTGTTACATCTTCGATTGTTTCTACTCGCTTTACATTTGTCAGATAACTTAAAAATGAAGTGAGATCACGCATGTAAGCATCAATAGTATTTTTTGATGCCCTCTTTTCTAATAAAAGGTAAGCTTTGAAATCAATCAGCAACATCTTGAATTCTTCAGAGAGACTTTTAAAATCTTTCAAGATCGATCTCAACCCCTTCTCCTATGCAAAAGGTAAAAAGCAGCGATAAGTGTTTTGGAGTCTTTGATTTCTCCTTTTAAAGCCATATCAAGGAATTCCGCAAGAGGAATTTCGATTATTTCGAGGTGTTCGTCGTCATCAAGATTCTGCAGACTTTCTTCGGGCTCTACCTCAGCCAGAAACAAGTACAATATTTCGTTTGAAAATCCCGGACTGGAATAAAATGAAAGCACTTCTTCGATTTTTTTTACTCTTGCACCTATTTCTTCTTCTGTTTCTCTGATTGCAGTTTCGACCGGGCTCTCGTTTCTTTCGATAAGTCCTGCGGGTATTTCATACAGGTACTGTTCAACAGCGTGGCGGAACTGCTTAATAAGGATTATGTTCTCACCATGCAGAGGAATAACGGCAACAGCGCCCGGGTGCTTTATAACTTCTCTGTATTGATACTTACCTTTTTCAACCCATTCTTCTATGTAGAGCTTTAATATCCTTCCATCAAATACCAGTTTTCTCCTGTGCATTTCGGGCTTCAAATTTGCTTACCCCCTGCAATATATCTTCCGGCAGCAAAGGCGATCGAGAAGAAAATCGGGTCATCTTCGAATTTTCGACCCATAGAAATGAGGTAACTTGAGTATTTCAGGAGATCTTCAAGAGAATTTTTAATATCAACATGGATGAATTGAGTATTCTCTTTGATTTCTTCAAGTTGACCTGAAAGAATCATCTTTTCCTGTTCATTAAGGCAGTTCTCTTCAGGCAGGAACAAAAAAGGTTTTGTAAGTGCTCTCTGAACGATTTCGCGAGTATGATGTGAGATACCTAGATGTCTTTCTCTTTTTTCAGCGAAAGAAATTCTTGGCACAAGGTATGGTTTCATACGCACAGAGCTCACGGTATTTAAGACGTCTGCAAAAGTCATATTAGAATGCCCGTAAATACTCCCTGTGCCTTTTAGTCCAAACCCGGGTGCAATTATAATCAAATCCGAGTTTAAATGATATTTTGAATAAATAAGTGCTGAATAAAGATTCATAGCTTCAAGAGTGCCGCCAAATGCATTTCCGGTGCTGATAACATTTTTAATTAAACTGTTATCGAGGAGAAACTTCACGGTATTACTCAGAAAAACCGGTAATGATGAAGAATCCGTAATTATAAGCGTTATCCTCAGATTATTCTGCACAGAAAGAGCCCCGGCTACAGCCGGGATGATTTGCGAATGGACTGTTAATACGAGAACATCTTCTGATAAAGTGGTCTGTGTGAATACTCTGACAGCTTCTTGGTATTCATCAGTTTCTTCGATAAACGGAACAGAAAATTGATAAGGGAGGTAGTTGAGTTTCATAACATGACTTTCATCTTCGCTTTCCAGAAAAACGGTTTCTGCTCTCGTAAGGTTAAAAACAACGAGGTCGAATCCACCTGTTCCAAGTTTTAAATCGGTTGCGGTTGTGTTGAGAATTACAGTATCTTTCTTGTCTGCAGCAGGAACCAGTCTTTTGAATAAATAAGCAGGGACATTCCTCTCGTTTATCTCTAGTATCTGCAGATTTTCGTCTTCAAATGTGACCTCTTTAACTGTTCCTTTAAAATAATGAATTCTCATTTTTTCGTCTTCAAATGTGACCTCTTTAACTGTTCCTTTAAAATAATGAATTCTCATTTTTTCATCTTATATCTTCAAACATCGACTCGACAAAGGTTTCCGGATCGAATTCAACGAAGTCATCGAGCCTCTCGCCAGTGCCGAGAAATGCAATCGGCTTTCTTGTTTGAAGTGAAGCAGCAAGAAGTGAACCGGCTTTTGCAGAGCTATCAACTTTCGTTCCGATTAGGTAATTTACCTCTCCTATTATTGAAAATACTTCAGCCTGCTTGATTACATTCAGTCCATAGTTTGAATCTACAGTCAGAAACACAGAAACGTTTGCATCTTCAGGAGCAGCCTTATTCGCTGCACGAATAATTTTTTTCAACTCTTCCATCAAGTTTGATTTCGTATGGAGTCTTCCTGCAGTATCCGCAATAACTGTTGAAATTCCCCGGGCTTTTGCGCTTTCAATTGCATCAAAAACGACTGAGGCAGGATCTGCTCCTCTCTGCTGTGAAATCACAGGTAACTGAAGTCTTTCCGCCCAGATTTCAAGCTGCTCTGAGCCAGCAGCTCTAAAAGTATCTGCTGCAGCAAGCATCACCTGTGTATTCTGATTCTGAAGATAACTGGCTAATTTGGCAGCTGTCGTAGTTTTGCCAGTTCCGTTTGTTCCTGTAAGAAGAAACACGTTAAACAAGTTTTTATTAAATTTAAAGCTTCCAACTTCTTTTAATCTTTGTATGAGCTCTCCTTTCAGGTAGGAAATGCTTTCCGAGGCCGTAGTAAAATGGCTTCTGGCATAATCGATAAAATCAATTACGAAATCCGGAGGGAGATCAGTTGAAAAAAGAATATCTTCAAGGTTGTCAAAACTGATTTCGTCTTTTCCGGCAATCTGAGCAATCTTCTGGCGTGTTTTTACGAGAGCTCTCTCAAAAATACTTTTCTTCTTAAGATCGATTATCATCCAGTACTTCCTCCGCAAGTTTTAGACTGTAAACACGACTGCTTCCATCGCCATCGACTGTTACCCCATAAATTACATCAGCCATTTCAACAGTAAGTGGCTGATGGCTTATCATAATTATCTGTGATTTTTTCGATACATCCTTTATATAATTGATAATACGCCTTAGATTGAGTTCATCAAGCGCTGGTTCAACTTCATCGAGGACTAAGAAAGGAATTTTAAAAGTTTCTTCCAGCGAAAGAATAAGCGCGAGCGCTGCAATAGATTTTTCGCCGCCAGAAAGAAGATTTACATTTCTCATTTTTTTGCCTGGAAGTTCAATTTCTATAGCTAGCTCATCTTCTCCGTCTTCAAGCTCAAGAGTTAAGATTCGTGCATGACCGCCATTGAAGAACAGTGAAAAAATGCTGTCAAAATTGGAATTTAACTCTTTGATTTTAGCTTTAAAAGTATCCCTGATCTTTTCGTCGACTACCTCGATAATTTGATTGATGTTTTTAATTGCATCTTTTATGTCCTGAGATTGTTTCTTTAGATTTTCGGCTCTTTCTTTGAGCGTTTCATAGTCTCTGACTGCAAACGGGTTGTAGCCTCCAGAATTCTCCAGTTTTTTTTCAATCTGGACTATTTTTCTTTCAACCTCTTTTATATCGACATCTGCATCGCTGTATTTCTCAAGGATGAGGTCCACCGGAGATTGAGTTAGGTTTTCCAGCTCTTCGACAGATTCTCCTATTTTTCTCTCAGTTTCTGCAAGCTGTTCTTTAAGTATGCCGAGGCGTGAGGCAATCTTTACTTCACGCTCATAAAGTAAAGACATCTCGTTTGAAATTCTTCGCATCTCTTCGGTGTATTTTTCAATATTTTTTTGAAGATCATAGATCTCTGCATTAGCGGCTATAAGAAGATTGATTACTTCTTTATATGCCGATAGAAGAAAATGAAGTTCCTTTATTTTACCTACGGCAGCTTCAGTCAGATTTGAAGCTTCGTTTAGAGTCTTCAGCAAATTTTTGTACTCGTGAATTTCAGCATCGATTCTTTTAAGGTCTTTCTTCAATGACTTTTCTTTCTCGGTAAGAACATCGATTTCACTATATTTTTTTCTGATGGAATCATTCAGTTGAGTGAACTTACTCTCAAGTTCTGACTTTGACCTGCTGAGCCTTGCTATTTGATCTCTTAAGCCGTCAACTGTTTTTTCTTTGACTGCTTTCTCTTCAGAAAGCGCTGCGAGCATCGCTTGCTTTTTTTCTATCTCTTCTTCTGAACTTTTCAAGCGTTTCTCAATCTGCTCGAATTCAAACTTTAAGAATGCGATTTCATTTTCCAGATTTTTTATTCGCTTTTTCCGCCTCTCAATGATGTCTTCTAAATTGCGAGCCCTTCCTTTGATTTCATCGATCTTTGCTCTAAGTTCGTTTTCAGCAGTTCTTTTCTCTTCAATGAGTTTTTCGATACTTTCTAACCTAATTTTGAGGCTATCAGCTTTCTGATAAAGCTCGTTCAATCTCTCAAGTCGAGCATAATAGCCTGACTCTGAGACAGTTCTGTAATAGAAGCCAGCAGGATGCAGTGAAAAACCTGCTTGAGAAAGAAACGGTCTTTTCTGATTTTCAGTCATTTCAGCCTTAAGAGTTTTAATAAATTCCAAAGCGGCTTCTTTCCTGTCTTTTTGAGCAAGAATAAAAAGGTCCGGAAGAGTATTTCTGTCTGCGTTTTTAAACTCATCCTGTGTGACCACATAAAGACTGCCTGAATGAGGAAATATACTGTTTAAAATCTCAACCAGTTCTTTATCAATCTCAACAAGGTCTTCGATTCTCGCAAAATCGGGATTTGTTGCACCGTGCAGGCTACTTTTAAGTTCTTCTGTATCATTTTCGATGTTTGAAAGCTCTGATTTAAGCCGATTCTTTTCGCTTAATAGAAGTCTGATCTCTTCACTGGTATCTGCATATTTCTGCTGCAGTTCATTCAGTTCAGATTTGAGAATGCTGAACTGCGGCAAATCCACGTCGAGTTTTGATTTTTCCTCTTCAAACTCTGAGCTGAGACTAGATATTTTCTCTGAGTTACGTTCTTTCACGGAAATGTCTTCGTCTCTCTGTTTTATAAGGAGGGAGATTTCTGATTCAAGCCTGTATATTTCTCGCTCAAGCCTGAATATTTCTGCTTCCTCAAGCTTCATTTTTTCTCTTAAACCTTTATATACAGCGGCGTTATCATTTAATTGAGATGCCAGTGAGTTTTTATTCTCAAGCAGTAATTTACTTTCCTCTCTTAGCTCAGAAATTCTTTGAGCTGTGCGATCTAATTTTTCCTCGATATCCTTTAGCTCTGAAGTCTTGTTCTTTATGTTTACGATTATGGAGGATATCTGATTTCTCAGGCCAGAGAGCTTATCGAGTCTGTTTCTTCCTTTCTCCTCTATAACCATGAGAAGGTAGTTGAAGTTGTTTTCAAACTCTTTAATTTTCTGGAATTCTTCAATGCTTTTGTAAGCACCCCTGTTGTTTTTCCTTGATTGCTCAAGAAGCTCCTGATCTTTCTGAAGGCTTTCTATCCGTTCCTTTATCGAATTTAGCTCAGCCTGTAAAAGTTCTATTTCTCCCGACAGCTCAAGAAACCGGCTTTTAAAACCAAGCAGGTTAAATACGATCTTTCTTATCTTTAATTCTTTAAGTTCGTTCTTAAGCTCAGAAATCCTGTAGTAATCATCAACCTGTTTTTTAAGGATATTCAGTTGCTTTGAGACTTCGCTGTAAAGAAACTTGATCTGCTCAAGTTTGTTATCTGCTGAAAGAAGACGCCTGACTGCGGCATTTTTTCTTGCTCGATAGTAGCCGATACCCGAAGCCTCTTCGATAATCGCTTTCAGTTCGTTTGACGAGGGACGAATGAGATCATAAATCCTGTTCTGCGGAACAATTCCCGGAAGTTCCTGACCTAGACCGAGTTGAGAAAGAATTTCTCGAATATCAAGCAACCGGCATGGTTTTTCGTTGATAAAATACGAGCTCGTTCCGTCTCTTTCAAGGAGCCTCTTTATCGAAACCTCAGATGCTTCTATAGGAAGCTCAAGATTCGAATTGTCAAAAACGAGGGTTACTTCGGCATAGGGCGATGGAGGGAGCTTTTCAGTTCCACTGAAAATAATATCATTCATGCTCTGTCCGCGCAGAAATCTTGGATTCTGTTCGCCAAGCACCCAGAGTACTGCATCTACAATATTACTTTTACCTGTACCGTTAGGTCCTACAATTACAGAAAAACCAGGATGAAAATTGATAGAAGTTGCACGCGCGAATGATTTAAATCCTTTAATATGTAGAGATTTAAGATGCATACTAGTAGCATATTGTATATGCTAAATAGAAAAAATAAAACGATAAGGAGGCTTTAATGGAAAACATTAAGGTCGATCTTTTTGTCAAAGCAAAAGCAGTTGTCACACCTCTAAGCAATGGCGAAATAGCAGTGTATGAGCCAGGATTTCTTGCAGTCTCAGATGGTAGAATAGTTGAAGCAGGCAAGTATACTGACGAATTACCGTACAGAGGAAAAGAATTTTTATCACTACCCGCACATGTGATTTTCCCTGGTTTTATCAATACACATACTCATTCTCCAATGGTACTTTTCAGAGGGCTTGCGGATGATCTCCCGTTAAAAGAATGGCTGGAGAATCACATATGGCCTATGGAGGCAAAATTCATAAACCCTGATTCAGTTCGCGACGGTGCTCTGATTGCCTGCATTGAAATGGCACTTTCAGGTGTGACATTTTTTACTGATATGTATTTTGCGATGGATCAGGTTGCATATTCTGCAAAAAGAGCAGGCATAAAAGCACAGCTCGGTGAAGGTATCCTTGAGTTTCCAACCCCGACTTCACCAACCGTAGATCATGCCTTTAAAAGAACTAAAGAGCTGATAGAAGGTTTTAGCGAAGATCCGCTTATTTATCCTGTGGTGGCGCCACATTCACCATACACCTGCAGTGCAGATACTTTATCAAAATCTGCTGAAATTGCTGAAGATTATGGAGTCCCGCTTCACATTCATCTGGCTGAAGAAAAATGGGAGCTTAATAACTTTCTTTCTGAGAAAGGGATGTCTTCAGTAAAGTATCTTAATGAAATTGGTTTTTTCGACAGTCAAAGGGTGACTGCAGCTCATGTTAACTGGCTTGATGAAGGCGATTTAGAAGTTCTATCAGAGAAAAATGTTGGCGTGGCTCATAACCCACGTTCCAATATGAAGCTTGCCACAGGAATCTGCCCTGTAGTTAAGATGCTTGAGGCAGGTGTTAATGTTGGTATTGGAACAGATGGGGCAAGCTCGAATAACAAATTGAGTGTGCTCGACGATGCTCAGGTGGCTGCCCTTCTTCACAAAATTTCAGGAAAAGACCCTGCGGCTCTCCCTGCAAGAAAAGCTTTTCTGATGGCAACTTTATACGGTGCAAAAGCAGTTCACATGGAAAGAGCGATAGGGAGTCTTGAAAAAGGAAAAGATGCTGATTTTATCGCAGTAAACTTTGACGCCGCGCACCTCTACCCTGCTTACGATTACGTTTCACATCTGATTTATGCAGTTAATCGCACAGATATTGAATACGTCTATGTAAACGGTAAACCTGCAGTTTTTGCAGGAAGACCAGTGAATGTTGAGCTGGATGAGTTACGGGAAATAAGCGAAAAATACAGAAAAATGATTATCGAATCCTCTTAAACTTCCGCACCTTCCTGGCTTTTCGAACAGCTGCAGTGCCTATATTTTGAAATGTGCGGAATAGCTCCCGTAACCAGCTTTACGATTTCTTCTTCTTTTATATCCATCATCTCTTCGACTTCTTTTGCAGTGAGCTTTTCGTCTGAGATACCGGCGGCATAATTCGTAACTGTGCAGACAGGCAGATAGCATAATGAAAGCTCTCTGGCAAGAACGCATTCAGGCACGAGTGTCATACCTACCAGATCTCCTCCAAGAATTCTGAAAGCATTTATCTCAGCAGGGGTTTCAAATCTCGGTCCTTCAGTGACAACGTAGGTTCCGCCGGATTTTATGCTGATTCCATTTTCGTAAGCCGATTTAAGAAGAGCTTCAGCAATTTCTTCGCAAAACGGATCGGTTACATCGATATGGTAAACGTGGCCCTTTGCGCTGAAAGAATAATCCCTATTCTTTGTAAAATCTATGAATTGATCAGGTATAACTAGAGATCCCGGAGGCATATCAAGATTCATTGAGCCAACAGCACTAAGAGCGATAATTCTTTCAACACCGAGTTTTTTGAGTGCAAAAATATTAGCTTTATAAGGGATTTGATGCGGTGGAAAGGAATGACCCTCGCCATGTCTGGGAAGGAAGTATCCTCTCTTTCCGGACAATTCTATGAGATTTACCACAACATCTCCATAAGGAGTATCGACGGTCCGTTTCTCAACGGCACCTTTGAATCCTTTCTTAGAAAAGCCTGATCCACCGATAATGGCAAACATCGACGACCTCCTCATTCTTTGAAACTTATCCGACAAAAGTCAGAATTATTTCTCTGGCTCTTGCCCTATCCCACTCTACAAGCAATATTCTTTGCCAGGTTCCCAGTTCGAGTTTTCCTTTTTCAACAGGAATAGTAAGGGTAGCATTTGTGATGATATTTCTCAAATGAGCGTGAGCATTTCCTTCACCAGATGTTGCATCATGCTGATAACCACCGACCGGAATAATCTTTTCGAAGAAATTTATCATATCTTTAATTAATCCACGTTCATTTTCATTGATTATCAGCGAGGCAGTTGTATTCTTAAGATATACATTCAGCAAACCTGAGCTATTATGTGGCACCATTTCTGGAAGTGATTCTCTAACAGCTTCTGTTATATCCAGAATATCCAGGTATCCTTTTGTTTTCACTTTAATTATTTTCTTTGCCAGCATCCGAGCCATTTAAAAGTTCTACATTCTTGAGCAGGCTGATGTTTCTTACACCGCACTCCCTGGATGACCAGTCATAAACTATGAAATCCAGAGATTTTCGCGAGACAAAAGAGAGCATCTTTTCAAGATAGATTTTTTGTTGTTCTTCTGTAACAACAGGAACATAAAGCCCGAGTTTGTCTGCAGATTGGACAGGTAGATTAATAATATTGAACACAAGAGTTCCCCATCCTTTTCTTGATGAGCTTTTCTCAAGAATGCCTACGATTTCAGAAGCATCAACTGTAAACAGCTCGAGATTCCTCGTTTCAGCAGGAGGTGCAAGATCGATGACGACGAAATCGAAACCTTTAACATCAGGCAAAACCATACCTCTATTCTTGCCTGTCATTGAACCTTCAAGACATTTTAGTTCTATGTCAATATCGCTTTCGGTTTTTGATAAGAGCGGTTTATGATGATAACCGATTTTGCCTTTAAAAAATATCCTGCATTCTTCGAGGGTCTCAAGGAGAAAATCTTCCCTGTCTTCTTTGAAGACTCTGTAGGATGATGGATTTATCAGTAAACATTCAGAATTTGATTTCTCAGCAAAGGCTGCCCATCTCTGGTAGCTATTTATAAGAAAGTGTCTAGCAAGACGCGTTTTCCATACTTCAGGGTTTCTTTCAAGATTGATGAGATTTGGAGCTATTATGACAGCAAGCCCGGCCTCGTGGATCTTTCTGATGGTATA
>FWPV01014497.1_pt1 | contig 11554 bp, 8 predicted proteins | sample 2228371 | NCBI WGS metagenome assembly FWPV01 (sample SAMEA103939776, study PRJEB20133) | metagenome | reverse complement strand
GTCGAATGCGGGCCGGAGCTCGGCCGTCCGACCCTCCTGCGCCAGGCACAGCGCCCCGGCGAGGCGGGCGGTGAGCCGGTCGAGGTGGGTGGCTCCCGGGGCCCCGAGGGCCCGGTCGGCCAGGTCGCGAGCCCGGTCGGGCTCGCCGGCGCAGGCGGCGAGCAGGGCGCGTGCGGCCAGGCCGTAGGGATGGTCGGGCTGGAGCGCCTCGGCCACGCCGAGCCGGATCGCCGCGGTCTCGACGTCGGCCCGCTGCAGCGCGGCGAGCCCGGAGCCCACCGCCCACTCGTAGGTGCCCAGGGCATCGAACTGCTGGGTGTCGGCTGCGTCGAGCCGGCTGCGGGACGGGTCACCGGCGTGCACGGCGAGTCCCAGCCCGATCACGTCGGCCATGGCCTCGAACCCGAGCTTGGCCGCCGCCGACCGGCACGCCTCGAGCGCCCGGTTGGCCTCGGCCACCCGGCCGCTGGCCAGCAGCCCGCGGGCCAGCGGGGCCAGGGCCTGCGCCTCGCCGTAGCGGTCACCGATGCGGCGGAACAGGTCTCGGGCCTCGGTGGCGAGCTCGACGGCATCGGCCGGCGCCCCCGACCACAGGCGCAGGTTGGCCAGCAGCACGATCATCATGCCCAGACCCCACCGGTCGCCACGGGCGTCGGCCTCGCGCCGGACCTGCTCGGCGATGGAGGCCGCCTCGTCGAGGCGTCCCTGCTGGAACCGCACGAAGGCCAGCAGCCCCAACGCCCAGCCCAACCCGCCGCTGTCGCCGATCTCGGTGAAGGTGGTGGCGGCCTCGTGGAGGCGGCGGTCGGCCAGCGCGGTGTCGCCGGACACGAACGACAGCCAGGCCAGGTGCTGGGTGGCCCACGCCTCGCCCCGACGGTCACCGTGGGCGACGCTGAGCGCCCGGGCCTCCTGCAGGTGGGCCTCGGCCGTCCGGTGGTCGGTGCCGAACACCCCGAGCAGACCGGCGGCCCGCAGCGCCGAGGCGGTGCCCTCAGGGTCGCCCACCTCCCGCCACAACCCGATCGCCCGGGCCAGGGTGGCCCGGGCCTGCTCGAGCTGCCCGTTGCGCTGTTCGATCTCGCCGATGAGGGTGAGCGCCCCGGCCTCGGCGGCCCGGTCACCGTCGGCCCGGGCCGAGTCGAGGGCGGCTTCGGCGTCGGCCCGGGCCTCGGCCAGCTGGCGGATGCCGGACAGGCCCCAGGCGCGCAGCAGCAGGAACCGCCGCCGGTCCGCCGCCGTGCCCTGCCCGAGCTCGAGCAGGGCCAGGGCGCGGGTGGCGTGGCGCACCGCCGGCGACGGGGTGTCCTGGTGGCGGGCCTGGGCTGCGGCCCGGTGGAGCCAGTGGAGGGCCCGCGTCGCGACGTCGGTGGGAACCCCCGCCACCGACCCGCCGAGCTCGATGGCCAGCTCGGCGGCGGTGGCGTAATGGTGGGCGATCCGATCAGCCCGGTGCTCCACCCCGTGGCCGAGCTCCATGTTCCCGGCCACACCGCAGTGGCGTTGGGCCCGGGCCTGCTTGGTGAGGGTCCCGTAGGCCACCTCCCGCACCGACTCGGACCGGAACGACCACCGCTCGCCGTCCACCTCGAGCAGCCCGCCGTCGGCGAGCCGGGCGAGCGTAACGGCCGAGGGCTGCTGGCCGAGCGCCTCGCCGAAGCGCAGCAACTGGAACAGCGTCCCTGACGGGCCGAGCACCGCGGCGTTGTCGAGCATCTCCCGCTCCTCGGGCCCGAGCGCGTCGAGCCGGGCGGCGATCAGGCCCCGCAGCGTGTCGGGCAGGGCGGGCAGGCTGGACAGGTCGCCCCGGCGGCCGGCGACCACGGCCAGCTCCTCGAGGAACAGCGGGTTCCCGCCGCTGCGGTCGAGGAGCTGCTCGGTCAGCTCGGCGGGCACCGCACCGTCGAACAGCGCAGCCAGCAGGTCTGCGGCGGCCGCCCGGTCGAGCGGGTCGAGGTGGACCACCACGCTGTTGTGCCGCCCGGGGGGAGGCTGCCACACGCCTTCGAGCCCCCCGCGGATGGTGGCGATCAGCACGAACGGCAGCGCGCCGAGGTGCACGATCAGCCGTCCGAGCAGCTCCAGCACCAGCTCGTCGGCCCAGTGCAGGTCGCTGATGGCCAGCACCAGCGGGCCCTGGCGGCACAGGGCCTCGAAGAGCGCCAGCACCGACCGGGTGATCTCCTCCCGCGCCCGGGTCGGGTCGACCCCGTCCGGGCTTCCCGCCTGGCCGAGCAGCGCGAGCAGGCCGGCGCCGATCCGTTCCCGTTCGGCGGCGATCGCCCGCCCGGCGAAGGCCCGGTCGACCTCCCGCTCGAGCGCAGCGCGCACCGTGGCCGGCGGCGCCCCCGGGTCGAGGCTGAGCGCGTCCCGCAGGGCCATCGCCAACGGCCACCACGCGTTCGGCTCGCCGTAGGGGACGCAGTGGCCGTCGAGCACCCGGGCGCCGTGCCGGCTCTCGGCCAGCAGCGCCGCCTCCTCGGCCAGGCGGCTCTTACCCACCCCGGCCTCGCCCTCCAGCACCACCAGCTGGGCGCGACCGTGCTGGACGGCGAGGGCCACCACGCTGCCCACCAGCCCCAACTCGGCGTCTCGGCCCTTCAGCGGGGCACGCACCCGGCTCGGCCGGCGACCGGGTGGGGCGACCGGGGCGAGGGCCAGCCATGCGGCCACCGCTCCTTCGCGGCCCTTGGCCCGCAGCTCGCCGAGGGACTCGTAGCGGATCGAGGCGACCGTGGCCGCATGGGTGGCCGGGCCCACCAGCACCTGACCGGGTTCGGCGGCGGCCTGCAGCCGCTGGGCGGTGTTCACCACGTCGCCCAGGGCGGTGTACTCGCCGCCGGCCCGCAGGGCGCCCACCAGCACCTCGCCGGTGTTCACCCCGATCCGCAACCGCACCGGGACCGGTAGGCGGGGGGCCACGTCGGCCACCGTGGCCTGCATCCGCAACGCGGCACGGACCGCCCGCTCAGCGTCGTCCTCGTGGGCCACCGGCGCCCCGAACAGCGCCACCAGGGCATCACCCATGACCTTGTCGACCCGACCACCGAAGCTGCGCACGTCCTCGGCGAGGGCGGCCATGCACCCGTCGATCAGCCGCTTCACCTGCTCGGGATCCATGGCTTCGGCCAGGCCGGTGAAGCCGACCACGTCGGCGAACACCACCGTGGCCACCCGCCGCTCGTCGCCGCGGGCGAACAACGGTGTCCCGCACGACGGGCAGAACCGTGCCCCCTCGGGCACCGCGGTGCGGCACGACGGGCACGTCACACCGAGGAGCGTAGCGACCGAGGTCACACCAGCGTCCGGGAAAGCCGGAACCCGCATGCGATCCGATGGGTCAGACTGGGGCACCCGAGCCCGCCCCGAGGAGGATCGTCATGTCCAGCGGCACCCTTCCGCCCCCGGCGGCACCGGCGGCCCGGGCCGCAGCCGGCGCCGTCGGGGCCACCAAGGTCTACGGCCGGGGCGACAGCGCGGTGCGCGCCCTCGATGACGTGACCGTCGAGTTCGCCGCGGGGATGTTCACCGCCATCATGGGCCCGTCGGGTTCGGGCAAGTCGACGCTCATGCACTGCTGCGCCGGTCTCGACACGCTCACCTCGGGCTCGGTGTTCATCGGTGAGCAGGACCTGTCGCGGCTCTCCGACCGGCAGCTCACCGCGCTGCGGCGCGACAAGGTCGGCTTCATCTTCCAGGCCTTCAACCTCGTGCCCACCCTGACCGCCCTGGAGAACATCACCCTGCCGATCTCACTCGCCGGTGGGACGCCCGACCGTGACTGGCTGGACACCGTGCTGGGCACCGTCGGCCTCCAGGACCGGGTCAGACACCGGCCCTCGGAGCTGTCGGGCGGGCAGCAGCAGCGGGTGGCGGTGGCCCGGGCGCTGGCCAGCCGGCCGGCGATCATCTTCGCCGACGAGCCCACCGGGAACCTCGACTCCCACACCGGGGCGGAGATCCTCGGCTTCATGCGGCGGGCGGTGCGCGAGTTCGGCCAGACGATCGTGATGGTCACCCACGACCCGACGGCCGCCGCCTACGCCGACCGGGTGGTGTTCCTCGCCGACGGCCGGATCGTCGACGAGATGACCGATCCCACCGCCCCGCGGGTGCTCGACCGCATGAAGCGCTTCGGCGAGGGGTGAGCGCCGGTGTGGAAGGTGACCCTCAAGAACCTGTGGGCCAAGAAGTTCCGGATGGTGTCACTGATCGTCACCATCATGACCGGGGTCGGCTTCATGGCCGGGACGATGGTGCTCACCGACACCATGAACCGCACGTTCGACGACCTGTTCGCTGACGTGAACCGCAACGTCGACGCGTTCGTCCGCTCCAAGGCGGCGTTCACGAGCAACTTCGGGGCCGAACGCCAACGCCTCGACTCGGTGGTCGTGCAGCAGGTTCGGACCGTCGAGGGCGTCGCACAGGTGGAGGGGAACGTCCAGGGCTACGCCCAGCCGCTCGACCGGGACGGCGACCCCATCGGCGGCACCGGTGCCCCCACGTTCGGGTTCAACTGGGGCGTGGTCGAGGAGCTGAACCCGTACCGGCTCGTCGACGGGCGCGCCCCGCGCACGAGCCGGGAGGTGGTGGTCGACCGGGGCGTGGCGAAGCGGGGCAACTTCACGGTCGGCGACCCGATCCGCATCCTGTTCCAGGGACCCACCCAGGAGTTCACGATCAGCGGCATCGCCACCTTCGGCACGGCCGATTCGGCCGCAGGGTCGAGCGCCGTCGGGTTCACCAACGACACCGCGCAGCTGCTGCTCGGCGAGCCGGGCAAGGTCGACTCGGTGTCGGTCACCGCCCAGCCGGGGGTGAGCCAGGAGCAGCTGCGCCGCAACATCGAACAGGCCCTCGCCTCGGACCGCATCGAGGTGCTCACCGGCGCTGAGATCACCGCCGAGAACCAGAACGACATCAAGGACGCCCTGCGCTTCTTCAACATCCTGCTGCTGATCTTCGCCCTCGTGGCGATCTTCGTCGGGATGTTCGTGATCTACAACACGTTCTCGATCCTGGTCGCCCAGCGCACCCGGGAGATGGCCCTGCTGCGGGCCATCGGCGCGAGCAGCCGCCAGGTGCGCCGTTCGGTCATCGGCGAGGCCGCGGTCGTCGGGCTGATCGCCTCGTTCGTCGGTCTGGGCTTCGGCATCGTCGTGGCCACCGCGCTGAAGGCCTCGTTCGCTGCGCTCGGCATCGACATCCCCGCCGGCGGTGTGGTGGTGGCCGGCCGCACGGTCGTGGTCGCGATCGTCGTCGGGCTGGTGACCACGGTGGTGTCCGCCTGGTTCCCGGCACGCAAGGCGGCCCGGATCCCGCCGATCGCCGCCCTGCGGGACGTGGCGTACGACCGGTCGGCCACCTCTCCCGTCCGGATCACCGTCGGCCTGGTCGTGCTGGTGGTCGCTGCGGTTGCGCTCGTGATCGGCCTCACCGGAAGCGGCAGCACGGCTGCGGCGACCGTGGGCGTGGCCTTCGTCATCGCCATCCTCGGCATCGCCGTGCTCGGCCCGGTGATCGCCACGCCGGCCAGCCGGCTGCTCGGCGCGCCGCTGCCCCGGCTCCGGGGCATGACCGGCACCATCGCCCGGCAGAACGCCATGCGCAACCCCCGGCGCACCTCGGGCACGGCGCTCGCGCTCACCATCGGCGTGGCGCTCGTCGGGTTCATCCTGGTGATGGCCAGCTCGATCAAGGCGTCGATCGAACAGCAGATCGACCAGCAGCTGCGTGCCGACTACGTGATCGCCCCGAAAGGCTTCGGCCAGGGGTTCTCGCCCACCGTGGCCGAGGAGGTCGCCCGGATCCCGGGCGCCGAGTTCGTCTCAGGCGTGCGGTTCGGCCAGGTCAAGATCGACGGCAGCACGAAGTTCGTCGTTGCGGTCAACCCGCCTGCGGTGACCCAACTGTTCGACGTCGGCGCGACCGAGGGCGACGTCCTCGCCCTCGACGGCGACGCCATCGCCGTGGCCCGGGACGTCGCCGACGAGAACGGCTGGGCCGTGGGCGACACGCTGCCGGTCACGTTCGCGACCACCGGCGAGCAGCCGCTGCGGCTGGTCGCGATCTACGAGAACAACGAGGCCGCCGGCAACTACGTGATCGGGCTGGCCACCTACGAGGCGAACTTCGTCCAGCAGCTCGACTTCCAGGTGTTCGTCCGGACCGCCGCCGGCACCGACCAGGGTGCGTTCCGCCAGGCGGTGGAGGCGGTCCTCGCCGACTACCCCACCGCCGAGCTCCAGGACCGCACCGAGTTCAAGCAGGCCCAGGCCGCCCAGATCAACCAGGTGGTGAACATCTTCTACGTGATGCTGTTCCTCGCCATCGTGATCGCGCTCATCGGCATCGGGAACACCCTGGCGCTGTCGATCTTCGAGCGCACCCGGGAGCTGGGCCTGCTGCGGGCCGTCGGGATGTCGAGGAGTCAGCTGCGGGCCAGCGTCCGGTGGGAGGCGGTGATCATCGCCCTGTTCGGCACACTGCTCGGCCTGGTGGTCGGCCTGGCGTTCGGAGCGGCCATCGTGGCGTCGCTGCGCACCGAGGGCTTCACCGTGTTCCGGGTGCCGTTCGGGCAGATCCTCGTCCTCACCGTGCTCGCCGCTCTCGCCGGGGTGCTGGCCAGCCTCCGGCCGGCACGCCGGGCCGCCCGCCTCGACGTGCTCCAGGCCATCGCCACCGAATGAGCCGAGGTGACCCGATGACGGCCTTCGACCCGACCCGGCTCCCCGCCCCCCTGCTCGACTTCCTGCGTGAGCGTCACCTCGGCACGCTCACGACGCTGCGCTCCGACGGCTCACCGCACGTGGTGCCGGTGGGGTTCGTGTTCGACCCGACCGATGGGGTGGTGCGCATCATCACCCAGCAGTCGAGCCAGAAGGCGGCCAACGCCGCCCGCGGCGGGCGGGCGGCCGTCTGCCAGGTGGACGGCCCCCGGTGGTGCACGCTCGAGGGCACCGTCCGCCTGGTCACCGACGCCGACGGCGTGGCACGGGCGGTGGCCGCCTACACCCGGCGGTACCAGGCGCCCCGTGAGGCCCGGGCCGCGACCAGGGTGGCGATCGAGGTGGCCGTCGACCGGGTGCTCGGCGGGGCGCGGCTGCAGGGGTGACAGCGGCCCCGCCGGGGCTTAGGTTCCTCCCATGGGGGAGCTGCACTTCGACCGGGAGATGTCCGACACCGAGGCCATGATGTGGCGCATCGAGCGCGACCCGTGGCTCGCGCCGAGCGGCGGCTCGGTCACGATCTTCGACCGGCCGCTCGACGTGGCCCGGTTCCGCCGGCTCATGGCCCATGCCGTCAGCGAGGTGCCCCGCCTCCGCCACCACGTGGTCGAGCCCAGGACACCGCTCGGCCGGCCGCACTGGGAAGTCGACCGGGAACTCGACCTCGACTGGCACGTCCGCCACATCGGGGCGCCAGGGGCCGGCACCCTGCGGGAGGTGCTCGACTGGGTCACCGTCTTCCTCCAGGACCCCTACGACCGCACCCGCCCGCTGTGGCAGTACGTGGTGATCGACAAGCTCGCCGACGGCCGCGGGGCGCTGGCCATGAAGCTCCACCACACGGTCACCGACGGCCAGGGGGCCGTCCGCCTGGCCGGCGCCTACACCGCCTACGAGCCCGACGCCCCCGACCCGCCCGAGGTCGACCTGGTCGCGCTGCTGGCCACCGACTCGGCGGGGCATGCCGCCCCGGCGGACCAGGTGCGCAGCGCGGTGCGTGCACCGGTGGAGGCCGCCCAGGCACTCATCGGCGCCCTCACCCACCCCGAGCGTCTCGGCGAACTCGGCCGGGGTGCGGCCGACCTGGCCCGGACGGCCACCGAGCAGCAGCACCCGGCCGGTTCCCGGCTGTGGACGTCACGGTCCCGGCGCCGCCACCTCGAGGTGCTGAGCCTCGGCTTCGACGAGGTCCGCACCGCCGCCAAGCGCCACGACGCCACCGTGAACGACCTGTTCGTGGCCGGGGCGGTGGAGGCCGCCGCCCGCTACCACGACGCCTACGGCGTACCGCTCGAGCGCCTGCACATCACCTTCGTGGTCAGCACCCGCAGCGACCGCACCAGCGGCCGCAACGCGTTCACCCCCGTGCCGGTCGACCTGCCGGCAGGGCCGATGCGCCCCGACGAGCGGGTGGCCACCGTGCGCGACCACCTACGGGAGCGCCGCGACTCGGTCCACGGCGACGGGGCCATCGCCAGCGTGTCCACGGTGGCCAACCTGCTCCCGGTGCCGCTGGTGACCAGCGTGGCCCGGGCCCAGGCCGCCCACGTCGACTTCGCCACGAGCAATCTGCCGGGGTTCCTGGGCGACTCGTGGGTGGCGGGGGCGAAGACCGAGCACACCTACGTGTTCGGGCCGGTGGCCGGCACGCCGTTCAACCTCACCGCCTACTCGACCGCCGGGCACCTCGACCTCGGCCTGCAGGTCGACCCGGCCGCAGTCACCGACCCCGCCCTGCTCCGGCGGTGCCTGAAGGCCGCGTACCGCGACCTGCTCGCCGCCTGATCCCGGTCGGCCCGGGTGCCGTCGTGGTCGAGACCACCGGTCGGGTGTCGGGCCTGCCCCGCCGGGTGCCGCTGCTCGGTGTCCGGGTGGGCGGCACCGTGCTGGTGAGCACCGTGCGGCGCCGGTCGCGGTGGGTGCGCAACCTCGAGGCCACCCCCGTCGCCCGGGTGTGGCTGCACGGCCGGGCCCGGCCGGCACGAGCCGAGCGGCCGCAGCGGCACGGCCCGCTCGAGGTGGTGGCGCTGCGGGTCGGCTGACGCCGCTCAGCTCCGGCCCAAGACACGGCGCAACGACCGCCGGGCCCGCCTCGCGACCAGACGGGTGTCGATGGCCGCCGCCAGCAGGCGCTCGCCGTGGGCCCGGGCCGACTTGGCGGTCTGCGGGAAGTCGTCCTCGAGGGTGGGATGGTCGAGCCGGGCATAGGCCACCCGGGACGGGTGGGCCGGCAGGTCGGGGCACAGCCCGGCCATCCCCGCCCAGCGCAGCTCCCAGGCCAGCCGCAGGCACTTCTCGCAGCGCCCGCAGTTGTACGTCGTGCGGTGGTGCTGCCAGCACACCTGCAGGTACCGGGCGAGATCGGGCCGTTCGAGCAGCACGGCGATCTTCTCGGCCCGGGACAGCTCGGCGAAGTCGTGGACGAGCGTGACGTCGTCGCCGGACCACAGATGGTCCACCTCAGGATGGGAGCCCCAGGCGTGGTCCTCGTCGGGGTCGAGGGAGCTGCCGGCGTGGAGCCGCCCGAACCGTGACGACAGGGCGTGGGCCACTGCGCCCAGCGCGGCGCCATGGGCGATCTCCCAGTTGAGGAACAGCTCGGTGAACTGCCGGATGTTCGAGCTGACCTCGACCAGCGGCAACCCGAGGGTCGACGCCGCCGCCCGCACCCCGCCACGGACGTGGTCGATGGCCGGTGGCAGGCCACGGGGCGTGTGGTAGCTGGCCACGAACACCAGAGCGTCGAGCTCGGCCCGCCGGGTGAGGGCCAGGTGAAGCGAATCGACCCCGGCCGAGAAGAACGCCGCCGCCGGCCGGGCCGCGCCGCCGGCCCTTGGAGCGGTCCGCTCGGCCTCCACCGGCACCACCTGCAGGGTGGGGTACCACCGGGCGAAACGCTGCTGGAGCCGCTCCAGCCCGTCGAGTAGCCGCCCCGACACGGGCACCTCGGAGCGCAGCGGCCGGCCGAGCAGCATCGCCGGGAGCAGCGCCGCGCTCACGAAGGCCTCCGGGCCGGCCGAGGGCGCCCCGTCGGGCACGGTGAAGTGCAGGACGTGGACCTTGCCCGGGTCGAACCGCACGAGCCCGGTGACGGTGTCGCCCCGCAGCACCGGTTCGTCGACGACGATCGCTGGGCCGCTCATGCCGCCCGGACTCTACGGTGCCGGACGTGACCTGCCGATGACGCTCCTGTGACGACCCCGACCCTGGCCGAGCGGGCCCGAACGGTGCTCGCCCGGGAGCGCACCGGCACGCTGGCCACGCTCGACCCGCTCACCTTCCTGCCCCATGTGGCCGCGGTGCCCTTCGTCGCCGACCCGATGGGGCAGCCGGTGCTCGTCATCCCCACCGTGGACGTGCACACCGGCCACGCCTGGCGGGAGCCGCGCGCCGGCATGGCGATCGGACCGGTCTCGGTGCGGGGCCGGTTGGAGGCGGTGCCCGGCCACCACCAGGTCGACCTCCAACCCCGCTACGTCGCGGCCCACCCTGCGGCCGCCGCTGTCGTGGAGCGCCTGGACCACGCCTGGTTCCGCCTGCACGTCGAGGTCGCCCGGTACGACGACGGCACCGTCGCCGGGTGGATCGACCCCGTCGACCTCGCCACCGCCGAGCCGGACCCGGTGGCCACGTGCGGCGACGGTGCGGCCGTGCTCACCGACCTGACCGACGACCTGCTCGTGGTCGCCCGGACGCTGACCGGGCGCCCGCAGGCCCGTGCGGTCCGGGTGGATGCCGTCGACCGCTACGGCTGCGAGGTCACCCTCGTCGTCCCCGGCGGCGAGGTGCACGCCAGGCTGCCGTTCCCGTCACGGCTGGACGACCCGGGCGCGCTCCGCCGGACGGTCGTGGCCATGATCGCCGACTCCGCCGGTCACGCCACCGCCGCTGCGGGCCGCTGCTGACAGCTCGGGCACCAGTAGGTGACCCGGGCGAGCTCGCCGTGCCGGCGCACCTCGATCGGGGTGGCGCAGCGGACGCAGGGCTTGCCCATCCGGCCGTAGACGGCCAGCCCGCCGGGGACGCCGGGGACGGTGACCCGGTCGGGACCGGCGAGGTTGGTCTGCAGCAGCCGGGCCGCGGTGGCCAGCACCGCCCGGCGCAGCGCCGCGTCGACCTCACCGATCGGCGTGAACGGATCGAGCCCGCAGGCCCACAGGACCTCGGACTTGTAGACGTTGCCCACCCCGCAGGCCACCCGCTGGTCCAGCAGCGCCTCGGCGACCGTCGTGTCCGGCTCCAGCAGCTGGGCCATGCGGGCCACGCAGGCGTCGAGGTCGACCCCGGGGACGCACAGGTCGGGCCCGAGCGAGCCCTGGTTCGGGTGCCGCCGCAGGTCGGCGGCGCGGTAGGTCTCCACCACCGGCGCCGAGAAGCACACGGCGGTCCACCCGGGGACCTCCATCACCACCCGGGCGGAGCGGCTGCTCTTCCGCCACCGCTCGCCTGGCCGGTACACGTGCCAGGCACCGGTCATGCGCATGTGGGTGTGCAGGATGATCCCGTCGTCGAAGGCGATGTGCAGGTGCTTGCCCCGCGCGTCCACCTGTTCGACGAACGACCCGATTCGAGGGGGTGGGGTGGTCATCCGGGGCGCGTCGAACCAGGTCAGCTGCTTGTCGAGCAGCGCGGCGCGCAGCACAGCAGCCGTCCGGTGGATCGTGTCGCCCTCGGGCACGCCCCCGAGGTTACGACGAGATGACGGCGCGGCCGAACCCCTAGGGGGCCGGTGGCCAGGGTGACGCCGGTCGGGCGACCGCTGCCCGGGCGACCGGGGAGGCCGCAGCCGGGGCGGCGGCCCGCAGCACCAGGCCGCGGTAGCC
>FWPV01011645.1_pt1 | contig 11554 bp, 10 predicted proteins | sample 2228371 | NCBI WGS metagenome assembly FWPV01 (sample SAMEA103939776, study PRJEB20133) | metagenome | reverse complement strand
CGTGCAAAGTATTCATCTGGCGAAGAGTTTTCGAGCGCAATGTTGATGGCATTGAAAAAATATAACATCGAATTTATCGCCTTGGCGGGATATATGCGGAAAATCCCATCCGCTGTAATTGGGGCTTATCAAAAGAGAATAGTTAACATTCATCCAGCGCTATTACCTAAATTCGGTGGCAAAGGGATGTATGGTCATTTTGTTCATGAAGCGGTATTAGCCGCTGGTGAAAAAGAAACTGGAGTAACTATACACTATGTTGATGAAATTTATGATCACGGTGAGATTATAGCCCAACAAAAAGTTCCTGTTATGCCCAATGACACACCAGAAACTTTAGCCCAAAGGGTTTTAACTATAGAACATAAATTGTATCCTGAAGTTTTAGCCAAATTAGTTAATTCATAACGGGTAAAACTTAAGGGCAACTAATTTAAACATTTTAATATCAATATTATAGAAGTTTAGGATTATTAATTGTCAAATAATATAAAAATCAAACGTGCTTTATTTTCTTGTTGGCTCAAGACAGAAGCATTAGAATTAGCCAAAATATTACATTCGCTTGGAGTTTCATTAATTGCTAGTGGTGGGACTGCTGACGCATTTTCCACCGCGGGTTTACCAGTTGAGCGAACAGATGGAATCACTGGTTTTACGGACCTTCTTAAAGGTCGGGTAAAGACTTTGCATCCAAAAATTTACGCGGCTATACTAGCAAGGTTAAATGAAGTAGAAGATTTAGACGACCTTAAGAAACTAAGTATCCAACCAATTGATTTAGTGGTAGTTGATTTATATCCTTTCACGAATGCTAATGAGAATTCAAGAGATGTTGAAAGTGCCGTTGAATTGATAGATATTGGTGGTGTTGCTTTAATTCGGGCTGCAGCGAAGAATTTTGAGAGAGTATGTGTTCTTTGTCGGGCTGAGCAGTTTTTAGATATCGGGAAATTCTTACTGAACTCCAATGGCAATACGGAAATGGAGTTCCGCCGAAAGTTAGCCTCAGAAGCCTTGCAATGGACTTCGTTTTATGATGGATGTATCGCCAAGTGGCTGGAAGTATCAGATAAAGTTGATTTTCCAGAAATGATATCAATTCCCTTAGCAAGTAAATATGAATTGCGGTATGGGGAGAATCCTCACCAGCAAGCGCGATTCTATTCATTTGGAGGGGAAACCCCTTCGGGAATTGCTGATATTGAGATTTTAGGTGGCAAACCTCTATCGTTTAACAATATTCTTGACCTTGATATAGCGATAAGGCTACCTTTCGAGTTTAACGAACCGGCAGTTAGTATATTGAAACATACAACTCCTTGCGGTGTGGGTTTAGGAAAGGATTTGACGGAAGCATTTATCAATGCACGGTCAACAGACCCAGTATCCGCTTTCGGTGGGATTGTTGGGTGTAATCAAATAGTTGATATAAAAACAGCCCGAGCGATGAGGGAAAGTTTTTTTGAAATCGTCTCAGCACCCGATTATGAAGAGGAAGCCCTCAAAGAACTTCGAAAATCTAAAAACTTGCGTATCATTAAATTCAAGGGTAAAATGTCGCCCCTATGCATCGATTTGCGTTCGGTGTGGGGAGGGGTGATGATGCAACGGTATGATGTGGGTTTTCCTGAATTTAACGAATTAAAGGTAGTTACTCAAATAGCACCTACGCAAGAACAAATATCAGCGCTTAAATTCGCATGGGTTTGTGTGCGATATGTAAAGTCTAACGCTATTTTATTAGCGGATAGTATCAAAACTATTGGTATCGGTGCTGGACAAATGTCTCGAGTCGATGCAGCACACATTGCTATCTGGAAAGCACAACAGGCTGGACATAATACGAGTGGTTGTGTAGCGGCTTCTGATGCCTTCTTCCCGTTTAGAGATGGCTTGGATGTACTATGTGAAGCCGGTGTGAAGGCTATAATTCAACCCGGTGGGTCGGTGCGCGATGAGGAAGTCATAGCAGCGGCTAATGAACATAAGATTGCGATGGTTTTTACTGGTCGCAGACATTTTAGGCACTAAAATCTCACAATTTTAATTTTATTTAGTAAAACGGTGGATAAAAATGAGTCTTGCATTTCAATCCTTAATGTCGAATGATATGGCTATTGACCTTGGAACGGCTAACACTTTGGTTTATGTCAAAGGTATGGGTATCGTTGTGAGAGAACCTTCGGTTGTAGCGGTAACCAGAAGAGAGCGAAAAGCCATTGCTATAGGGCGACAAGCGCGCGAAATGATGGGTAAAACCCACACCGATATTGAAGTTATCCGTCCTATGCGAGATGGCGTTATTGATGATGATGAAGTTGCTGAAGCGATGATTAAAGCCTTCATCAGAAGGGTTCAGCGTAACCGTTTAATTCGTCCAAGGATAATTGTTTGTGTTCCAAGCGGGGTAACAAAATCCGAAAAGCGTATAATTCGTGATTCCGCGGAGTTTGCAGGTGCTAGGGAGGTTTATTTGGTAGCGGAACCGATGGCCGCTGCATTAGGGGTTCAACTTCCCGTCAAAGAGCCGGTGGGCTCAATGATTGTGGATATAGGTGGTGGAACTACTGAAATAGCCATAATATCATTATCAGGTATAGTAACTATGCACTCAATTCGCACCGCGGGTGATGAAATGGACGATAGTATTTCACAGTTTATAAAGCGAAATTTTAACTTGTTAATCGGAGAACGGATGGCTGAATGGATAAAGTGTAATATTGGGTCAGCAATGCCACTTGAAGATGGTGAGATAACTTTAATCGCTAAAGGGAGAGATTTAGTAACCGGGATGCCTAAAGCCATCGAAATACGGTCTGAAGATATTAGGGAAGCATTAAAAGAGCCGGTGTCTCAAATAGTTTCTGCAGTTAAAGAAGCCTTAGAGAAAACACCACCAGAATTGGCGGCTGATATTCGTGACCGTGGGATAATTTTAACAGGTGGTGGTGCATTACTGAAACGCTTAGACCAGCGACTGCGCGATGAAACCAATCTCCCTGTTAATATTGCTGATGACCCACTTACTTGTGTGGTGCGCGGAACTGGAACGATATTGGAAGATTTCGAGACATATCAAGACCTCTTATTGACTAATTAATACCCCATATGAAAGGCGTTATAAAACGCTTCATACCTTGGTTATTTGTCAGTGGGTTTTCAATAATTCTAATTTTAACTCACCAAAATTCATCCAACTCTTTTAGCGTAAAACTAACTGACGCAGTATCTATTGCAGGTTGGCCCACCTCTGCTAGTGTCAAATTATTAGGTCTCTGGGCAGAAAATCGTAAATTACGGAAAGTCTTAGCGGAACGAACTTTCGAAACCGCCCAAATAGAACAATTACAAAATGAGAACGAGCGTTTAAGGCGAATGCTTGATTTACAAGTGAAGTCGCCTTTTAATCTGATGGCTGCGGAAGTAATCGGCTCAACCGCGGACATTGGAATTAATGGCATAATTATTAACCGTGGTTATATTGATGGATTGTCTATTAATATGGCGGTAATCACTTGCGATGGTTTAGTAGGAAGAATATATCGGGTTAACGAGTATAGTTCGATAGTTCAATTGTTAACTGACCCGAATATGGGTATCGCTGCAAGAATAGGCAAAAGCGGTGAAGGGGGAATATTACATTCAAATGCTACTGGGAAGTTAAATTTAGAGGGGATAAATATTTCAAAGTCTCCAGAAGTGGGTGATTCGATAGTTACATCTGGAGTGGGTGGGATATTTCCACCTAATATCTTAATTGGGTGGATTAGAAAAGTTCAACCATCATCTGAGGGTTGGCTTTATGACATTGAAGTAACCCCATCGGTTAATATCGCTCATTTAGAAGAAGTTTTTGTGGTGAGGAAGATTTATCGTTGATAAACTTCTTAAAACTTACTTTAGGTGGATTATGTGTTCTGATAATACAAATGACCATATCTCAATTAATGACCATCGGTTCTGCACGCCCCGATATTTTACTTATTTTCTTACTCACTATTACTTTAAAATATGGTTGGCGAGTGGGATTATGGATGGGTTTTTTATTAGGTTTAGCACAGGATGCATTATCAATGGGTAAAATGGGGGTATTTGCCTTACTTAAGAGTAATATTTGCTTTTGGTTAGCCATTTGGTTGGAAGGTCGTGTTGGAACAGTGAGTATTGGATGGTGGATGATATTTATTATAGTTGCGGTTTCAATTCAGAATACGATAGCGGGGTTATTTTATGTGAGTGGGGCGAATTATTTAAACTACCTAATATGGATAGCCCTACCTTCCGTGATATATACTTCAATAGTTGCGTTTCTATGGGTGTTAGCACCATTTAAGCGACCATTTTTTCGTTCCATTAAGCCTTCGATACCGCGTTCATCCAAAACTTTGAGGTGATTCGTTGAAGAAGCCGTCATTTTGGTGGTGGCGCGACCATCGTTATAGAATATTTGTTACGATATTAACCATACTGTTTCTTTCGATTGAGGCGGATCTATTCTATATACAAATAATTAAGCGGCCTGCTTTCTTAAAGCAAGCCGAATCGAACAGATTAAAAGCCGATATAATTGAACCACCCCGTGGGCGGATATTTGATTGCAACGGTGTTTTATTAGTGGATAATAAACCGATATATACGGTTTATGTCAGTCCATTATTAGTTAAGCGAAACCTAAAATCGATAGAATTACTTGAGCGAGAGTTAGAACTTGATTCAGGGGTAGTTTATCGTCGAATATCACAAAGGGGCTGGCGAACATTTCATCCGGTTCCCATAATGCGTGATGTGTCTTTAGCTTATTTAGCGCGTTTGGAAATTAATAAAGTAGACTTACCGGGGGTTACATTTCAGCGAGAAATAAAAAGAGAGTATTTATTACCTGGTGCGGTTCATTTTTTAGGTTATATAGGTGAACGCCCACCGGAGGATAAAAGTGTTAAGAATAGATATAATATGGTAGGACGGCGAGGTATTGAAAGAATTTATGAAAATTGGTTAAGTGGTGTTCCGGGGATACGATATCTTGAAGTGGATGTAGCGGGTAGAGTGATTGGCGAAGTTTCCGACCCTCCCCCAGTTGCACCACAAGCGGGTTGGGACTTGTATTTGAATATAGATGCAAATTTACAAAAAATAGCAGCGGAATTAATGACCGGTAAAGATGGTGCAGTAGTAGCAATGGATCCTCGTAATGGAAGGATTTTGACACTACTGAGCCGTCCTGATTATGACCCGACGCTCTTTTCAGGAACAATGCCCGCTGAAGTTTGGAATACACTTCAATCCGACCCATCCCATCCACTATTAAATCGTGCTATTCAGGGATTGTATCCACCCGGTTCAACCTTTAAGATGGTCTCTCTTATTGCTGGGTTGGAAGAAGGTTTAATAACGCCAAATTTTATCATCAATTGCGGGGGAGGGATGCAAATAGGTAATCGTTTTTTTCGCTGTTGGAATAAAAGTGGTCATGGAAGTTTAAATTGGGCAGGTGGATTGCAAAAATCTTGCGATGTGTTTTTTTATACTGTAGGATTGAGATTAGGTGTGGAAAGTATTGCTCGATATGCTATGCTTTTTGGTTTTGGTAACCGCACTGGTATCGATTTAGACGGCGAGATTAGAGGTATAATACCAACCACAGCCTATCTATCAAAAAGGTATGGGAATCGCGGTTGGAGCAAGGCTTTAGCCGCAAACATCGCTATTGGGCAAGGCGAAGTTGCTGTTACACCTATTCAATTAGCAGTGTATACTTCCGCTATCGCAACGGGTAATTTAGTCAAACCTCTATTGGGTAAAGAACTTGTTAACTCCATATCGGGCGAACATCGTTCCATAGACCCGGTTATAAAACCTATACCGATATCAACGACTACACTATCAAAGGTGCGAGAGGCTATGCGAATGGTTGTAAATGAGCCTGGCGGAACTGCGTATCGTCAATGTAGACCTCAAATCGTGATGGCAGGTAAAACCGGAACCTCCCAAAATCCTCATGGAAAAGACCACGCCCTATTTGTAGGATTTGCCCCTTTTGACGATCCTATCATTGTTTGTGTAGTTGTGGTAGAACACGGTGAGCACGGCTCCTCATCTGCTGCACCCATTGCTTGTGCGTTAATGGAGGCATATCTTTACGAATTATACACTGGACCAGCCCCAATTGAATGGCTAAGCGCTTCGGCGATGGCAATGAATATACCTTTAAATGACTACTTGGCAAACCCAAGGTATGGTTTAGTTGAGACCACCACTTCAGAGGGTATAGATGAGTGAAAAAGTTGGACATGGTGGAAAAATAAATACTATAGATAAACCCTTATTAATATCTACTATATTATTATTTCTGATAGGAGTAACCTTAATATTTAGTGCTGATGCTGCGCTTGATAATGTATCCCATATAAAGAAACAGTTATTATTCGGTGGAATTGGGATAATATTGATGATAATTTTAGCATTATTACCTCTAAAGTATGTATACTTTTGGACTTTTCCGTTATATATATTAGTAATTTTATCATTATTTGCTGTTAAAATAGTTGGTTATGAGGCTTTGGGTGCGGTTCGTTGGATAACAATTTTAGGCATTAATATTCAACCCTCTGAGGCAGCAAAACTTGCGGTTATTTTGGCGGGTTCGCGATTTTTAGGGCAACTTAGGTATGATGAGTTGGGTTGGAAATCTATTTTAGTAATAATAGGGGTTACTTTTCCGATAATATTTTTAGTATTAGCGCAACCGGATTTAGGCACTTCGACTGTATTTCCGGCTATTGCTGTGGCTTTACTGGCTTGGTCAGGTTTACCAATTTGGTATTTTCTTATTGCAATCCTATCTTTCGTTTCACTATTTACATCTATATTGCCTTATATAGTTCTTCCATTAGTCTCGATAGGATTTTTCCTTTTATGGCGCAGTGGAATGAGATGGAAAGGAACTATTTTAATGATATTAGTATGTTTTACGGCGGCTTATTTTGCCCCGATTGTATGGGGTAAATTAGAACCATATCAACAGGAACGGTTAATCACATTCCTTGAGCCTGAAAAAGACCCATTAGGAGCGGGTTATCAGATTATACAATCGAAAGTTGCTATAGGTTCGGGGGGATTTACCGGTGCAGGATATATGAAAGGCACCCAAACCCAATTAAGATTTTTACCACAACAACACACAGATTTTATTTTTGCATTGGCTGGTGAAGAATTTGGTTTAATTGGAACTTCGGTGATTTTATTATTATTTTTTATATATGGATGGCGGGGTTTTCGAATAGCAAATCGCGCAAAAACTACCTTTGCAAGTTTGGTGGCAGTAGGTATTACATCAATGATTATATATCATATTTTAGTAAATATCGGTATGACTATAGGCTTAATGCCTGTTACTGGTTTACCTTTACCTTTTTTGAGTTACGGAGGTTCGTTTTTAATTACTTGTTTAATAAGCACAGGAATTTTACTATCCATTGGAATTCACCGGAGAGAGTAAAATGAATAAAATTTCGTGTAGAAATCATTTTTGGGGAGGATTTGTTTTATTCTTACTTATTAGTGTTAACCAAGTTATAGCATCTTTCCCAGAGGAATATAATCAAGCCGTAAAGCAGTTTCAGTCAGCAAAAACGCGCCAGGATTATGAATTAACTGCTGCTACCTTTATCCATTTAGCACACCGCCCCGATGCCGGAATGCTTAAAGCAAATTGTATTTACTGGGAAGGTGAATGTTGGTTCGCTTTGAAAGACTACCTACGCGCCCTTATGACTTTTGAACGGGTATTACTCATCCCGAAATCAAATAAGGAAGAGGATGCTAGATATAAGGTGGCGTTGTGCTATGCTCGTCTAAACTGGGTCCAAACTGCCCGATGGGAATTTAGTCGTTTTATGCGCGATTTCCCTTCAAGCCGTCATATAAAATCAATTAAAATAGAATTAGATAAACTATCTAAGGAGATTAATAAATAAAAGTTTTAACACTAACATTTGCAAACTTTGTGCTGTGGATGTTCTTTAATTTAAATCTATTAGCAGAAGAAAACCTTCAATGGCCTCTTTTGGCTGAACCGGGGATATCATCAAGTTATTGTGAATTTCGCAGTGCCCACTTTCATGCGGGAGTGGATATAAAAACTTGGGGGGCTCGTAGTTTACCTTGTTTAGCGGTCGCGGATGGATATGTTTCGAGGATAAAAGTGCAATCAAATGGTTATGGAAGGGCGTTATATTTAACTTATGATAGCGTTAAAGTTGCCGTTTATGCTCATCTTGACCGCTTTGCACCAGTAGTAGAGGAAATTGTTCGTAACCGTCAGGAGTCTACCGGTGAATTTGAAGTTGATATTATACTTGATAAATCAAATGCACCGTTTTTTAAAAGAGGCGAAATTGTGGCATATAGTGGAGTTACAGGCACCGTGCACCCACACTTGCATTTTGAAACGAGAACAGGTTATGATATCACTCATAATCCGCTACTGAAAGGGCTTTCTATAAGAGACACTATCCCACCAGTGCCCGTGGCTATTGCTATAAGTCCATTGGATGCCGTTTCAACAGTGGAAGGAGACTGTCAGCCGCGGCTTTACACGCGTCTATTACGCCGGCCTGACGGTAGGTGGGAACCGGGGGACCCAATTGGTGTTACTGGTAGAATCGGTATCTCTATAGATTCCTATGACCAAACCAATAATGCTACTAATGAACTTGCAGTTTATGGTATGGATTTAATTGTTGATGGTGAAGTTTACTTTTCCACCAGATTTGATTGGTTTAGTTATGATGACATTAGGAAAATAGAATTAGAAAGGGATTATAGACTTTATCGGCGTGGCAAGGGTGTGTTTGACCGTTTATACCGAGTGCAGGGTAATAATTTAGCATTATGCAGTGGATTAGGTGTTATAGATGCGGGAACTATAGACCCTTTTCCAATTAATATTCAAATAAAACTATATGATATATACTTGAATAGTTCAGAAGTATGTTTAAAATTAGTGAGCGACCAGATAGAGGATACCACTCGCGCAGTGGGGGGAACCCCTTTAATTAGAGGTAATAATTATAACCATTGGAATTGGTATCGTATTGGGGTGGAGCATTTTGATGGTTATTTAAGAATAAGCGCCCCACCTGGTGCTGAAACTTTTAAAGTATTAGGTTGTGATTATAAATTCAAAATGCTATCAATTGACGAGGGTGTTGCTGCTGTATGGATTCCACCTTTGGATGTTGATGGAACAATATTATTGAAATCATTTGATAAACGGGGGTATGAAATTGGAACTCGCCCTTTAAGGATTACTTGGGTTATTCCTAATAAAGAGCGTCAATTTTATTCCGAAGATTCGCTCTTTTCTGTATGCTTTTATCCCGAGTCTGTTTATGAAGCAACTATTGTATCTATTGAACCCCAACCAAATTATGAAGATACGGGATTTATAGAATTAGTTTATAAAGTAGAACCCCGAGAACAAGCATTGAAGAGTAAAATCGAACTGCGATTTAACGCTTATAATAAATATAATGAATTTGGCTGGGGGGTATTTTATTATAATACCCAAAGGGGTTGGATGTATCTACCCACAAGATATGAGAACCACACTTATATCGGAGAGGCACGCAGTTTGGAATTATTTGCTTTAGTTAGGGACACTATTCCACCTATGATTAGTTGTAAACCTATTGATGAAATAACCACTGACCGGCGTCCATTATTCTCGGCGATAGTCAAAGATGATTTATCGGGAATCATATATTCTGGGATTACGATCACTTTAGATGGTCGTAAAATTCCCGCGGAATATGACCAACCACGAGCGCGAGTATTTTATAAACCAACTCGGCAATTATCAATGGGAAGTCATAATTATACTATCAAGGTTGAAGACCGAATTGGAAATGTAAATTTTAAAACACTTAAATTTGAAATAAAATAGACCCATCTTAAACAAAATTAAACATTTGGAGGAAAAATGTATTTAGCGGACCTTGAAAATAACATCATTCATGATATGTCTTTTATTCGTTATGAATGTAATATCAAAAACATCCCAATGGATAAGAGGAAGAAAATTTATAGTTTATCAACTGTAAAACGGATGTTGGATTCCGACCACATTCCGCGCTTTAATGGTTGCCAGTATTGTATGTCGGAATACTACACCTTCGATTTTCAGAAATTATTTAGATAGCGCTTGGTTGAACATTTAAACGGCTTAATAGACAGTTTAGCCCTTGACCATAAGCGCGGCGCAGCCGAAATAGTCAAGGATATTGCTGAACTGTTCGCAGGAATTTCAGAACTTTCGGTGGATTATCCTGAAGTTGCTGAACAGTTGTTTTTTAGAGCTGTGAAATGCTTGGCGAAGGGCCAACCCACTATGGCACCGGTTTTAAATCTGCTGAATCAGGCTTGCCAAATTTACGAATCGGTATCCGGTGATTGGGATAGATTTCGCTCTGGAATAGATGGGCTAATTCAAAAGCGGGCAGTTTCGCTATCGGCTATTTTAAGTCATATAAATGAGTTAGATAGCAGTTTGGAGACTTTAATAATATTTTCTAACAGTTCCACTGTGGCAAAGGTGGTGATAAAGTGCTATGAGAAGGGTTTTCCGAAGCGTATCTATATAGGTGAAGGACGACCGGTGATGGAAGGTTTGATTATGGCGCATAAACTCACTTCTGCAGGATTAGATGTTACTATTTTAACTGATGCTGCATTGATGTCAAAGGTTGAAGAAGCCGACGCTGTGTGGGTCGGGGGTGATGCGCTTCGGAGAGATGGTTTAGTAAATAAAATGGGTAGTCGGGCATTATCGGCATTGGCTAAACATTATGGAAAATCGTTCATTTCATTCATCAGTTCCGATAAGATATTATCACCAGCAATGGAAAAATATTTCAAGTACTTACCGCAAAATCCGCGTGAGATTGGTGCGGAACGCAGTGAAACTCTTAAAATAGAGAACTTCTATTATGAGGTAATTCCTCTGGAAAATATAACAAATATATTCTGTGAACGGGGTTTAAAAAACCCAATTGATATAGTTAAAGATATATCGGACGAAAACTTAAGCCCCTTATTTATAAATTTAGTGCCATCTTAATATGAAGGTTCTTTATGTATCACCTGAAAATGTAACCGGAGGATTTGATTTATTTGTGCAGGGGCATCGCCAGCGAGGAAATACCGCTCGCTATATTGTTTTTTTTAAGACTAAATATGAATTTGGAATAGACTTATGTTTTAATTTAAAACTTATGCCTACTACGCGTTATATCGCTAAATTGAAAAAACTTTACAATTGTTTTCGCAAGGATTACAATGGTTTACTATCAGATAATCAACTAATAATTTGGCAACCTAAAAACATCTTCGAACAACTCTTTTTTAAGACGCGTGATATTTTAAACACACCAAAGATTAAGAAAACCATTGAAAAATATAATCTTAATGATTTTGATATTTACCATTTCGAGGGTGGTATAGACCCTTTTAGGGATGGGCGTTGGGTAAAAGAATTAGCCTTTAAAGGTAA
>FWPV01014491.1_pt1 | contig 11558 bp, 9 predicted proteins | sample 2228371 | NCBI WGS metagenome assembly FWPV01 (sample SAMEA103939776, study PRJEB20133) | metagenome | reverse complement strand
AACAAAAAAAAAATAACAAAATATTTAAATCTGGAGTTTATTATGTTGTTTTTATTGTTTTTTTTTATTCTGGGCGTTATAAGGTCAATTATGGTGCCGAGGGGACAAATCCAGCCGCAAAAGAACCTGCCAAGAACCACCGTCGCCAGAGTCATCATTATACCGGGCAAAAAAATAGGCAACAGCTGAAAAGTAGAAATAAAATAGCTTATTACAACCAGTGGGTTTGCACGAAAAAAGCTGTTTATGGCAAGGGATATCTCGTCTTTACCACGATATTCTGTAGTAACAAAAAGCAGTAAAAAAAGAAACAAAAAGACATACTGAGACAGACGTGGTGTATGTATTTTCATTTTTATCAGGCTTTAATGACTTTAACCTTGCTTAAATTTATTTCACCCAGTCTGCGTTCGTAGGCGACTTTTGTGATGGAAATGTCTTCCGGTTTTAAGCCGAAAAGGGTGGTTGCGTAAGCATCAATGGCTACAATATCTGTGGAAGCAATCACTTTATTAAGTATCCTTACATCCTTTAACTGTCCGCCCTGTGGTCCGTTGTCAAGAAGGATTCTGGTTGCGTCTATGATGTTAAGATGGGGCTTTACCACGCTGTTTATGTCTGCAAGTGCATGTTCTATGTTTCTGTGAATATATCCCCTGTTTCCGCCCATTATACCCATCACATTTTTTGAAGCCAATGTTAGCCTCGTAAGACCGTGATGTTTGGCTACAGGAACATTTATATAAACATCAGCAGTCAGTGCTTCGTTATAAAGTTCCCAGTCTTTTAAAAAAACACCGTTCAGGGTAACTCTTTTAAACTTATCGTAATCAATGTGTTTTAGTTCAACATTTTTTAAATCTTTAACCGCATCTGATATGCCACTGTTTTCGTAACACCTTCTCGGATCGTTACAGGTGCGGTCAAAAACCTTAACTTTTTTTGCACCGGCAGCCAGACATTCCCCAACAATAGCCCTGACCACAAGCGGATGGGTGTTGGCTGCAAACTCCGGTTTTCTGTCCCAGCCTATGTTAGGTTTAACAACCACAATGTTTCCTGGCTTGACAAACCTTTTAATTCCACCGATAGCATCAATGACGTTTTTTGTGATTTTTTCGTAATCCTTCCCTTCGCTGACCGCCAGAACAGCCCTCTTTTCCTGCTGGGCATAAAGGTCGCCTGTAATTGACGCTGTAATAATTGAAAACCCTGTGAATTTTAAAAAGTCACGTCTGTTCATATCTTCAGGTTTTTAAATGAGCTTGTTTTCCTTTAGAAAATCTTTAACAATGTCTTTCAGACTCTTGTTTTTCTGGAGTGCAGCTAAATTTTCCAGAACCGACTTATTTATTTTACCCTCAAGTTTTTCTATTAACTTTGGTAAAGCGGGAAACTTTTTAAGTGTGTCTTTACGTATAACAGGCACCAAAAACTCGTTTTTTTCTGAAAGAATCGGTTTTAACCAGACCAGATTAAACTTTACATTAAACTGTGTCTTCAACTCGTCATGTGAACCACCGTTACCAAAGGTTTTAATTTGTTCATCAGAAAGCACAAATATATCAACTTCTCCGTTTTGTGCCGCATCAAGCAGTGCTTTGGGTGAGCCATACTTTTTTAGTTTTGCTGTGGTGCCGGTTCTTTCCAGTATCAGCCTTGAGAAAATATTGCCCATTATCTCTTCCTGTTTAGAGTCCCCATGACCAACATAGATGGTCTTTCCTACACAGGCAACTGAATATGTTGCCGAAATTAACAAGATAAAGGCTACTAAAAGGGATTTTTTGAACATCTTTTCTCTCCTGCCTGAACCCTTTTCTTTAAAAAAGGTTTAAAATTAACAATGGGTAAATTTTTGTCATATTTTTTGTCATAAATGCTTTTTTTTACTTCTTCTTCTCTGTCTGAACCCAGATAGTTGTTTCTGAATGACAGACTGTCTTTTTGCTCATCACCTAACTTAATATTATACTCGTTTCTCCAGATATTGTTCACAACAAAATTGACCCTGCCTTTACATTTAGTAACAGGAAATATGCCAACTTCGTTGTCATAAATGTCGTTTCCGCAAATAATCCCCTTTGAATCCCGTTCTTCGTAACGAATACCATATTTGTTCCTGTACATTGAGGAGTTTGTTACAAAAACATTTGCGGTAGAAAATCTGAACCCGTCCACATTGTTTCTGAAGACAGAATTTTTTACCACTGCATTGGTAAAGTGAACCTGAAGACCGGAAAAGGCACCTTCAAAGATGGTAAAGTCAAAAACAGCCTTTTTACCGTGGTTTACCATTACGTATTTCCATTTAGAGGGGCTCACATTATCAAAATAAACTGTAAAAAGAACAGGGAGTTCTTTTGTCCCCTGACATTCTATTTCGCCTTCCACATAAAGTTCGCCGTCACCAATGCCGTCACCGTCATAATCATGGGCTACAAACATAACCTTTGTGCCGGGTTCTATTTTTAGTCTGCCCGATTTTCTCACTGCAACAACACCGTTAATAATAATCTCTCCGCTCCAGACTTCCTGTCCCTTAATCTCTTTTACAGGAATTTCGGAAGCACAGGTAACAGAACAGAAACAAAAAAAACAAATAATAAAAAAAAATGGTTTCATTTCAGTATTTTTTCAACCGTTATGACAATATTTTCTATATCACCTTCTACGTCAATGTGATGATCGTAAGTTTCACCATATAAACCATAATATTCTCCCTGCACAGGTGTGCCACCATAGAACTCCCTCACCCCGATGTAATACCTGCCCTTTCCCGGCAATGGTAAAATAAAGTTTCCATTTTTGTCCGTTCTTTTGGATATGGCTACAGGTCTTTCATGTCCAATCACCTTTTTGGTGTAGGCAAAGGCGTATAAACCAGCCACAGGATTGTTGTTTTTATCCAACACCCTGCCCTTCAGATAATAAGCTTCATTTTTTTCGGATACAGAAGCAATCTCATCAGACACCTTTTTGAACATATTAACGTTAAAACTGTATCTGAAGCCAGACTTGAAATAATAGGGTTTATCAAAAGGAAAGCCTATTAAATCCCCTTCGTTCACAGGTCCCAGAGGGTTTTTGTCGTCTTTCTTTTTTGCCACAACAAAATAAGCACCTTCCATTATACCTTCTATCTTAAAATTACCTGAACTATTGGTTGGCAAAGAGTAGGCATAGGGCATGCCTTTAAACTCTTTTTCGTTCATATAGAGAAAAACATAGCCATCAGGAACAGGTTTGTTGTTGTAAATAAGCTTTCCGGACAACGTTACAGTTTCAGATTTAATCTTTTTCGCTTTCACAACCGTTTCAGGAAAAAGTTTTATGCCAATATACTGTTCTTTATCAACAAAAAGAGGATTTCTGCCACTGAACCCTTTGTATATTTTACCTTCAACAGTACCCTCAGCGGTTACAGTATATGTTCCCTTTTTTAGTTCAGTGCTAAAATAACCGGTGCTGTCTATCCCTGTCTCAAAGGTTTTGTCTTCGCTTTTAAAGTAAACCTTAACGTTACCTCCCAGCTCTTTCGTGGAAGTAACCCTTCCGCTGACCAGAAAGGCATCTGAAATATTGACAAAGAACAAAATAACGGCTGAGAATATTAAAAGTCTCATTGTTTCAGAGCTGATTTTTTAAGATATGGTTTAAAAACAACCATATCAAGTCTGTATTTTTCTTCACCATACCCTTCATAGGCGGTTTCCGGAAGGTCATGCCCGTCGTATATGGTGGAGATATTTTCTTTTGTTTCCATTTCCTGTATCGTTTTTTCGTCCCAGTAGTTTTTCTTTGCAAACAACTCGCCCACATAAATCCTGCGTTGTTTATTAAAATCAACCGCCCTTCTTGTTTGCTGAGAGAGGGCTTCGTTTATCTGAAGCTGTAGTGACCCCACCCTGTTTTCAAAGTCAGCAGACTGGTATATTCCGAGCTTTATGTGCATTTTGTTGTAAATAAAGTCGTTTAACGTGATTATGGGATAGGAAGAAAAGTCACAAAAAATTGCCGTTTCGTTTTCACCAAAATAATTATGCCTTACCTCCGGCGACGATTTTTTTATGAGATTGACAGCGTTTTTGTTTTTTTCAAATCGGTTTGACCTTATGTAACCATTGACAATCTGAACAAAACTAACAGCCTCCTCGTTTGATGTAAATCTGTTTTCTGTTATCACCACTGAGGACATCACCTCTGCATAAACGGCAGACTTGTTTTTATCAAAGACATTTTGTGTAATTACTGTATTGCTGTTTTGGTGTATATAAACAGCAGCTTCGTTTTCCTGAAACTGGCTGTTTTTTATCTCGTTGCTGGCATCATTATAGACGTAATAGCCCACAGTGTTCTGTTTAAAATCACAGTTTTTTAAATCCACCGCCCCTGCCTGAGTTGCCACCACACCTCTAACATTTTTAAAAAAGCTTGTGTTTTTCAGTTCAACACGTGCTTTCAGCTCTGCTATCACACCTATTTCACTGTTGCTGAGCCTGCAGTTTGAGATTATGGCTCTGGAACTTTTTGAAAGCTTGACAGCTATTTTTCCGCCGCTAAAGTCGCTGTTCATAATTTTGGCATTACTTTCGTTAAACTCTGTAATAGACACATTGACAACATTGAGATACTTTATCACCACATTTGAACAATTATTAAAAGCTATGCCCGAATCCTTTCCCCCGCTAATTACCACAGCTTTTCCTTTTGTCCCCTCTATCTTTATGTCTCCATTAAAAACACATTTAACATTTTCCTTCAGAATAATTGTGCTGCCCTCTTTTACAATCCATTTACCTTTAAATTCTCTGTCCTGTTCTATGGTCACCTTTCCTTCAAGATAATTGGTTTCACCAAAGGCATGAGCGGTAAATGACAGCAGGAGCAAAAAAAAGAACGAAAAATATTTTTTCATTTTAGCCTCTCAACGATTATCTTTATGTCTTTAATCTCACTCTCCTCTTTGACCTTAAGTTCTGTGGCTAATTTACCAAACCATTCGTTGCTAACAGGGGGACCTCCTATATTTTCCCTTGCAGAAACATAGTAGGTTCCCTTAGGTAGTTTTATGGAAAATTCGCCGCCTTTGTTAGTCCTTCCTGATATGTACAAAGGTTTTCCCTGCATACTTTTGTTCTGGTAAAACAGGACAAAGAGTCCGGCTAAGGGATTGCCATTTTTGTCAGAGACGGTTCCTGTTATGTGACTGAATCCGGTTCCCTCTTCAAGCTGACTCAATCTTTTTACCGTTTCAATCTCAACATACCTGTAGCCATCCTTTTTTACAACCACCGGATTTCCATAATAAAAATTGAAAAAATCTCCTTCTTCAACCGGACCGTACATACCACCTTTCTGTCTTTTTCTTGCTATAACATAGTATTTCCCGGGTGGCACAGCAATCTTAAAGCTGCCATCAAAGGAAGGATAGGTTATAAATGCAGGTCCTCTAAAACCACTGGCAAAGTTTTTGTATAAGTAAACATAACATTTCTGTAGTGGTTTGCCATCAAAAAGCACCTTGCCATAAATACCGCTTTCACCTTTAGTCGCCCTGTCTTTGCCTCCCTTTCTAATTTTTATCATGTTAAAACCTACGTAACTTATACCCCCTGAAACAACCTCCACAGGGGCACCACTGTAAAAACAGTAAAAATCGTTTGCTTCAGGAATATAGTCATTTCTTTCTCTGTGTTTTTTTAGTGCAATCAAATAATATTTGCCTTCTGGTAAAGTAAACTCAAAGGTTCCGTCAATCTTTGTGGGCCCAAACACATAATCGGGATTGGTAAGATCAATCTCATTTGCCTCTTTATAAACGAGAATCTGAGTGCCCTGAAAAACCTCACCTTTATAGGCAGCCCTTCCTTTGACCACACCTTCAGTTGAAGCAAAGGAAACACCGGTAAAGAGTGACGACAAAATGAAGGTTACCACCAGAATCCATTTATAACTTACTATTTTTACCATACCTCGTGCACCTCTATTTTTATTTCAACCTTTTTCCCCTTTTCAATTATAACACCTTTATCCGGAGAACCAATATAGTTGCCTATTAATTCCCCTGGTTCCGCTGGTCCACCGATTTTTGAGCGTGCACCAACATAGTATTTACCGGGGTTAATCACAGAAACGGTAAATCTGCCATTACTGTTTGTGGGTGTGGAGATTAGTGCCGGACGTCCCACCATTTCAGGGTTATCATAAAGCAGAACATAAATATTTTTTACAGGTTTTCCATCCCTGTCAACCACCATTCCTGTGAGTTCTGCCTGCCTGTTGTTCACAATGCCCTTTTCATTAATTTCCATCACCTTTTTTTTGTCCACCAAGCTAAGCGTTACAACACCCACATTAATATAGCCTTCATCTTTTATAATAACAGGATTTGCTTTATATGCCCCTGTAAGATCACCTTCTTTCAGAAGCCCAAAAGCCCTGCCTTTTCTTTCTCTCACCACAATATAAAACTCCCCTTTTGGTAAATCTACCGTAAAGTTGCCCTTTTCATCAATCTTTGCTTGACTTATATAGTCAGGTCCCCTTAAACCTGAATCAGTGTTTGAGTAAATATAAACCCTTGTATTTCTGTAGTTTTTAAAGCCTTCAACCTTACCGGTTATCCCAGTCCCTTTTGAAAAGCTTTTTTTTGCCTTTTTGGACTCAAGAACCCAGTCTTTAATCACCGTGTCCTGTTTTAAGACCACAGGATTTTCCGGATATTCTCCAAAAAGCATGTCAGCTTCACCCTGTTCTATATACTTTTTCTTTGCTATAAGATAGTATTTGCCTTCAGGCAGGTTTATACTAAAGACTCCTTTCTCATCCGTTGCCACCACTTTTAGAGGAGGTGTTTCCTTTTCTTTTTCCTGTTTGAGAAAAATCTGCACCTCCGCGTCGTAAACAGATTTACCGTTAAAGAACAGTTTTCCGGACAAAATATAGTTGTCTTTTTTCTGACATGCCAGCATTAATAATATAAACAAAAACAAACTAATCCTTTTCATACTTTCTCTCTATTAAAAATAACATAAAAAATGCCATAAGGTAAAAAAAGTTTGCTGCATAAAGGGAGTTTCTGAAGCCAATATTTATTACAAGCATAAGACAAAAAAAACTGCCAAAGACAGAAGATGCACTGTTTAATGCTATTCCCCAGGTAACAAGATTGTCGTTATTCTTACCCACCCTTTTTAAAATAAATGGAAAAGGCATACCGAGCAGAAAGCCAGTGGGACTTAATATGAAAATGGTCAGAAGAATTTTTAACAGAATCGGTAAAAAAAGGTAGTCTGTAATCAGCCTCTGAACAAAAGTCATCCCTATGGTTAGCAAAAATATGAGAACAAAAACCTTCTTTAAAGATTTGTGGTCAAGCCAGTTTCTCGAGAAGTATGCCCCAAGAGCAGATGACAGAAGCATGCTTCCCGTCACAAAAATCATTGAGTAAACAGGCGTTTCCAGAAAAATGGAAAAACTTTTTATAAAGATTATCTCTATCATAATATAACCTATTCCCAGCGAGAAAAAGTAAATCCCAAGGCTTATGTTTAAAGAGCGGCTGCCTCTTTTATCCCTGATTAAAAGTGGCATAATTATTATTAAAAACACAAAGATAAGACTTAAGTAAAAGAAGAATTTTAAAACAGCTATCCCCTTTTCTTCAAAACTATCGTTTTTAAAAATCATTGAGGAGATGAAAGCCTTTTTGGACAAACTGTAGTAATAAAAAGGTTTGTCGTCAGTGGGCACATCATAATCATCCCACCGGTCTCTTGATGTGATTAAATTTGAATAACTGTTATCATACTGAGTAAATGGTTCATAGAGTATCTCAAAACCTTTCTGATTGCAAAAGTCAGTAAGCTTACCGACCTCTTCCTTTGTAAAAATGCCCTTTTTCACAAGCAGTATGGCTAAACCTCTCTCCTTAGCAAGGAAAAGCGAATCCTCCGGTTTATTCACGCCCAGTTGTTTAAGCACATTCAGCGAAAGCAGAATCATTTTTGGCACCGTCTGTTCGTAAATAAAACGTGAAAGAGCCAGTATGCCGCCTTCGTTTAATCTTGAAAGATAGGTTTTAAATGCCTCTGCTGTGTATAAACTGTCTTCCGAAAATGTGAAAATTCCGGCGGCGGGTGGTATCCTTCCATAAACGGAAGTTGCCTGTAAAACATCGTAGCTTTTTTTATCCTTTTCAAGAAAACTTCTGCCTTCTTTCACATAACTGTTAACCTTTTTATACAAGCCTCCTGTCTTTTCACCCAGAATGTTGTCCACAGCCTTCACAACAAGAGGATTTAGTTCAACGGCTGTAATGTTTTTTTCAGCAACACCCATGGCAAGAGCACAATTTATATCCTTTCCGCCACCGGGTCCTATGATAAGGGTGCTGCTTTTTCTTATTACGTATGGAAGAGATATAATGTTCCATCTGAAAAAATCCTTTAAATCCTCTCTATCGGCAGCTTCTGACACGGTGGTGTATCCCGTGTCATCAACAAGCAGCCCCCACTGCTCAGGTACTTTTCCGGTATAATAAGGACTTTGTCCAAAAGGATTGGCACCTTCTTCGCCTTTGAGAGGATATAAAATGACCCTTGAAAAGGCGTTCCAGTCAACCCAGATTATTTCTTTTGCCACCTTCCCGCGTGCGATAGGTATCTCGTCCTTTTTGTAGATAAAACCTGCTGCAAAGGTAACAAAAGCGGTGATTATCAAAAAAATGTGATACCACTTAAGCCTTTGGGACAAAAAAACAAAAACTCCTCCCAGAATCACAATAAGAGAAAGGAGATTCATAGGTGAAATGAAGTTAAGTATCAGGGCAACAAAAACAGAGCCGAGGGCTGCCCCAGCCATATCGGCATAATACAGACGCTGAGACTCTTTATAGTTTAGTTTAAATATGCCCGATATAATCACTCCTGCAAGAAAAAATGGCAGCACAAGCAAAACATAAGCAAAAATAATAACAATTACCATAGGAAAAGATATTGAGTAAAAAAGCCCTCTCTGAAAAGGCTGAAAGTAGGGCTGGTGAAAATAAGATAAAAAGGGAACAAGTTCGTAAGGATTGTGATGTATATAAAAAAAGGCAAGATGAACCAGAAGAAAGGTTGTGAGATAAAAAATGAAGATTTTCTTTATCAGGACTTCATTAATTCTGTCCTTTAAAAGATAGGAAAAAACACCCCCTGCACCCAGACCGAGCATAGACAGTCCTATAGCGAGGGAAGCAAAGTGATACCACATGAGTATAGAAAAGATTCTTGTAAGGGTTAGTTCAAAGGAGAATGCAGAAAAAGAAACAAAAAAAATCAGAAACAAAAAACCCTTACCACGGCTTGATAACATAAATTTTACCGCTCCTTGTCCCTAAAAATATGTAATCTTCGTAAAGGTATGGTTCAAACTGAATCTCACCAAAATTGGTCAGAAAAAATTTTCTGTCTCCTGAATAAAATAACAGCCTGCCGTCAAATGTCGGAGCTACAACGAAATTTTCCCAGATAAGCGGCGTTGCGGTAAATATAAGATTCAGCTTTTCTCTGTTTGTCCTGTCTTTAATGGAAATTATATCGCCATCAAGAGAAAATAAATAAACAGAACCATCAAATACAACGGGGCTCTGATGCCTGAAGGTTGAATTAAGCTGCAGTTCCTTTTTAATCTCAAGCCGTCTGTTTATCATGAAAAATCTTCCATTTTTATCAACTATTGCTAATAAATCATTGTATATCAATGGTTTTGAATAGAATGCCGCATCCAGTTTAATCTTTTTTATCTCATCAGTAACTAAATTTATTACAAACACATTGCCGTTTACACCGAAAAGATAAAGTTTGTCCGCTAAAACAACCGGTGTTGCTCTCAGCTCATCTTCAAGTATGATTTTTTTTATCTGTTTTCCAGTCTTAATATCAACCAGATAAACTTTACCATCAGGTCTTGCAATTACAACGTTATTATCAAATAAAACCGGTGACGGCATTCTGTGGTCGTCCTTTAAATCTTTATCCAGAAATAACTCCCACAAAAGGTTGTTTTTATCAATATCAATGGCAACAACCCTTCCCGCCCAGTTTGAGGCAATAAGGTAGTTTTCATGTACCAGAGGGGTGCAGTCAAGAAAATCGCCCACAAAGTATTTCTTTGAAACCCTTTCTTTCACATAATATCTGTAAATATTCCCGTCAAAAGAACTAAAAAAAACAGACCCTTTACCGCTACCCGCACCGCCATCAATAAACCCCTCTGTTTCTATGATATCGCTAAGGTAAGCATCTTTAATATCAGGCAGTATACCGTAATAAGGTTTTTCTGCATTTTCATATCTTACGTCACTTTGTATCGTCCCTGTTTCATTAAAAAAGTTTTTCCCCAGTTCCAGCCTATCTCTGAAAAAGTCGCCTGTTTTCACATTTACCATATTGTTATAGAAATTGTTCCTTTCTATCTGTGCCTTTCCAACCTTTTCAAAAACGAAAACCCCTTCCCTGTTATGCCTTATGGTGTTGTTCACAAAAATTATATTGCAGTTTGTAAAGTTTAAAGCCTTGCCATGATTATTTTCAAAGAGGTTATTTGTAAACGTTAAAACCGAATTACCAAGACGGGTTGCGTCACCATTTTTTCTGAAAATACTGTTTTTAATTACACCCTCTGAAAAATGCACATGTATGCCGTATTCGCTGTATTCAAAAATTGCGTAGTTAAAAATAAACTTTTTGGCATGGTTAATCTGTATCTCTTTCCAGTCACCCCAGTCTTTGTTTTGCTCAAAGGAGGTAAAATAAACCGGGTTCTCTGCTGTTCCCTCACAAATTATATTACCGTTTACTATAATGGATGTTTCGGAAAGTCCATCATTGTCGTTGTCAATCTTTTTAAAAACTATTCTGGTGCCGGGTTTTATAATAATGGTAGCCTTTCTGTCAACCATGACTTTGCCGGCAATTATAATCTCCTTTTCCCAGACAATGTCATCTTTTATAATATCGTTTTGATACTGAATGGCTGCATAGCCTTTAAAAGATATGACGAAAAAGAAAAAAAATGTCAGAAAACTAACCTTAGTCATTTGTTGTTATCACTATAGTTTTTGTAGTTGAATCATCATCCACACTGATTTCTGTAAAACTTGACACATCTTCCCCTATCTGGGGCGTATCTCCCAGAGTTTTCCTCAAAACAACAAAATAACTGCCTTTTTTGGCAACATGGATCAAAAACTCCCCTTTTTCGTCTGTTTGGTGAGAAACATAATCCGGCTTGCCCATTAAGGTATAATCACCATAAAGAACCACATAGACGCCTTTTTTGGGCTTTTTATCCTTACCTAAAACCACACCTTTAACCACATAATTTTTATCAAGAAGATTAGCCCTCATTTTCTCCGGTATTTTTAAAAGATTGACCTTTAAATTATACCCCTTTTTATTTATTTCGAGAGGAAAGATCGGAAAAAAGCCAACGTAATCCCCCGGTGACGGTGGACCAAAGATTTCTGAGGCTTTTTTTCTGAAAATAAGATAATAACTGCCCTCAGACAA
>FWPV01011570.1_pt1 | contig 11558 bp, 10 predicted proteins | sample 2228371 | NCBI WGS metagenome assembly FWPV01 (sample SAMEA103939776, study PRJEB20133) | metagenome | reverse complement strand
AGCAGCAGCGCAGCTTCATTCTGCGGCCGCAACCGTCCGGCGTAGAGCGCATGGGGAGCGCGTACCGGCAGATTGAGCGCATCGCACCGTTCCAGTAGCGCCTGATCGCGCTCGTTGCGATAGGTCAGGTCGGGCAGCGCGCGCCCCCGATACAGGTCACGATAATACGACGGCGGGTAGCGACCGATGCGCGTCAGCATATCGTTGATACGGCCACGGTGACGCTCATCGGGAATGAGCAGATAATCCCAGACGACAAAATCAGCGCCAGCATCGGCGATGGCATTGAGCGTTGCCTGAAGAATCAGGTCGGTATCGTTGACGTATGGCAGAATCGGCATGAGCGCCACACCGACGGGAATACCCGCGCGTTTGAGGGTTGTGATGGCTTCGAGACGTAGGGCAGGGGCTGGCGCCCGGTCCTCGATCTTTTCCGCCAGATGCAGGTCGGTGGTGAGCAGGGTGAACATCACAATCGCCAGACTGGTCGCGTGGATGCGTTCCAGGATGGCAAGGTCTTCCACAACCGTCGGGCTTTTGGTGAGGATTAATACCGGTTGCCCGTATTCCGCAAATGTATGCAACGTCTGACGTGTCAGACGATACGTGAGTTCGGCAGGCTGGTATGGGTCGCTCAGAGCGGTAATCCCGACCAGATCGCCACGATCCAGTCCATCGAGGTCGCGCTGCACACGCTCGGTCAGGTTGATGGGCACGCGCACCCGCTCATTCAGCGGACGCTGCTGAATTGCCCATCCGTCGCAGTATGGACAGCCAAACTCACAGCCGCCGTAGATCGCCATCGTGTACGACGACAGGAAGTACTCGTTGATGACCGGTCGTCGCGGACCAATGACTGTTCCCGAGATCTGCTCTTCGACGTAATATGCCATAGGCTATGCCGACTATTCGGCGAGCGCCGCGATCAACTCATCGTGAATGCGCCCATTGGATGCAACCAGCCGGTCGTTCCACGGATTCCAGGGCGCCCCGCGCCAGTCGGACAGGCGCCCACCTGCTTCCAGCACGAGTAATGCACCAGCTGCTGTATCCCACGGTTTCAGGCGCAGTTCCCAGTGTGCATCGAGTCGCCCCGCCGCCACATATGCCAGGTCGAGCGCAGCTGAACCTGCGCGGCGGACCCCCTGCGTGCGCGCCTGGATACGGGTGAACTGCCGGGTGTTATTGTCGGCGGTTGTTGCATAGTCGTAGGGAAACCCTGTCGATACCAGCGATGCCGCGAGGGTTGGCGTTTCAGAAACGCGCAGGCGCCGCTCGTTGCACCATGCCCCTGCGCCGCGTTGGGTCGAGAACAGTTCGTCGCGTAAGGGGTCGAAGACGACCCCAAGGATCAGGGTATCGTGTTCCATCAGGGCGATGGACACCGAGAAAAAAGGAAATCCGTGCGCATAATTGTTCGTGCCGTCGAGCGGGTCGATGATCCAGAGAAAGGGCGATGTCCGCTCCACGCCCCCTCCCTCCTCGGCAAGAATGGCATGATCGGGGAAGGTGCGTCGAATGGCGCCAACGATCAACTCCTCGCTGGCCCGGTCTATTTCCGTCACCACTTCGTAGGCGCTCTTCAGTTCTATAGTACGGCGGCGGGCAAGCCCGTCGAGCAGCAGTGCGCCGGCCTGGCGTGCGGTTTCGATGGCAAAAGAGAGCATAGGCATAATCGGGTACAATGTCGCTACAATGTCGATGGAACAGACAGCATGATGGCAGCGTCTACTCTGTAGCGCCGAGTCTCTCAAATATCGGCGCACAAGCGTTGTCTTCAGGTCCTATCACGGAACGAAAGGCAATGCCTGTCGTTGTCATTGTATCAGGGAGGCAGCAATGCGCAAGTCGATAATAGCATGGGGTCTGGCGGCAGCGATCACACTGGCTGCGTGCAGCGGGACGCCTGCTGCACCACAGCCGACCGCGCCAGCGACCCAGGAACCGACGGTGGTCACAGTAGAGATAGCAACTGTGCCTGCCAGCACACCGTACCCTGCCCCGGAAAATGGCGCCTATCCGGCGCCGACCAGTGAGATTAACGAGGCGACGATGCAGGCGATGAGTGATCTGGCGCGCCAGAAACTGGCGGAGGAACTGGAGATTCCGGTTGATCAGATCCTGGTTGTCAGCGCCGATCCAACGAACTGGAGTGATGCCAGCCTTGGTTGCCCCCAACCTGGTGTGACCTACCAGCAAGTTATCACGCCAGGATATCGAATTACGCTGGTCGTTGGGAGCGATCTGTACGTCTATCATACTGATACGGTGCAGACGATCGTTCGCTGTCAGCAGTGAGACTCTGCCCAGATTACCGATTGCCAGACGCCACTGCGTAAGACGCAGCAATCTCTCTGCGCGACAGGAGATTGCTGCGTCGCTTTGCTCCTCGCGATGACGATAGAACAGGTTTATCCAGCGCGACCCTGCGCGTCGTCTTCGCCTGTCTATTGCGCGTGTTCCCCATCCTCTTCCCCAAACAGGCGCAGCCACTCTTCGATGTCCGAATGCTCCGCCTGTTCCGGCTTTTCGGCATCTGTGCGCTGCCGGCGTCGGGATGAAGTCGCACTCTGGAGTAATGTCCTGGCGAAAGCGCGCGAGTCAACGACTCGGACGCCACGGGCGATAGCAGCCTGCGCTATCTGACGATCGGCAGTGACGACTGTCCATTCACGCGGACGAGTGATCGCCTGGATCCGTCGGATCAGATGCGCGTCCGCATCCTGCGGTGAACGAGCAAAGACGCAGGTGACCCCATATCCGTCGAGGCGCTGGGGATGCCCATAGACGCCGCGATCAAACACCACAACGATCGTGCGCCCGCGTCGCAGCGCTGCATATTTCCTCAAGAGCAGGACAAGCTGCGCTTCGTCATCAGCGTCGGACAGGTGCAGACCGGGCATCTGTGCGATCAGGTTGTGTCCATCGATCAGCAGTGGCATTGGTATGCCTCACAGGACTGCGTTGTGTGGGACGCAACCTGCACCTCCCGGTGAACGTCGTAGCAGGGAGAGCCGCATATTCTGGCTCTTGTACGACCTGGAGGATGCGATGGATGCGCAAAACCACGAACGGTATACGACTCGCGACCTTTCGCCCTCATCTGATGACACGCCACCCTCGTCGCGCCTGCCAGATGAACCGTACTACCGACGGCGCAACGGCGCCCTGCTGGTGGGACTGACGTTATTGACGCTTGGACTGGCATGGCTGCTGGTTCGGTTTGCGGGAAATCTCCTGTCTCCTGACAGTCGAACTCCATTCGATCAGACAGTCGGCGGTCAACGGATCGAGATCGATGCCGGGAGCGCCGATGTTGCCATTATACGCTGGGATCGCCCTGAGTTCCGCATTCAGACGGAGCAGGCTGGATGGTCGACGGGTGACTTCAATGTTGCGGTTCGCACCAACGGCGACACTGTGCAGGTTTCGCACCGTTCCAGTTGCTGGCTGTTCTGCGGCAGGCTGCGCTATCAGATTGCCGCGCCTGCTTCGGCAGACGTGCGCGTGACGACCGTGAGCGGCAATGTGCTGATAGAAGCGATCGACGGCAACGCGACGGTCAACACGACCAGCGGCGATGTACGTCTCGACGGCATCGGCGGTTCGCTGACGGTCAAGACTGTCAGCGGCAGGGTCACTCTGCGGGATGGACGAGTCTCCGGCGCGAGCGTTGGAACCGCCAGCGGCAACGTTGAACTCAGCGGCGTCAACGGATCACTGGCAGTAACAACCATTTCCGGCGCGATCAGGGTGCGCGACATTGTGGGAGGACCGGTTCGCCTGCAAACCACGAGCGGGAAGATCGATACAGGTGGAGCGCTTGCCAGCGATATCGAGATCACCAGTGTGTCTGGCGATGTCAGTATGAATCTTCCCTCGCAGACCGGCTATCGCCTGTTCATCAGAACGGTAAGCGGCGACATCAAGGCGCCTGGCGTGGACAAGAACGACGCGCCACGTGAGTGGCGCACCACAATCGGTGATGGCGCTTATGCGCTCAACATTGCAACGACGAGCGGCGATGTTCGGGTCAGACAGTGACTACGGCACAACGATCTGAACATCATCGAGATCAGACCAGGATTGTTCTTTGCCGGTCCAGTCGCGGGCGCGAGCGCGGAAGGCGTATGTTCCCGGCTCAGAAGGAACGAAGATCGCCTCGCGCTCCGTTGCCTGCGTGCGCCAGTCGATCCATTCGCCATCCGGTAAACGGCGCACCTGCACATCAAAGGAAGCAATGCCGCTGACGTCGTCCTGTCCATCCCAGCGCACCAGGATGGCGCCTTCGGGCAGAGGCGCCGCTTCGGTCACCGCGGCGTCCGGCGGCATGTGATCGCTGCGTGGCACCCATTTGAGCGCATCAAAGCGCACAACGCGACCGTCGGCGCCGGTCTGATTGGTCAGTGTGACCGAACTGCCCGGTCCCATGTGAAAGACACCCAGCGAAACCCATCCACCGGATGCGGCAGCCTGATCGACAATAACATCAGACACCGCACCACTATGGACAACCGAATACCGCGCCTGGTTCGTCGGCGTCGGACCGCATGTTGGAATGAATGCCATCACTTCATAGAAACCTTCTCCCGGCAGATCAGGTGACCAGCCAGCGCGATGCAGTGAGCGTCCCATCGCGTGCGGCGTATCAGCGATCCAGGCGTGACCGTCGCCGAACCCGCAGTCGGCGCGTTGCCAGTTTCGTCCATCTGTGGCAGCGTATCCTGGAGCGCCATCATCCACAACAATCGCTTCTGGTTCGACCACCGCACGATCGGTCGTTGAGGCTGCGTCATCGCCTGCTGCGACGAACGGATCGGCGCCGAGCCACAAAAACGTCACCTCAACCCAATCATTATCGGTCATGCCGAGATCATCCCAGAACGCGCCATCGGCAATATCGATGCCGTTGGGCTGGCGAATACGGCGTCCAAACTCGTCGCGCCCATTGTTGTACCCCAGCTGGCGCGCTGCCTGCGCCATCGGCAAACCAACGGGGAGGTCGCTATAGCGCCGGTTCGGCGACCAGTAATCGTCGCGCGTGTTCCAGGGGCCAACGTCCCATACGGGGAGCACGACACTGCGGTTGCGGTAGGTGACGCGCACCTGATATTCCGCACCGCCGCGGCTCGAAAGCACGCCCCACGACGGAAGCGCCACAAAGCGGTCGCGTGGTCGAATAATGTGCCCATTGGCGGTGCGGCGACCGACGCGCCCCTGGCGTGTGGCGAACACCCGGTAGGTCGGGGCGACGGGTGAGGTTGCAACTGAAGCGTCTGAAGAGGGAGACGGCGACGTCTCTTCAGCGTAAACGTGGTCAACAGGCGAGAACGACGCGAAGATAGCTACAAGCGCGGCAACTATCGACAGGCGTTGAGCTGATAACATCCACACTCCTGATGTTCAAACGGCTGTACGCAGCGCATACTGTTGAGTACAACCGTATGCGAAACAGCCGCACCAGCGATTGCCGGTGCAGCGTGTGATGCGCAAGCCCTGGCGCGATACGATATCGTGCACGAAAGAGTGTCGTATCGCCTTCGATATAGAGCGCGATTGTAGCCAACATTGGCGAATTGTCAAGCTGGCGGAACGGCGACAGCGCTCACTGAACCCACTTCCTCACTGCTGAGGGCGCAGAGGGCTTCAAAAAGCCTTTCCTCGGCGTTTCTCCACGCACTGCGGCGCCTCCGAACAGGTACGGGGCAGAGGAGCGAGGAGGAGCGCCCGGCGATCCACACGCCAGTGAGCATAACTCTGGTATAATTCAAAAGAATGCTACGAAAGAGATGGCATGCAGGCGTATGTACGACGATCTTCCTGCACAGTATCACATTGGATCGATTACGATTCGCCCCAACATTGTGCTTGCGCCGATGGTGGGCGTCACCGATAGCATCTTTCGCCGCATGATCCTTGGTCTGGGCGGGTGTGGTCTGGTGTGCAGCGAAATGACCAGCGCGTCAGCCGTCAGCCCACGCGCGCGCAGCCGCCACCGTCAGCTCGATTATTTACCGGAGGAGCGCCCGATTGCCATGCAGTTGAGCGGCAACGAGCCGGACCTGGTTGCGGCGGCTGCGCGCGTCGTCGAAGAGTTGGGGGCAGATATCCTCGATATCAATTGTGGTTGTCCTTCACCCAAAGTGACCGGCGGCGGGCATGGCTCGGCGCTCCTGCGCGACCTGCCGAAAATGGAACGTCTGCTCAAAGCGGTGTGCAATGCAGTCCAGATTCCGGTCACGCTTAAGTTTCGCGCCGGCTGGGACGAAGAGAGCCTGAATTATCTCGATACCGCCAGGATGGCGGAGCAGGCCGGCGTTGCGGCGCTGGCGCTGCACCCGCGCACCCGCGCTCAAGGGTACAGCGGCGTCGCCGACTGGCGCCGCGTTGCCGAGGTCAAGCGCGCCGTCAGTATTCCCGTTATCGGGTCTGGCGATGTGCGCGATGCCGCCGATGCATTGCACCGGCTCCGAGAGAGCGGCGCCGACGGCGTCATGATCGGTCGCGCTGCAATGCACAACCCGTGGATCTTTTATCAGATCTCTCAATTGCGCACAGGAATGCAACCGATGGTTGTTACACCTGTCGACAAGTACGAGTTTTTGATGCGCTATCTGGCGATGTGTTGTGACGAGATGCCGGAGCGGCTTGCGCTGAACAAACTGAAACAACTGATCGGGCAGTTCGGTATTGATCTGCCTGGCGCCGCAGCACTGCGCAGCGCCGTGCACCGTTCATCTGGCGTTGCTGAGGCGCGCGATCATGTGGAGCGATTCTTCGCTCAGTATGTTGAAGCGGCAGTAACCGGTTGACACACAGGAAGCCTTGCGGTACCATACTTCGACATTGAGCGTTCTGCTATCGTTTCGTACACTGTTGACCGCTGAAGGCGCCATTGGAGCAAGCATGCGTCTGGGGTGATCTGGACGCTGGCAGGTATGCTGTGCGTTGGAGAGACTCATGAACGAACAGGTCGAAGCGTTTCTGCGCCATCTTGCAGATGAACGCAATCTTTCCGCCAATACGGTAGCAGCGTACCGCACCGATCTGGAGCAGTTGCGCGAGTTTCTGCGCGGAAGAGGGCAGTTCGCCTGGCGAGATGTGACGCATGATGATGTGCTGGCGTTTATGATCGATCTTCGTGAACGCCGGTATGCCAGCTCAACCGTTGCGCGCAGAGTCGCTGCGGTCAAATCATTTTTCGCTTTCCTGAAAAAGAGCGGCATCGTGCCCCACGATCCGACTGAGCGCATCGACTCGCCCAGGGTGGATCGCGATCTTCCGCGTGCGCTGACGCCGCGTCAGGTCGATGAGTTGCTGGAATTGCCGTTGCGCTCGCCAACGCCAGAACGCATCCGCGATAAAGCGATGCTTGAATTGCTCTACGCCACCGGCGTGCGCGTCAGCGAACTGGTGGCATTGAACGTGAACGATGTCGATCTCGCGCGTGGTGAAGTTCAGTGCATCGGTAAGAACAAACGGATGCGCGTCCTGCCGATCAATGGGTCGGCAGTAACGGCGCTGGAGGAATACCTCGATATCGGGCGCAGTCAGCTTGCTCGTGGGAGCGGGTCATCGCGCGAGGCGCTGTTCCTCAATCATCGCGGCAAGCGCCTGACACGGCAGGGCTTCTGGTTAATTCTCAAACAGTATGCTGAGGAACTGGGTCTGAGTGATCTAACGCCCCATATGTTGCGGCACTCGTTTGCGGTGCATATGCTCAATGCCGGGGTCGATCTGCGCGCCGTGCAGGAGTTGCTGGGGCATACGTCGATTTCGACAACGCAAATCTACACCCATCTCAATCACGCGACGTCACGCGCCAGCGAAGTCAACGGGGTCATCAACGAGCGGGCGCTCGTTGCAGAAGAAAAGTAAAGAACGCAGCGTTGAACCAGAGGAGTACTCGCACGGACTGTGTTCAGCGAGCCGGGGATGGTGCAAGCCCGGCGACAGTGCGGCGAGGAACGGCGCTGGGGAGCTGACAGCGTTTCGAGTGACCGTATCGGTATTCGTGGGTGCGGTAACTGGGGTGGAACCGCGCGTTGTGTTGCAATGCGTACCCAGGCGATCATCGTTCGCCTGGGTTTTTTGTTGAACAGGAGTTCCATAATGCCAGCCACAACACTGGATCAACTCGTATCGCTCTGTAAACGACGCGGCTTTGTGTTTCCCAGTTCCGAAATCTATGGCGGCTTACAGGGGGTTTTCGACTGGGGACCGCTCGGCGTCGAGTTGAAAAATAACATCATCGCTTCCTGGTGGCGCGCCAATGTGTATGAACGTGACGATATGGAAGGGCTGGATGCCGCTATCCTCATGAATCGCCTGACGTGGCGCTACTCCGGGCACGAAGAGACCTTCAACGATCCACTGGTCGATTGCCGCGACTGCAAGAGTCGCTGGCGCGCCGATCATATCAAGGGACGCTGCCCGAATTGCGGCTCGACAAACCTGACGGAACCGCGACCGTTCAATATGATGTTCAAGACGGCCGTCGGTCCGGTCGCCGATGCCGACTCATTCGCCTACCTGCGCCCCGAGACAGCGCAGGGAATCTTTGTGAACTTTGGCAACGTACTGGCGACCAGCAGCCGCAAATTGCCGTTCGGGATCGCGCAGGTCGGCAAAGCGTTCCGCAATGAGATCAACCCGCGCAACTTTCTCTTTCGGGTGCGCGAATTCGAGCAGATGGAAATCGAATATTTCGTGATGCCCGGAACTGAAGACGAATGGCATCAGCGCTGGCTGGACGACCGACTCGCCTGGTGGGAGAGCATCGGCGTTCCCCGCGAGCGGATCAGGATGTATGATGTGCCACCCGACGAACTGGCGCATTACTCGAAGCGCACCTTCGATCTCATGTACAACTACCCTACACTGGGGTACGAGGAGGTCGAAGGAATTGCCAGTCGCACCGACTACGACCTTGGCTCGCACAGTCGCGATCAGGAAACCCTGAATCTGACAGCGCGCACAAATCCGAACCGCGATAGCACGGCGAGGCTGACATACTACGACCCGGAGAGTAAACGGCATGTTGTGCCCTTCGTCATCGAGCCGTCGGCAGGGGTTGGGAGATGCTTCCTGGCAGTGCTTGCCGAAGCCTACGACGAGCAGATGGTCAAGGCGCCGCCTGCTGAACGGATCGGCGCCGTCACCGATGCACTCGATGCATTCCTCAAATCGGTCGGCAGAAGCGAGAAACTGGCGCCAGAAACGCGCGACGCGCTGCTCGAGCGTGGTCAGGCAATTCGCGAGGGGTTGCCCGAAACGATGCCGCAGATCGAGACACTCCTGGCGATGCCCGGCGCCGATCAGATCGAACTGGGGAAGAAACTGCGCGGGCAGGCGCAGGGACTGATCGACGAATACTTCCGCACCGTCCTGCACCTGAAACCGCACCTTGCGCCGGTTCGCGTCGCCGTCTTTCCGCTCAAGCGCAACCACGAAGGGCTGGTTGCCATGGCGCGTGACCTCCGGCGAACCATTCAGACCGGCAGTTCCTTCCGCACCGTATACGACGACACCGGCGCCATCGGCAGACTCTACCGCCGTCAGGACGAAATCGGCACGCCGTACTGTGTGACCGTCGATTTCCAGTCACTCGAAGATGGGACGGTAACAGTGCGCGACCGTGATACGATGCAGCAGGTTCGCATCCCGGCGTCTGAGGTCAGGGCGTATGTTGGGGGATAATACCATTTTAGATTGCAGATTTTGGATTGGAGATTGCTGCGATGGCATTGTGATGCGCTCTGATGATCCATGCGGCTTGTTCAATTCCAATTGGTATAAGTCAGTCAGAAGAGCGCGCCCTTCGAGACCTCTTCGGAAAAAACAGCGTCACGAGCTGGGGCAGGGGCGGCTGGCGAGACAGGTCGTTCTGACCACCAGATCCAGGCTGAGAGCACCAGCCCGACAATGCAAAGCGCGATGCCAAGAGGTGCGTCCCATCCAGAAATAGAACGGTTGAACGGCCGCATTGTATTCCAATCCTGCCGGCTGCGTTGTTATCTTGAAATCCAGATAGGGCCACGTGACGAACATTGCCCGGCACGTGATAATGAGAAGTTCAACCGTATAGCCGTTGCGTACAGCCGGCGCCTGCCGGCTCAATGCACTGATGCTCCATCGAAAGCTTCTGAAGATGTCTGCTATCGGGAAGAACAGACGAGGCAGGATCGGCTTATCCGGCATGCACTATTCCTTTGCGGTATTCGTTTGTATTGGAGACGCACCCTGGATATAGCAACGTCCAGATGGAAGATAACCGAACAGTTGGCGCCAGTGGAGAGTATACAACAAATAATCAGCAATTGCCATACTATCTCAATATATCACCACACTGCATATCACCACACTGCCGCTAGGGACTGATTGTGACGCCGACTGTTCAGTCTCTTGATTGTGAATGCCACGTCACCGCTCCTGTGTGCGGCAGACGCTCCCTGTCGTCTACCGCCGTCCGCGTGCCGCCAGCCGGATGCCTGTAAGGTTTACAACTTCGGCGACTTCATATCGGGTCGGTACGCTATCCGGAACAGGACGAATATTCAGAATTGGTGGAAAGTCGCCGCGCCGTCCGTGAATCTCGGCGATAAGAGCCAGGGCCAGTGGCGCCAGCCCGGGGGGGTTGACAACAATGTCCGTTGTCTGCCACTCATCGGGGCTGAGCCCTGCTGCGTCGGACAATTGCCTGGCAGACTCAGCCAGTGGCTGCCCGCGATCGATATGCACTGCTATATGGCGAGTATCAGGACGCTCTCCAAGGAGCGTCTCAATCTGTTCAATCTGGGTCATTGTTAGAGGATGGGAATAGTTAAGAAGAAGCATCTGTTTTGCTCTCCCTTCTAATTATGGTTATGATTGACAGTACGATACCCCATATCTCCTGGTAATGGCGCAATGATGGATCGATGATCTGCCCCATTGCATCATGGCGCCTTCTCGACGACGAGCAAGCAAAAGCAAAGTTGACACCTACCCTTGCAGCGCCTGACAGACTGCACCGACGATCTGTCGTTGATCGTTCTCAGTCAACGAACTGTCACCGGTGTGATATTCCCGGAGAGTGACGACCTGAATGCGCGATGCATTGATCACCGCCTCGTGTGCATCATTGCGCTCGACGGTAATCACATAGAACTGCTGAGTATATGTTCCAAGATGACGGCCCACATTACTCAGTTGCTTGACACCATCCAGCCTCCTCCCGTTTTCGCCGCTTTTCGCTTCAATGATACCCCACTGATTGCCCAGTCGGACGACCAGATCGATGTCAACCTGTCCATCGAGCGCTTTGACGCCAACCATTACTTCGTCAACGTGTGGGCGCAGAGCGGCAGCAATTGCTTCCTCAAACGGACTTCCTTCCTGTCGTCCTGTTCCATGTTCATGCCACATACCTTGCCCGACATAGACATTCAGCATATCAGTCAGACTCAGGCATGCCGGTAGTTCTTCTGGTGTTTCTTTGTGCAGATCGCCGTTGCGCCAGACATAGCGGTACGCGATGCTCTTCTTTCGTTCACTCTCAAGGTAAAGTATCTCAGCCC
>FWPV01014488.1_pt1 | contig 11559 bp, 12 predicted proteins | sample 2228371 | NCBI WGS metagenome assembly FWPV01 (sample SAMEA103939776, study PRJEB20133) | metagenome | reverse complement strand
AATCAAAGGAACTGTGAATGATTGGCGCATTCGGATAGGGGAATACCGGATTATTTACGAAGTTGATGAAGGGGCCAAAGCGGTTCGGGTGATGAGAATCAGATATCGAAAAGAGGCATATCGCTAATTGAAATGCTTTCCGGTCTTCTCCTGATTGACAAGCCGGCGGGGCCCACCTCCTTTGCGGTGGTGCGCCGGGTGCGGAAAGCCCTGAAGGTGAAAAAGGCCGGGCACCTGGGCACCCTGGACCCCTTTGCCACGGGGCTCCTGCCCCTGGCCCTGGGGGCGGCCACCCGGCTGGTGCCCTTCCTGGAGGACGCCGCCAAGACCTACCTGGCCGAGGTTTGGCTGGGGGTGGAGACGGACACCCAGGACGCCACCGGCACGGTCACGGCGACCAGCGAGGCGTTGCCGGAACCGGGCGCAATCCTGGCGGCCGCGGCCCGCTTTGTGGGCGAGATCGAGCAGGTGCCCCCCATGTATTCGGCGGTGCGCCACCAGGGCCGGCGCCTCTATCAGCTGGCCCGGCGGGGGGAGCAGGTGGAGGTGCCCCCCCGCAGGGTGACCATTTACCGCCTGGAGGTGAAAGAGATCGCCCTGCCCCGGCTCACCCTGGAGGCGGCCTGCTCCAAAGGCACCTATCTGCGCACCCTGGCCCACGACCTGGGCCGGGCTCTGGGCTGCGGGGCGCACCTGGCGGCTTTGAGGCGCCTTCAGGTGGGACCGTTTTCAGTTGCTGAGGCCCTGACCCTGGCCCGGGTGGAGGACGACCCTGAAGCAGCCCGGCGGCGGCTCATTCCCCTGGAGGCGTGCCTGCCGGAGCTGCCGGCCGTGGCCGTGGATGGGGAGGAAGCCCGGCGGCTGGTGCAAGGCCAGACCCTGCCGTGGAGCGCCAATGGCCTGGCGGTGGGCCAACGACTGCGCCTCCTCCGGGAGGGCCGCCTCCTGGCCGTGGCCGAACTGCGTCGGGAACCCCGGGGCGCCGTGCTGGCTCCGGTCCGGGTCTTTTCCGCCCCGGGAAACTGAGGTTGTCGCAGGGCGGCTCCCTTCGACCGCCTCCCGCGGTGGGGAGGGAAAAGAAAAGCCCGGGAGTTGCGCTTCTCAGGCAATTTTCCGGGCTCTCCTATCGGGGGATGAGAGGGAATTTTGAGGGATGGACGGGGAGCCAGGCTCCTGCGGTCCTCCCCGGAAGCCACGCAAGCTAAACCGGCGGCAAGGGCGGGCCGAGGCCTTGCCGGCAGGCATTTTTCACTAAGGAGGAGACAGTGGCAATATCGGCGGAACAGAAGAAGGAAATCATCGACCGGTTTCGGTTGCATGACACCGACACCGGCTCCACCGAGGTTCAGGTGGCCATTTTAAGTGAGCGCATCTCGTACCTGACCGGGCATTTCAAGACTCACGCCAAGGACCATCATTCCCGGCGGGGCCTCATTAAACTGGTGGGTCAGCGGCGCCGCCTCCTGAATTACCTCAAGAAGAAAGACATTCAGCGCTACCGGAGTCTCATCGAGCAGTTGGGACTGCGGAAGTAGGAGGACGGTTAGACTTACATGGTCAAGAAATACGTCATTGATGTGGGCGGCCGGGACCTCACCTTCGAGGTGGGGCGGTTGGCCCAACAGGCCAGCGGTTCGGTTCTGGTCCGCTACGGGGAAAACACGGTGCTGGCCACCGCGGTGATCTCCGAGCAGATGCGGGAAGGCATTGACTTTCTGCCCCTCACGGTGGACTACATCGAGAAGGCTTACGCCGCGGGCCGCATTCCCGGGGGGTTTTTCCGGCGGGAGATGGGCCGCCCCAGCGAAAAAGAGACCCTCACCTCCCGGCTCATCGACCGGCCTTTGCGGCCCCTGTTTCCCAAGGGCCTGTTCAACGAGATTCAGATCATCGCCACGGTGCTCTCCGGCGACCTGGAGATCGACCCGGATATCTCCGCCCTGAACGGCGCCTCTGCGGCCCTGGAGATTTCCCCGGCGCCTTTCAAGGGGCCGGTGGCCGCGGTGCGGGTGGGCAAGGTGGACGGCCGCCTCATGGTCAACCCCACCAACAGCGAGTTGAAGGACAGCACCCTGAGCCTCATTGTGGCCGGGGTCCCCGACGGCCTCATCATGGTGGAGGGCGGGGCCCGCATGGCCACCGAGGAGGAAATCCTGGAGGCCCTGTTCTTCGCCCAGGAACAGATTCAGCCCATCCTGGCCACCATCAAGCAGATGGGCCGGGAGGTGGGCAAGCCCAAGTGGCCGGCGCCGGAGCCCCCGGATTACGGCGACCTGCCGGAGAGAATCCGGGAACTGGCGGCGGATAAGATCCTGGCCGCGGTCGTGCAGCCGGAAAAGAAGGCCCGCCGGGAAGGGGTGGACAAGGTGTTTCAGGAGGTCCTGGCCACCCTGGGCCCGGAGGCCGCGGGCCGGGAAAAGGAGGTGGCCGCGGTCTTCCAGGACCTGCAGAAACGGCTGGTGCGGAGCTACGTCCTCCGGGAAAAGCGGCGCCTGGATGCCCGGGCCTATGATGAAGTCCGGCCCATCTGGGGGGAAGTGGGAATGCTTAGCCGCACCCACGGTTCCGCCATCTTCACCCGGGGCGAGACCCAGGCCTTGGCGGTGACCACCCTGGGGACCCCCTCGGATGAACAGCGCATCGAGACGCTGTTGGGCGAGACCTTCAAGTCTTTCATGCTGCACTACAATTTCCCGCCCTATTCGGTGGGCGAGGCCCGGATGCTCCGGGGCCCCAGCCGTCGGGAGATCGGGCACGGCGCCCTGGCCGAGCGGGCCATCTCCCCGGTCCTCCCCTCGGCGGAGGAATTTCCCTATACCATCCGCATCGTCTCCGAGGTGCTGTCTTCCAACGGCTCCTCCTCCATGGCCACGGTCTGCGGCACCTCCATGGCCCTGATGGACGCCGGCGTGCCGGTGAAGGACGCGGTGGCCGGGGTGGCCATGGGCCTCATCAAGGAAGGCGACGAGGTGGCGGTGCTCTCGGACATCCTGGGCGACGAGGATGCCTTGGGGGATATGGACTTCAAGGTGGCCGGCACCTCCCAGGGCATCACCGCCCTGCAGATGGACATCAAGATGACCGGCATCACCCGGGAGCTCATGGGCCGGGCCCTGTCCCAGGCCAAGCAGGCCCGGCTGCACATCCTGGGAGAAATGGCCAAGGTCATCGCCCGGCCCTCGCCGGACCTCAAGGAGCACGCCCCCAAGATCGTGGTCATCCACATCAACCCGGACAAGATCCGGGAGGTCATCGGTCCGGGGGGCAAAATCATCAAGCAGATCGTGGCCCAGACCGGGGTCAAGATCGACATCGAGGACGACGGTCGGGTGCACATCTCCTCCCCCACCCAGAAGGCGGCGGACGAAGCCATCAAGATCATCCGGGACCTCACCGCGGAAGCCGAAATCGGTGCGGTCTATACCGGCAAAGTCAAGAAGATCATGGACTTCGGGGCTTTCGTGGAGATCCTCCCCAACACCGACGGGCTGGTGCATATCTCCGAGTTGGCCCACCATCGGGTCAAGGCGGTCACGGACATCCTCAAGGAAGGGGACGAAGTGACGGTGAAGGTCCTGGAGATCGACCGCCAGGGGAAAATCCGGCTGTCCCGCAAGGCGCTGTTGGAGCCCCCCGCCGGCACGTCTCCCCAGGAGCCCCCCAAGAGGGACCGTGTACCGAAAAAGCGTACTCCCTAACGGGGTCAGGCTGGTCACCGAGGAACTGCCCCACTTCCACTCAGTGGCCGTGGGCTTCTGGCTCACCGTGGGGGGCCGGGACGAAGGCGAAGCCGAGCACGGCTTCTCCCACTTCCTGGAGCACATGGCCTTCAAGGGCACGGACCGGCGGGACGCCCTGGCCATCGCCCGGGAAGCCGACCGCCTGGGGGGCTCGGTGAACGCCTTCACCACCAAAGAGAGCACCTGCTACCATGCCCGGGTGCTGGCCGAACACCTGCCCTTTGCCGTGGACCTGCTGACGGACCTGGTGCTTTGCCCCGTTTACCGGGAAGAGGACCTGGAGCGGGAGCGCCAGGTCATTCTGGAGGAGATCGCGGCCCAGGAGGACACCCCGGAAGACCTGGTGCAGGTGGAATTCGCCCGGCACTTCTGGCCGGGGCACCCCTTTGGCAGCCCCATCCTGGGGGAGGCCGCGGCTATCCGCCGGGTGCGCCGGCAGGACCTCCTGGGCTACCGCCAGGCCACCTACCGGCCGGAGCAGTTGGTGGTGGCCCTGGCCGGCCGCCTGACCCACGAGGCGGCCCTGGACCTTTTGGGGCCGGGCCTCTCCCAGTTCGCCAACGGCTCGCCGGGCCGGCGCCGGGTAGCGGCCGCCGCCCCCGTCCCCGGCACCTTCCTCCTGCCCCGGGACCTGGAGCAGGTGCACGTCTGCCTGGGGACCCAGGGGGTGGCCGCCGGCGACCCCCGGCGTTTCACGGCCACGGTGCTCCAGACCATCCTGGGAGGCAATATGAGCTCCCGGCTCTTCCAGGTCATCCGGGAGCAGTTGGGGCTGGCTTACAGCATTTATTCCTACCTGGCCTTTTTCAGCGACACCGGCCTCTGGGAAATAGCCGCCGGGGTCAATCCCCGGCACTTGGACGCCCTGCTGGAGGCGGTCAGCCGGGAACTGGCCCGGCTCAAGGCCGACGGCGTCTCCGAGGCCGAGTTGGCGGCGGCCAAGGAGTACCTCAAGGGCTCCATTTACCTGCACGCCGAAGACGTGGAGCAGCGCATGCTCAGGCTCGCCAAAAACGAGATCAACTTCGGCCACTACATCCCCATCGAGGAGGTGGTGGCGGGCCTGAGCCGGGTCACCGCCCGGGAGGTGCAGGATTTGGCCCAGGAGTTCTTCCGGGCCGAACGCTGGGGCCTGGCCCTCCTGGGGCCGGTGACCGCCGCCAGGGCCCTTGATTTTTAAGGCCGAAGCGGTAAATTATGGAAGAAATTCTGTTAAGGAGAATGTTCATGCACCTGAAGGCGCTGTTTGCGGTTGCCCTGGCCGTGGCGTTGGCGGCCGGCGTGGCCCTGGCCCAGCCGAAAGCTCCGGAACCCGCTCCGACCCAACCGCCGGCCACCTGTCCCCTGCCGGGAAAAGGGGCAGGGGTTTGCCCCATGCCCGGCTCCGGCGGCCTGGCCTGTCCAATGATGCCGCAGTTGCCCCAGCTCCAGCAAAAAATCGACGAGTTGGCCAAGCAGGGCGGTATCAAACCCGAGGCCCAAAAGGAGCTCAGCGGCATGCTGGGCCAGATGCAGGCCCGCTGCCAGCAGATGTGTCCCCTGATGAAACAGCAGGGGCAGCCGCCGGCCGCCGCCTCTCCGGAGCCGCCCAAAAAGTAGGACTTCAACCGGTCTGCAAAGTCTGTGGGAAGTGAAAAGCCAGGGTTCTCAGCCCTGGCTTTCGGTTTCTGGAAGAAACGGGGCAGGCGGCGCCGGATGGCGGCCTGCTGCCTGCGGGGCTTTAATATTCCTCCTCGGCCATGATGCCCTGGTGGATGAATTTGTAAAGGCTGCCGATCCACTCCAGTTCGTTGGCCAGCTCCGAATTGGCGAAGATCCACTCGCCGTCCTTGTCCTTGGCGATGACGACGATCTCCTCGATGTCGTCCAGGTCCTGGGAGAAGCGGTCCACCACCTCCTGGACCGAGCGCTTGGCTTTTTCAAAGGGGATGATGTTTCGGTTCATGGTGCTCCATTTAGGCAAGGTATGCGCTTGTTGTTAACGGACGGGGCAGGGCCGCCGCCTGCCCGGCCGGCTCCCTCCCGCCCCTCCATTGCTGGAGGGGTGGGGGCAAGGGTGCAGGGAGGCGCCGCCGCCCCCGACTCAACCGTCCCTTTCATTGTTTCCCTGGGCCGCCAAAAAAGCAATGAGAATTTTGGCCACCTCCGCCGGGGCCTCCTCCTGGGGGGCGTGGCCCACCCGGGGCAACAGGTGGAGGGCGCTGCGGGGGAGGAGGGCCCGGAGTTCTCCGGCCTGGGCCGCCGGCAGGATGCGGTCTTCCCGGCCCCAGAGGATGAGAGTCGGCTGGGTGAGGCCCCGTACCAGGCGGGCCACCTCCGGCGGCGGCAACGGGTGGTTGTCCCGGGCCAGCCGCATGAGCCCCAGGCGGTTGGCCCGGGAGCGGAAGGTGGGGGCGTAGCCCGCCACCACCTCCGGGGTGATGAGTTCCCGGCGGTGATAGGCCAGCCGGAGGCCCGGCCTCACCACCCAGGGGCCCAGGAGCGCCGCGGTCAGGGGCCCTAGAAACGGCAGGCGCAGGAGCCGGAAGAGGAGGGGATAGCGCCTCAGGACCACGGCCGGGGCCAGGAGCGCCAGGGCCGCCACCCGCTCCGGGGCCCGGGCGGCCAACAACACCGCCAGGCCGCCGCCCAGGGAGTTGCCCGCCACGGCAGCGCGCTTGACCCCCCGGCGGTCCAGAAAGGCAAGCAATCCCTGGACCAGGGTCTCCAGGCGGAAATCCGGAGTGGCCGCGGCGGGGGTGGCCCCGTGGGCCGGGAGGTCCGGGGCCAGCACCCGGTAGTGCGGGGAGAGCAGGGGCAGCAGGCGGCGCCAGGAAAAACTGGAGGCCCCCAGCCCGTGGACCAGCAGCAAGGGCGGCCCCTCCCCGGCTTCCTGCCAGTACCACTCAAAAGACGGCCTCATCCTCAGCCCTGCCGGCTGCTGTTTCAGATTCCCCAGCCTTGCCTTAAGCATCATACCCCGCAGGCTTGCCGCCGACAAGAAAAAGGCCGGGCCCGGGGCCGGCGCAGAGCTTACGGGCGAATCGGCAAGGTTTCAGGGGGTGGCGGGGGGCGAGGCGGCGGGCAGGATGACGGGCAAGACCACGCCCCGGCCCACCTCCTGTTGGACCTGGAGATGCTGGGATTTCAGCTCCTCCATCAGCCGCTGTCCCAACAGGAGCATTTGCCAGACCCGATGGCGGTAAGGCAGGGGCGGGGGGGCGGTCAGGTCCTTCAGCCGGCGGAAATACGGGTATTCCTTCAGTTCCTCCCACAGGCTCAGGCACTTGGCAAAGAGCTCCGGGTAAAAGTAAGGCAGCTCCTCCCGCTTCTCCTCCAGAAAGGCCACCGCGGCGGAGACCCGCTGCAGGGGCCCCAATTGCCGCACTCCGGCGGGCTTGCGCACCAGCTTTTCCAGAGCATGCAGCTGGTGGGCTTGGTTGAGATACACCATGTGGTGCAGGGCTTCCCGGTGCAGCTCCGGATTCTTGGCAAAGGCCTCCCGATGCTCCCGGCTGAGGAGATAGCCGTGCAGCAAACGGCGCAGGGCTTCAAAGGTCTCGTCGCTGTAAGTGGCCAGGCGGCGGGCGTGTTTGTGCAGCCAGGCCGCCAGGCACTTGAGACGTTCCTCGTGGGTCTTGGGCGCGGTGATGAGCTCCGCCCGCTTGTAGGCGATGGAGCCCAAATATTCCCCCCGGACGATATCGGTGAGCTCCTTGATGAACCGGCGGGTGTCCTTGAGGAGGTTCACCGTGGCTTCCCGGCCGCCGTGGTGGGGATGGATGATCTCCTGGGACACCACGGACAGGGCCCGGTCCTCCAGGACATTGTTTTTATTATACTTATGTTGCTGGTAGGTAACCTTGAGGATCAGGGCCCGGCGTTCCGGGTCCACATAGAACCCCTGGTCCAGCAGCGCCGTGTGCCGCTCGGCCAGGGAGGCGGGCAGCGCCACCAGGGCCACTTTTTCCACCAGGGGATACTTCTTCTGCTCAAAACCGGAGAGGCTGGTGATGGTGCGGTCCGAAGAGCCCAGGACCTTGATGAGGTATGGCTCCCTGAGGCGCGAGAGCTTGCGGGCAAACATGGCGGCCGAGGTGCGCCGTTCGGCGGAAATGGGAAAGCCGTAGAGCTCCATGAGGAACTCATAGACAAACTCCCGCTCCCGCTCGTAGAGCGCATGATCCAGTTTCTTGAATTTGCCCAACTCCCGGCCGAAACTCTTGATTTCGCCGTCCAGGTCCGAGGGGAAGGAGGCATAAACCCCCAGGAGGCGGAAGTCCCCGGCCGCGTCCCGGGCAATGACCTGGGCCCGGTCCATGTGCAGCAGGAAGCCCAGGAGCTCTTCGTAGTGGGCCAGATCGGTGACGTCCCGATGGGCGAAGCGCTGCCGGAACTGCTGCCGGAGCTCCCGGTCCAGGTGGGGGGCGATCTTCTCCAGGTTTTCCCGCAGCCGTTTTTTCCCCTCCGCCTGGGAGTGGAGGAGCTCAAACTGGAAAATCTCCTGCTCATAGGCCAGGGGGCGGTTGAAGGCCACCAGCGAGAATCCCGGCAGCTCCCGGTATTCATAGAAATTCTTTTCAAAGGAAGGCAGCAGCTCCCGGGGTTCCACCAAGGGGTAACCCCCATGGTAGGGAGCCAGCAACCCCTGGCGGATGTGCACGTATTCCAGGAAGTCTTTGAGGACCTGGCGGTCGCGGATGACAGTGGCGCCTTTCTGGTAGGCGGCGAGCTTGAGGCCGTTGACGGTAACTTCGGTGAAGAACTCGCCTCCCTGCATCAGCCCTCACTGACCTTGATATGGACCTGCCTGGTGCGGGGTCCGTCGAACTCACAGAAAAAGATACCCTGCCAGGTGCCCAGCAGGAGGCGGCCGCCGGTAATGATGAGGGTGATTCCGGCCCCCATGAGGGAAGCCTTGATGTGAGCCGGGGAGTTGCCCTCCAGGTGACGGTAGGGTTCCCGGTCGCTGATGACCCGGTTCAGCACCATGAGGAGGTCGGCCGGCACTGCGGGATCGGCGTTTTCGTTGATCGTCACGCCGGCCGTGGTGTGAGGCACGAAGACGTGGCAGAGGCCCTCGGCCACGCCGCTTTCCCGCACCACTTCCCGGATGCGGGCGGTGAGGTCCAGGAGCTCGGTTTTGGCGCCGGTTTTGACGGTCAGGGTGCAGAGCATCATCGCCTCTTCAGAATCAGCGGCGAGGTCTCCGGCGGCGTCACCAGGGCCGAAGAGACGCGTTCCGGCATGGCGGGTCGCTGATATTCCCGGGCCAACATCACGGCGAAGTGCACCAGGGCCAGGAGAAAGGGGCTCTCCCCCAAAAGGGGGCTTTCCGCCCGGGAGGTGAGGTCCTGGGCCGCAGCCCTCAGCGCCTTGGCCTCCTCCGGCAAGGACCGGCGCTCGAAGAAATACGCCAAGTGCAGGAGCCGCCGCCGCCAGAGCCCCCGGCTCTCCGGCGGAAAGAGGTTCCGGACGGCCTCCGTGAGGATGGCCTCAAGTCTCGCCCGCTGCTGGTGTTCGGCCAGGATCAGGGGGCTCGCTTCGGCCTCCTGGATTTTCTCCAGCCAGGGGGCCAGGCTCTGGGGGTCGGGCAGCCAGGAGTGGCAGTAGGGGCTGCGGGTCAGGTGCCGGGCCTGCTCCAGGGCGGGGGCCAGCTCCGCCTCGCTCAGCGGCGCCGCGGCCTCCGGGTCCGGCGCGTCTTCGGGCCGGCCCAGGTGCTGCCAGAGGCGGCCCCGCAGGGCGGCATAATCCTGGGCACCTGGGGCCCCGGGGTTCAGGGCGAAGGCCTCCTCCAGGAGCCGCACCACATAGGCTGGGGGCACTTCGGCCCAGTCCCCCAGGCCCTGCTCCCGAAAATGCTGCCAGAGCTCTTCCCGCTGGCCGCGACTGGCTTCCAGGGCGTGGAATTCCAGGAGGCCGGCGGTGTCGCTGCAGCGGGCCACCAAGACCGTGCCCCCCAGGGCCTGGCGGCCGCCTTCCAGCACGGCGTAGCGCTCGCCGTTGCCCAGGGGCGGCGACACCCGGGCCACCACTTTGGAAGCCGGGGCCGGGGCTCCGGCCCGGACTTCCTCTCCGGGCAGCAGGTCGCCGGGCACCGGCACCCCCCGGGTCTTGAGGAGATGCAGCGCCTTTTTCAGGGCTTTGCGCCGCCCCCGGTCCGTCTCCGAGCCGAAGACGGCCGCCAGAAGCGGCGGCACGCCGGGATGGGCCAGGCGCGTCAGGGCCGCCAGCAGGTGGTCGTCCCAAGCCGGGTCCGGGGGCCGGGGGGCCAGCAGGGCGGCCACCTCTTCGGTGGCGGCCCCGGCCGCCAGGGCCTCCTGCACCGCCGCCAGCCGTTGGGCCAGCAGGGTTTCGGATTCCGGCGCCAAGGGCGGCAGGGGCGGGGTGGCGGCGGTTTTTTTCCGGCCCCGGTTCATACCCGCTCCGGCTGCCCCGATTCGATGGCCACGCCGTCGGGTTGGCCCATCTCCGCCAAGTGGACATTGACCCGCTGCTCCGGCGGCAAATCCAGGGTCAGGCCCACGAAGTCAGCGCAGATGGGCAGTTCCCGGCCCCCCCGGTCCACCAGCACCGCCAGCCGGATGCGCCGGGGCCGCCCATAATCCATGAGCGCGTCCAGGGCCGCCCGCACAGTACGCCCGGTGAAGAGGACGTCATCCACCAGGAGCACCTCCCGGTCGTCAATGGAGACGGGCAGCTCCGTTTTCCCCACCAGGGGCTTGTGGCTGATGCGGGTCCAGTCGTCCCGGTACAGGGTGATGTCCAGAACCCCCACCTTCAAGGGCTCGGGGGCGTGGCGGCCCAGTTTCTCGGCCAGCCGCTGGGCCAGATAGGCGCCGCCGGTGCGGATGCCCACCACCACCAGTCCCGCCAGCCCCTGGTAGGATTTGGTGATGGACCGGGCCAGTTGGTCCAGGGTCTGGTCGAGCTCCACCCCGGTGAGGGCCAGGCGCTTGTCCACAGGCATGCGTATGGGTTTCCTCTTTTGCAAAGATTACTTCACCTTAACATGACCGGCCCCGGTTGACAAGCCGAAGGCCGCGGGAGCCCGGCGCATTCCTCGCATTTTGGCTCCCGGGTTTCTTCCCGAACCCGGCTGCCGTATAATAAGCGCAGGGCCGGGTGGGGAAGGGCCGGGCAGGGGGACGCCAAGGCCCCCTTTCCGCCGCTTGCCGCCTTTACCGGGGACGGCGGCCCTTGGGCCGGGAAGGCACTGCAACCCATGGCTCCCAGGCGCAGCATGACCACTACCATGACCCTCAAGGAAGCCCGGGAGATTTTGGGGCTGGCTGAGGTGGCCAGCCGCCGGGAGATCCGGGACGCCTACCGGCGGGCCGCCCGGCGCTGGCACCCGGACCGGGCGCCGGCGGGAGCCGAGGAGGAGTTCCGCCAGCGCATGCAGGCGGTGAACGCGGCCTACCAGCGCCTCAAAGAATTCCTGGAGCGGTATCGCTACCGATTGGCAGAAGCGGAGGAGGAGCCCGACCCGTCGGAGTGGTGGCGGCAGCGCTTTAACGTCGGCGTCTGGGGCGGGCCGGACCGGCCGCCGGGAAGCCAGGATTGAGGAGATGGGCCGCGGTGCAGCCGTCTCAGCCTTTACCTCTCCTGCCTGCGGTTTCCTGGCGATTGCCCGGTTTTCCGGGGGTTTTTCCGCCGTCACCCTTCCCTCCCCTGGGGAGTGCGGCAAGCGCGCGGGATTTTCGGGTTGGCGAGGTGGTGGCTGCAGCAGGGTTTCCCAATTTCTTTAAAATTGTTTTCAGGAAAGATGAGAATCAGCCGAAAATAGACATAAGCCGCCGTGAGGCTGCGGCGGTTAATAGGGGCGGAGTCCTTAGGG
>FWPV01010931.1_pt1 | contig 11559 bp, 9 predicted proteins | sample 2228371 | NCBI WGS metagenome assembly FWPV01 (sample SAMEA103939776, study PRJEB20133) | metagenome | reverse complement strand
GCCCAGGGCCCGTGTGCCTGCCTTTTGTACGTGCCGTGCGACAGCCACGATGCCTGCCGGGTCGGATTGATGCACAGCAGGTTGATCCCGAACGGCCTTACTTGTGGGCTCGCCGGTACTTAATTCCGGCGTTTTTAACCTTGCTGGTGATCTTCCTGGGCGGCCTCGCTTTATACTCAAAAGATAAAAGGGACGCCTTTCAATACGTTCATGCGATGCTTCAGCAAGGCCAGCGAAGCGCCAGCCTTGAGGCTCTGCCAGAACCGCTTCAAGCGGCGCGCGGATTCATGGAAAATGCCCGGGGAGATTACCAGCTTTCCTGGAGCGACCGGGTAGATACATTCTTTGGACCGGTTCCGGCTGGGCCGGAGCTGTCTCAGTTTTTGATCATTGCCCGGTTTGAGAATGGCTATGCCCTGGCCTGCGTTTTTAGTCCGAACCGGCCTGTTCCAAATTGCGCCGATTACTGAGACAAAAATTTCGCAGAGGAGTATGAGTGATATTGTACAAATAACATGGCACAGGTTCGATTCTGATATAATTAAGCCTGCTGCTGTACATTGAAGATTGGTCTTCTAATCTTCCCAGAAATAGTTGGATATCATCGTATGGGAGGGAATCTCTGCATGGATAAAAGCAAATATCTCAGGCTTTACCAGGAAATGGTTGTGATCCGGAGGCTGGAAGAGCGCGCCGCCGAGTTGGCGGAACGCCACTCGTCGCCGGTGACGCTCGACCCGGCAGCAAGGGAAAATTGGCGGTTTCTTGCACCTGTACATTGGTCAAGAAGCAGTTAGTACCGGCCTGGTGGCTGCCCGCCAGCCGCAGGATCGGGTCATCACCGCTTACCGCGATCACGGCGTCGCTATCAACGTCGGTATTTCGGCTGACCAGGTCATGGCTGAGCTGCTGGGAAAGGCCACAGGTACGTCCAAAGGTAAAGGCGGATCGATGCACCTGGCCGACGTCACAAAGAACTTCTTTGGCGGGCACGCGATTGTGGGCGCGCACCTGCCGATTGCCACCGGCCTTGCGCTGGGGGATCATTACCAGGGAAATGACGCCGTCACCATCTGCATGTTTGGGGATGGCGCTTCTAACATCGGTTTCTTCCACGAAGCGCTCAATATGGCCAAGGTATGGAACCTGCCGGTCTTGTGGGTGGTCGAGAACAACCAGTACGGCATGGGTACTTCCATCGAGCGCGCATCGGCGGTGATTGAGATGACCCAAAAAGCACAGGGTTATGGGATGCCCAGCGCGCGTGTGGATGGCATGAACCTGTTGGAAGTGTATGAAAAAACAAAGGAAATGCTCGAGGCCATCCGCGCCGGGGGAGGCCCGATGTTCCTTGAGGCGATGACTTACCGCTTCCGCGGACACTCGATGGGCGACCCAGAACGCTACCGCAAGCAGGATGAAGTCCACAAGTGGCAAGAGAATGACCCGATCGGCATCTATCGGCGCAATTTGATCGAGAAGGGGATTGCCACAGAAGAAGAACTGAATGCCCAGGATGATGAAGCGTTTGCGATCGTAGATAAATCGGTCGAGTTTGCCGAGAACAGTCCGGAGCCTACCCCGGACCAGTTATTTGAAGACATTTATGTAAGCGAGCAATGCTGAGAGCGAGGTAGCTGATGGCCCGAATTACAATGCGTGAAGCCATCTCCCAGGCGTTATGGGAGGAAATGGAACGCGACCCCAAGGTCTTCATCATGGGTGAGGAGGTGGGAGTTTGGGGTGGCACGTATGCGGTCACAAAGGGATTTTACGATCACTTTGGTGGCGAGCGGGTGCGGGATACACCCATCGCTGAGGCTGCTATCGTCGGCGGCGCGATTGGCGCTGCCCTGACCGGCACGCGCCCGGTTGCCGAGTTGATGACCATCAATTTCGCTTTTGCTGCGATGGACCACATTGTCAACGAGGCTGCCAAGCTCCACTATATGTTTGGCGGGCAGTTTGTTCTGCCGCTGGTCATCCGCGCGGTAGGTGGTGGTGGTCGCCAGTTAGGGGCTACCCACTCACAAACGCCAGACGCTGTTTTCGCGCACTTCCCAGGCTTGAAAGTCGTCGCTCCTGGCACCCCCCAGGATGCCAAAGGGCTGCTTAAGGCGGCCATTCGCTGCGACGACCCGGTGATGTTCATCGAACATGCCACCCTGTACCAGACTCGGGGTGAGGTACAGGACGGGGATTTCACGATCCCGATCGGGAAATCTATCGTCCAGCGGCCTGGGTCCGATATCACGATCGTTACTTACAGCAAGATGCTGGAAATTTCGCTCAAGGCGGCGGATCGTCTATCGAAAGAGGCGGGGATTGAGGTGGAGATTGTCGACCTACGCACCCTGCGCCCCCTGGATATGGAACCGGTCATCGAATCCTTCAAAAAGACCAACCGGGCGGTCGTGGTCGAAGAAGGTTGGAAGTCCTTTGGCGTTGGATCCGAAATTGTTTCGCGGATCTATGAAGAGGCTTTTGACTATGTCGACGCTCCCATCAAACGGGTAGCGCAGAAAGAGGTCCCTTTGCCATATAACCGGGCTCTTGAGCAAATGGCGCTTCCACAGGTGGAGGATGTGATTGCGGCAGTGAAGGAGGTTCTGGATGTCTGATACTGTCACGATGCCAAAGCTTGGGTTTGATATGGCCGAAGGAACCCTCGTGCGCTGGGTAAAGGCCGAGGGAGAAAACGTTTCAAAAGGGGAAGTCCTGGCGGAGATCGAAACAGACAAGGCTACGGTTGAGGTCGAATCCACTTTCACCGGAATTATGGCCCGGCACCTGGTCAGCCAGGGTGATATCGTGCCAGTCGGCACGCCGATAGCGATCATTGCCCAACCCGGCGAGAAAATTGAGGCGCCTGCCGAAGAAGCCCCGGCAGCAGAAGCCGGCCCGGCGGAACAAAAAGCCGAGAAAGCACAGGCTGCTGCGGCTGAAAAGCCGGCCGCTGAAACTAAGCCGGCGGAAGAGAGCGCTTCAGGTGGAGATGGGCGGATCAAAGCTTCACCGCTTGCCCGGCGCGTTGCCAGTGAAAACGGAATCGACTTGAGCCAGGTGAAAGGCAGCGGCCCAGGTGGGCGGATCGTGCGCAGCGATGTTGAGGCTGCCATGCAGGCGCCCAGGAAGGCCCCTGCGGCGGCTCCGGTACCTGCACCGGCCCCGGCTGCTCCGGCTGCTGCCGCGCCTGTGAAACCTGCGCCAGCTCCTGTGCCGCTGGCACCGGTATCCGCGGGAGCTTTCCAAGCGCCTGAGGATGAAGTCATCAAGGTCAGCCGCTTGCGCGCTGCAATTGGCAGGCGGATGGTCGAGTCGAAGACGCAGGTCCCGCACTTCTACGTCACGCGCACCTACAAGTTTGAGAAGCTGATGGCGCTGCGCCGCCAGCTCAATGCGTATCTCCCAGATGACCAGAAGCTCACGGTGAATGATTTCATCATCAAGGCTGTTGCGCTGACCCTGCGCCAGTTCCCCAATGTCAATGCGTCCCTGCAAGGTGATCAGATTATCCGGCACGGGCACATCAACATCGGCAGCGCGGTCTCTATTGAAGGCGGCTTGATGACGGTCGTGGTGAGAGATGCTGACCTGAAACCGCTGCGCCTGATCTCAACCGAAATGCGCGAGCTGGTTGTCAGCGCGCGCGAGGGCAAGGTGCGGACCGAAGACATCGAAGGCTCAACCTTCTCTATCAGCAACATGGGCATGTACGATGTTGATCACTTCGTCGCCATCATTAACCCGCCTGAAGCGGGAATCCTGGCGGTTGGATCGGCTTTGCAGGTGCCGGTGGTTGAAGATGGCGAGCTGAAAGTCGGCCTGCGCATGAAAGCCACCATCTCCATCGACCACCGTGTTTCGGATGGCGCCGAAGGGGCCCGCTTTATGCAGGCGCTGGCGGCTTACCTGGAAGACCCGATGCGTCTGGTGCTGTAAGCAACAGAGGACTTAGATTAAAAACAAGTTGCGCGGCTGTAATCGGCCGCGCAACCTTATTTACCGTGGATCAATACCCCCGCTGGTATAGCAGCCGGTAAATGTTGAAATTCTCGTAGATCATCATAATATACTGGCGGGTCTCGCTTGCCCGAATGACTTCCAGCAGCAGGTCGAGGTCATCGCCCGCCAGTTGGCTCCAGATGATGGTGTTGCCCGGGCCGCCGTTATATGCAGCCAGGGCGGCGTATAGATTTCCGCCAAAGTAATCGCGCTGGCGGGCCAGGTAGCGTGCTCCAAGGGTGATGCTGACCTCCGGCCGGTACAGGTCCGCCTCGATATACCCTTCTGGCCAGTTCATGCTGGAAACGATCTCTTGCCCGGTGGCCGGCATAATTTGCATCAGGCCGCGCGCGCCGGCGCCTGACCTGGCGAAGCCCTCGAACATGCTTTCCTGGCGCAGGACACTGAGCAGGAAGAAGGGGTGAAAATTTTCGGCCTGGCTCGCTTTCAGGATCAGATCCCGGTAATAAATCCCAAAGCGAATGTGGTTGAAATAGATCGGGGCTTGCAGCGTTCCCGCGTCATCCAGGTTCGCCAGGTCCAGGATCTGGCGGCTGGCAAGGATAGCGGAACGATAGACGCCCAGGTCGAGCAGGTAATTCATCAGCCGGAATGTGCCGACCGGATCGCTCAAAAGAGATTTTCTGGCCAGCTCAAACTGGTCTCGCGCTTCGTTGTAGAGCCCTAACTCCCAAAAAGCAGCGCCGCGCAGAATGCGAGGGTCATTTGCCAGGTCGCTTAACCCGCCCAGGTCGGTTTCGGGGGGTATGGAAAAAGTGGTGCGCAGCCATTCCTCAGCCTGCGAGCGCTCCGCGGCCAGGTCATATCCCAGGTCAACCGGCTGGTCGATGGTAAACGCGGCCCGGTTGAGCAAGAGTTCATTGGCCCGCTCGCTATAATAACCGGTTGGGTCACGCTGCGCGCCCTGCTGCCACGCAGAACGGGCAGCGCCTTCATCTCCCTGGGCCAACTGCGTTTTACCGGTCCACAGGTACGCGGCGGCCTGCTCGTCGGGCGTGTTTGCCAGGACCAAAGCCCGCTGGAAGACGGTTAGCGCCTTAGGGAGGTTGCCTGCCCGATAATACGAGACGCCCGCCAGGAAAAGTCCTCGATAGCTGTCTTGGGCCGATGGGTAGGTATCCATCAGGCGCTCCCAGGTTGCGGACGCTTCAACCAACCGGCCACCTCGCTCGAGGATTCGGGCTGCCTGGAACAGGAAGGATGGCGCCAGGGTTGAATCTGGGGCCTGTTCAACGTATTGCAGCAGCGTATTGGCTGCATCATCGTGGCGCGTCTGGTAGGCCCACAGCGCATAAGCCTTTTCTTCCCAGGCAGTTGCCCAGCGGATGTCGCCAATGTAACTGGTTATGATTGTGTCCCAGTCGGCGATCGCTTTATCGGGGGAATTGATAGCCAGATAGCTGAGCGCCCGGAAGTGGTACGCTTCTGCAGCTCGTTCTGTGTTCGTTTCGAGGTAACGGGTCAATGCCTCGATTGCCAGCCCATATTGCCCGGCATAGTAGTCGACAATGCCGCGGTTCAGCTCATTCACCTGAACTCCATTGCTAACAAGAACCACCAGGCCAGAGTAGCTGTCATAAGCGCGGGGGAAGCTGTCGACTGAATCCAGGAAGCGAGCGTAGGCCTGTTCGGGCATTTCCATGGTCAGGTAAGCCTGGCCCATCAAGAAATTCGCTTGCGCCCGCGCGTAATCATTGTCGCTGGTTTTGTACACTTCCAGGTACCGGGTGAGGGCGTTTGTAAAGTCTCCCTGGGCCGCATAGGCTTTCCCCAGCTTTAACTCGGTCCAGGTGGTCACGCCGTCCTGGGGGGCCTGGATGGCGGCTTCAAACGCCTGGATCGCGGCGGCAGGGTTACCGGCAGCCATGTAGGCGTCGCCGCGTTTCTCCTGGATGTACGCATCCAAAACTCCTGGGCGGAGTTCAAGGAATTTGGTGTAGGCTTCAGCAGCCAGGTTATACGCCTGGGTTGCTTCGTAGCTTTGAGCAAGGAAAAAGTAGGCGTTGGCAGCCTGTGGGCTTTCGGGGTATGTCTGCACCAACGCCTCAAACGCATCGATGGCGCTTGAATAGTTTCGAGAGAGAAACAACGACCGCCCAATGCCTAAAGCTGCCTCGGTTTGTATCTCGGGATCATCGGCATTATTTTGCGCATCCTGGAACTCGCGCCAAGCGGATTCATAATTGCCCATGAAAAGCGCCTGCTCTGCCATTTCTACCCTCACGGCTGGCGGCGGCGTGGGTGTTGGGGTGGGGGTAGGCACGGGCGTTTCAGTTGGCGGGGTTGTTGCCGTCGCCGTGGCAGCCGGGGTGGCAGTGGCTAAAATTTTCACGGCGACTGGATTGTTGCAGCTGATCGTCAGAATAAAAACGATCAGCATCGGAAGAAGTTTTCTCTTCATGACAGCCTGTATTGGTGTTTGACCATTTTGTGTGGCAAACGGAATCAGCCACATAAAATGATGCAAACCTGATCAACTTATACTGGATGACAGGAGTTGTGTCAATGCTTTGACAAACAACTGAAGCCATGTTAAACTTTGTATGCCTGAGTCAGAGACGCTCTCCGAGGAGGGCGTTTTTTTGGTGATCAATGCGAACCGTTGCCTGGGATTCAACTCTGCGCCAATTGAAGATGATCGATCAGCGCCTGCTGCCTGGACGGCTGGAGGTGATTGCCTATCAGGATTACCAATCTGTAGCGCTTGCTATTCGAGATATGGTGGTTCGCGGCGCGCCGGCCATCGGCGCTGCTGCGGCTTTTGGCCTGGCGCTGGCGGCCTGCTATTCGAAGGCCACCAACCTGGAAAGTCTCAGGCAAGAATTATACCAGGCCGCTGAAGTCTTGAAAGCGGCCCGTCCGACCGCAGTGAACCTGGCGTGGGCGGTGCAGCGTTTGATGGCCCGTGCTGCTGAACCGGCTGAATCCGTTGCGGCCCTGCGCGACCGGCTGATTGAGGAGGCCCAACGCATATCGGACGAGGATGTTGAGATCAACCGCCGGATGGCTACCTACGGGGCAGCATTAATTGAAGACGGTGATACAATCATCCATCACTGCAACACCGGCGCGCTGGCGACAGTGGATTGGGGGACCGCCCTGGGGGTCATTCGCATGGCGCATGAAATGGGAAAGAAAATCCATGTTCTGGTTGACGAGACTCGCCCTAGATTGCAGGGCGCGCGCCTGACTGCCTGGGAGTTAACCCAGTACGGAATTCCTTATGAAATTATTACGGATAACGCCGCCGGTCATTTATTGCGCACCGGCCAGGCGAATAAGGTGTTCTTCGGGGCTGACCGGGTTGCAGCTAACGGTGATGTGGCTAATAAAATTGGCACCTACATGCTCTCACTGGCTGCCCATGCGAATAAGGTGCCGGTTTACGCGGTTGTTCCCACCTCGACAGTCGATCTTGAACTGCCGGATGGTGAAGGGATCCCAATCGAGGAACGCGACGCGGGCGAAGTCCTGGATATCCAGGTCAGGGGGGAACGAGTTGTGCCGGAGGGAGCGCGGGCGCGCAACCCGGCGTTCGATGTTACCCCTCATCATTTGTTGACGGCTATTGTGACAGAAAAGGGAGTTATCTATCCGCCTTTCGACGTCAACCTGCCCACAATTTTGCGAGGAGGTTAGAAACCATGTCAATCGTTTGCTCCGGGTCTATAGCTTACGATTATTTGATGTCTTTCCCAGGCTATTTCCGCGATCACATCCTGCCGGAACACCTCGATAAGATCAGTGTATCCTTCCTGGTTGACAGCATGATCCGCCAGCGCGGGGGAACGGCGCCCAATATCGCCTTTACCCTGGCCTTGCTGAAAGAGCGTCCCTTGTTGTTTGGGACGGTGGGGGAGGATTTCAGCGAGTACCAGGCCTGGTTGGAGAGCAATGGCATTGACACCACCTATGTGAAGCGAATTCCGGGAAAATTTACCGCTTCTTTCTTCGCCAACACCGATCGGGGCAACGCCCAAATCTGCAGTTTTTACCCGGGCGCGATGACAAACGCCGTTGAGCTTTCGGTCCTCGACCTGGATCCGACTCCTGAGCTGGTGATCATCTCTCCGAATGACCCGGCTGCAATGGATCGGTACGTGCGGGAATGCACGGCAAAAGGCATCCCTTATCTGTATGACCCCGGGCAGCAGGTGGTCCGGTCGGACCCCGAAGAGCTTCGCCGGGGTGTTGAAGGGGCTCAAAGCGTTTTTGTCAATGAGTATGAGTTCGAACTGCTACAAAAGCATACCGGGTTGACGCTGCAAGATATTCTGGACCGGGTGGAATACCTGGTGGTCACCCTGGGAGCGCGTGGAGTATCCATTTACGCCGGCGGGAAGAAAATCCTGGTCCCATCGGTGCCGCCCAGGCAGATTATGGATCCTACCGGCGTGGGCGATGCGTTCAGGGGTGGGTTCGTGCGGGGAGTCCACCTTGGGTTGGACTGGGAAATTTGTGGCCAGATGGGTTCCCTGGCCGCTTCCTACTGCCTGGAAACGCGCGGGCCGCAGGAACATACTTATACACCGGCTGAGTTTGTTGCACGTTACCGCCAGCATTTTGACGATCGCGGCGCGTTGGACGTGTTAATCGCTGAGTAATTCTGCTAATTCAAGTGGAGGAAATTCTATGGCAAGTTATGATGTGAAAGATCTAAAAATGGCCGAAGGCGGTCGTTTGCGGATCGAGTGGGCGGAGCGTGAGATGCCCGTCTTGCGGTTGATCCGTGAGCGTTTTGCGAAAGAGCGCCCCTTAGAGGGCGTGCGGATTTCAGCCTGTCTGCATGTGACGACCGAAACCGCGAATCTGATGCGCACGCTGCAGGCGGGCGGCGCTGACGTGGTCTTGACTGCCTCAAACCCGCTGTCAACCCAGGATGATGTGGCAGCCGCCCTGGTGAACCACTTTGAGATCCCGGTTTTTGCGATTAAGGGCGAAGACAACGTCACCTATTACAAACACCTGCGGGCTGCGCTGGATCATAAACCTCACATGACGATGGATGACGGCGCAGACCTGGTGAGCACGCTGCACAAAGAACGCCGCGATCTGCTTCCCGAGGTAATCGGCGGAACGGAAGAAACCACCACCGGTGTGATCCGCCTGCGGGCGATGGCCGCGGACGGCGCGCTGAACTTCCCCATCATCGCAGTAAACGATGCGATGACCAAGCACCTCTTTGATAACCGGTACGGCACCGGCCAATCGACCATCGACGGCATCATTCGCGCGACCAATGTCCTCCTGGCCGGTAAGAACTTCGTGGTGGCCGGTTACGGCTGGTGCGGGCGCGGCCTGGCTTCACGCGCGCGCGGCATGGGCGCCAACGTGATTGTTACCGAAGTTGACCCGCTGCCGGCGCTGGAAGCGGTGATGGATGGTTTTCGCGTTATGCCAATGGCCGAAGCGGCCCGAATCGGCGACTTTTTCTGCACCGTCACCGGCGATCTCAACGTCCTTGATCGCGCGCACTTTGAGGTGATGAAAGACGGCGCCATTGTATCCAACTCGGGTCACTTCAATGTTGAAATCAACATCCCTGCCCTGGAAGAGATGTCCAGCGGCAAGCGCCTGGTTCGTCCCTTTGTGGAAGAGTACCAGATTAAGGATGGCCGCCGGATCTTCTTGCTGGGTGAAGGACGCCTGATCAACCTGGCCTCGGCCGAAGGACATCCTGCCAGTGTGATGGATATGTCTTTTGCAAACCAGGCGCTCAGTGCAGAACATATGCTGAAGAATGCCGCTGAAATGCAGAAGAAGGTTTACAGCGTCCCGAAGGCGATCGATGAAGAGATTGCCCGCTTGAAGCTGGACGCCATGCATGTCCAGATCGATACCCTCACGCCCGAACAGGTAGCGTACTTGAATTCCTGGGAAGAGGGTACATAAATCTCGGGCAGTGCACCCTGGCGAAACCAGGTTGATCCAGGGGCTGTCCGAAAAGCCCTGCCAAGCATATCCAGTTTAAATAATATCGACCGCCGTCGCCGGGGGTCGATATTTTATAAATGCGTTTCGGGCAGCCGCCCTGGCGTTATTTGACGCACACCACTTGCCCCTGGGAGATCTCGACTAACTGATGAGGCGAAATCTGGAACACTGCGTTGGGTGTGCCGGCTGCGGCCCAAACATCGCTGTACTGCAGCAGATCTTCATCAATGTAAGTCTGTAATTCAGTTTTGTGCCCTACCGGCGGCACTCCGCCAATGGCAAACCCGCTGTATGCATACACGGTATCGGCGTCTGCCCGAGCCAGCTTTCCACCGAGCAGCGCCCCCAGCCGTTTTTCGTGAACCCGGTTGGATCCACTGACCAGCACCAGGACCGGTTTTGCTGCCTGGCCTTGGCCCTGGTCGAGCAGGAAAACAAGCGATTTGACGATTTGCCCGACTTCACAACCGGCTGCCTGGGCTGCTTCGACAGCCGTGCGGGTGCTGGCTTCCAGTTCAAGGATCTTGCCGCTATACCCTAACTGCTGTAAACGACGCTGTACCTTTTCAGCGCTGGGGTGCATGTGAAATACTCCTCTCCAGTCTTTCCCAGGCCCGCGTGACGAGTAAGAACAATTGCTGCAGTCCTTGCGTAACAGGCCGGGTCAAAATGTATTCTTCTTTGGTGTGGGCGTTGTTTCCGGGAGTAATGCCGATACAGATCGCCGGGTATCCCCGGCTCAACGGTAGATTGGCATCGGTGGAAGCAATATCCAGGCGAGCTTCCAGGCCCAGTTCGGCGAGCACGTCGCGGGCCATGCTTACCAGGGGGTGGTCTGCTGGCAGTTGGCCTGCCTGGCGTTTGCCAATTCGTTCGATCTTCACCGTGACCCCATCCCGTCGGGAAGCCCGGACAAGATGATCGACTTCTTTGACCAGGCGAGCCAGGGCCACCCGATCTTCTGAGCGAAGGTCCAGTTCCAACCAGGCCTGGGAAGCGATGGTATTGACGGATGTCCCGCCCTGGATCATCCCCACGTTCAGTGTCGTGCAGGGGTTTTGCGGGAGGGATAAACTGGTGATGCGTGTGACGAGGCCGCACAGTTCGTGGATCGCCGAAGGCTGCCCATAATTGACCCAGGAATGCCCGCCTGGCGTCTGAATGATGATTTTATACCGCTCGACTCCCAGCCCGCGGTGCAGAATGGTACCCAGGCCCATTCCTTCGATCACCAGGTAGGCGAGCGGACTGCTTCCAAACCGGTCGACGACGGCCTGGATCCCGCGGAGATCTCCCAGGCCTTCCTCGCTCACATTGGCAGCCAGCCACAAGTCACCCGGCAGGCGAATATCGTGCATTTGCAGCATTTCCACCAATCCCACCAGGGCCGCCAGCCCGAGAGAATTATCCCCTATTCCCGGTCCAATGATCCGGTCTGCCTGGCGCTGGATAGCGAGCGGAACATCGAGCGGGTGCACAGTATCCATGTGGGCGCTGACCACCAGCGGGCTTTCCTGCCCGGCGCCAGGCAGTCGCGCCAGGACATTACCGGCCTGGTCAAGCTGGACATCCTGCAACCCCAGGTCGGAAAACTGCTTT
>FWPV01005823.1_pt1 | contig 11560 bp, 8 predicted proteins | sample 2228371 | NCBI WGS metagenome assembly FWPV01 (sample SAMEA103939776, study PRJEB20133) | metagenome | reverse complement strand
TCCTTGAGACCGGCCGCGCTCGATCATTTCTTTTCCTTAATCGTAATCTATGGGGTGGTTAAAAGGCAAGGCGGCAAATTCTAATCGGCTTCACAAGAAGCACACAGCCACTGGCTCCTCCCAACATAAAAGTAAAGCACTGCCGGGTTTATTGTGGGTAAATATGAGAGACCCGGGGGGCCTAAATGAAGAAGAAGGTGATTTGTTTCAGAACCGGGCAGAGTAGTTCTCGATATATTAACAGGAGACAAAGCTTTCTGCCTAAACTTTTCTTTAAGGAATTTTATCGAAGAGCTATTCATATAAACTCGGAGATGAATCATCCTTTAGGGATTCCCAATAAAATGTCGGCAGAGCCAAAAATAATAAAATGAAGCGAGGGCATATAGATAAGACGTAGATATTTTTTTGGCCAATTTTAGCCAAGGTGATAGCGCCATTTCCTTGTCATCTTTTTCGCCGAATCAGCAAGGCGTGGGTGCCGAGGCAACAAGTTGCTGGATGACGGTGCAATTTAATTGTCGTCGTTTTAAAGAGAGGATTAGTGATTGTTCATGTATGCCGCCGGCCCACAAAAAATATTAGCCAAGACGTGGAAATTTATTTTTGCCAAAAAATACAACCGGAAAGGCAAAATAAGCAGAGCCGCTTGGGAAATGGGGAGGAACCCTCTTAATTTCCCGCCCCCCCTGGGAGTCTTAGCCAAAAACGATGCTTTTTTCACCTAAAATAGCCATGGAGGGACATTCTCCTGCCTGCTGGACCGGGTGGTCGATAAATACGCCATGTGTATCCTCAATCGAGCCCATGTAGCCTTGATTTTTTATAAAGAATGTGGGATAAAGGGAAAAACTGAAAAGTCCAGGAGGCGGTATGGGTTTAGAGTTAAAGGAAGTTCAATCAGCCCGTGACCGGAAAACATTTATTTATCTTCCAGAAAAGATACACCGCGACCATGCTAATTGGGTACCGCCGATCTGGATGGATGAAAAAAAATATTTTGACCCCAGGAAAAATCGGGCTTTTTCTTATTGCGATACAATTTTGCTCTTGGCGTTTCGTGACAGCCAACCGGTTGGCCGGATTATGGGGATTATCAACCAACGGTATAACGAATATCGCCAAGAGAGGACAGCTCGTTTTGGTTATTTGGAAAGCTATGAAGACAAGGAGGTTGTTCATGCCTTACTCCACCAGGTTGAGGCCTGGGCTCGGAGCAAAGGCATGACTAAAGTTGTCGGACCTTACGGTTTTTCTGACCAAGACCCGGAAGGTTTTCTGATTCAGGGCTTTGAGAACCGCGCGACTATCGCGACTTATTACAATTTTGAGTGGATGCCTCGTTTTGTGGAAGAGGCCGGGTATACCAAAGATATTGATTATTTTGTTTATAAAATCACCATTCCTAAAGAGCTGCCGGACTTTTACCAGAAAATTTATGACCGGGTGATGCGGCGAGGTGGGTTTGACATCCTGGAGTTCAAGAAGCGAAAAGAGCTTAAACCATGGGTCAGGCCGATTCTTTCTTTGATGAATGAATGTTATTTGAGCGGTGAAATTTATGGTTATGCGCCTTTAGACGAAAGGGAAATGGATGAACTGGCCAAGCGCTATTTGCCCGTCATCGACCCGCGCTTTGTTAAAGTAGTCCTCAAGGATAAGGAGCCGGTAGCTTTTATTGTCGGTATTCCTGATATGACGGCGGGAATTCAGAAAGCAAGGGGCCGGCTTTTCCCCTTTGGCTTTATCCATATTTTGCGCGCGGCTAAAAAAACTAAACAGCTTGACCTGCTGCTGGGCGCGATTAAAGAAAAATATCGAGGCCTGGGCCTGGACGTGTTGATGGGCGTTAAGATGCTGATGTCGGCGTGGGAAGCTGGGTTCGAAATTATCGATACCCACCATGAGATGGAAACCAACGTCCGCGTGCGAGCGGAAATGGAACGGATGGGAGGAGTAATCTATAAAGTCTATCGGGTCTATCAGAAATCGCTCTAACCTTATAAAACCGAATGTGTCGCCCATTACCTCCTTTTGGTTATTTCCAGATAGGTTCAATTTATGCGGCAGGATAGATTTTGGCCACCAGGGGAGCTTTCGAGGGGAAAGGTGAAGTTTCGCCTCGGCTAAAGCTAAAAATATTTGGCAGAGGAGGCAAATAATGAAGATAGAAAAAGCAAACGCCTCCGACCTCGCGGGAATATTAACCCTACTTCAAGAAAATAAGCTTCCTACGGAAGGGGTAACTGAACTGCTCCCTTATCTGCTGGTGATAAAAGATGATGAGGGGGTTATCGGCTGCGCCGGGTTAGAAGTCTATGGCCCAGTAGGTCTTTTAAGGTCAGTGGCCGTGAGAGAAAAGAACCAGGGACAAGGCTTAGGCACGTTATTAACTAAAGCCATGCTGCGTTTAGCTCAAGAGGAACTCCAAATGCAAAAAGTTTATTTATTGACTACCACCGCGGCCACCTTTTTTCAACAATTCGGGTTTGAAGTAGTGCCCCGAAACCAGGTTGACCCCGTCATCCAGCATTCAGCCGAGTTTGCCTCCCTTTGCCCAGCGACAGCTGTCGTCATGGTTAAAAAGCTGGGCTGAATCATCTTTCTCGCCATTTAAAGAGCAACCAAGATGAAAAAAGACATGAATTTATTTTTGCCCTCACCCAAAAATATCACTTTTCGGGAGCCTGGCTCGTTAGGCCAATGATGGCGTCATGTTTGCCGGAAAATATTTTTACCTAATTTTAATTTTGTTACCTAATTTTCTTCCCCACAGCTCGCCCCAGAGCTCCTCCTCACTTGACTTTATTCCTGGGTCTCTAGTTATAATGCCCTATATCATTTCTAAATTAAAGGAGCCAATATGAGTAAGATATTTTTCTTCCTTTGCCGCCGGTCAAGAATGCCTGTTTTAGGCCTTTTGACCCTATCTTGGTTATTCTTATTTCCGTGCACTTTTACGGCCACCCCGGCCGGGCAGCAAGAGAGCAACCCCTTCTTGGTGCCTTACCAAACTCCGTTTGATACGCCACCCTTTGACCGGATTAAAAACGAGCATTTCTTGCCCGCGATCAAAAAGGGAATTGAGCTGCATCAAGCTGAAATTGACGCCATAGCTAATAATCCTAAGCCACCCACTTTTGAGAACACGATTCTGGCTTTTGACCGAAGCGGCCGGTTTCTGGCGCGCGTTTCCGCTGTGTTTGGTTCTTTGCAGAGTGCCCATTCTTCCCCGGAGCTCCAGAAAATTGCGGAGCAGGTCTCGCCGCTTACCAGCCAGCATCGCTCCAATATTTATCTGAATGACAAGCTATTTGCCCGGATTAAAGCTGTTTATGACCAGAGAAACAGACTCAAACTGGGGCCGGAGGAGCAGTTTCTGCTAGAAAAGATTTATCAGGATTTTGTTCGCTCTGGCGCTCTGCTTAGTCCGGAACAGAAGGAAAAAGTTCGCCAGATTGACCAGGAACTTTCGCTTCTTTCTTTGAAGTTTGGGAATAATGTCCTGCAAGAAACCAACAACTTTAAGCTGATTATTGAGAATAAAAAAGATTTGGCCGGCTTGCCCCAGAACGTCGTCGATATGGCCGCGGAAACAGCTAAGAAACTGGGGTTTGAGGGCAAATGGGTGTTTACGACTCATGTTCCCAGCATGATTCCTTTCTTGCAGTATGCTCAAAACAGAGAGCTGCGGAAGCGGTTGTTCCTCGCCTATATTTACCGGGGCGATAACTACAATGAATTTGATAACAAAGAGGTCATCAAAAAAATTATCGCTTTAAGGGCAGAGAGGTCGCGCCTTCTTGGTTATCCCACCTTTGCTCATTATGCTATCGAAGTGAACATGGCCCGAACGCCAGAAAAAGTCGAGGAGTTCCTGCTCCAGCTATGGGGTTATGCCCTGAAGCGAGCCAAGGATGAGCTCACCGAGATGCAACAGATTGCCGACTCCGAAGGAGCAGGCATCAAAATTGAACCCTGGGACTGGTGGTTTTATGCCGAAAAACTGCGGAAGAAAAAATATGAGCTGGAAGAAAGCGAAATAAGGCCTTATTTTGCCTTAGAGAATGTCAAGAAAGGCATGTTTATCCTGGCTGGGCTGCTTTATGGTCTTCAGTTTGAAAAGAGAAACGATATTTCCGTATATCATCCTGAAGTGGAAGTTTATGAAGTCAAGGAGAAGGATGGTCGGCATGTCGGACTGCTCTATCTTGACTTCTTTCCCCGGCCGACAAAAAGAAGCGGCGCCTGGTCTGGGTCGTTGCGGCGGCAGGCCTACGAAGAGGGGAAAAGAATAGCGCCTTTAGCCACGATTTGCTGCAATTTTACCCGGCCTACCGAGAAGACGCCCTCGCTTCTTTCCCTTGACGAAGTAAGCACCAGCTTCCATGAATTTGGCCATGCTCTGGCCACCCTGCTCTCCAACGGGAAATACCATAACCGCTTTGTTCCTCGAGACGGAGTCGAGCTGCCTTCGCAGATTATGGAGAACTGGGCTTTTGAACCAGAATTATTGAAGCAGTATGCTAAGCATTATCAAACAGGCGAGGTTATTCCGGAAGAGCTGGTGAAGAAAATCACTAACAGTTCACTTTTTAACCAGGGGTTCGCTTCGACGGAGTACCTGGCGGCGTCGCTTCTTGACCTTTACTGGCACAAAACTATTTTTGACCAGGAGATTGATGTTAATCAGTTTGAACGAGACACGATGAAAAAAATCGGGCTAATCGAAGAGATTGTCCCCCGCTACCGAAGCACCTATTTCCAGCATATTTTTTCTGGGGGTTATTCCGCGGGCTATTATGTCTACATCTGGGCTGAAGTCCTGGATAGCGATGCCTTCGAGGCCTTCAAAGAAAAGAGCCTTTTTGACCAAGTAACGGCCACCAAGTTCAGGAAAGAAATTTTGGAGAAATACGGCACCGTAGACTTTTTCAATCAATATATTAAATTTAGAGGTCGCGAACCAAGGATTGAGCCTCTGCTCAAAAAGCGCGGGTTTATTAACTGAACAAAGAGAAATATTCTCCTGGGCCAACTTTTGTTGTGGAGTATTCCCCTTCAGCGAGGTGAGGGACGATTTTTGCCGGCCAATCTGAGCTGGTAAGATAGTTGGAGATAAATCTTTGATGGAGCTGAGCTCTCATCACTTTGAAAAAGAAAATTTCGAGGCCGTGAAATCAGGCGCATAATTTAGTCAACTTTTGGAGAGGAAAGGAGCGGTGGTCAGGTTTGAACCAACTCGGGAAGAAATGAAAGATTTCTTTTTTGGCGTCGGAATCTGAGAGCTAGCTACGACTACGACGACCATTTCGCTAAATCGTTACACTGTCTTTACAACTTAAAATCTTTAAATCTTTCCTCCCCTCGTTCTAAACATGTTTGAGGCCATTCTCTAAATCAGCTAACAAATCCTCTTCGTCTTCACATCCAATGGAGAGCCTTAAAAGACTCTCCGTGATTCCTCTTTGTTCGCGAACTTCTTTAGGGATAGAAGCATGGGTCATCGTCGCGGGATGGTTGACAAGAGAAAAAACAGTCCCCAAGCTTTCGGCGAGAGAAAATAGTTTCAGGTTTTTAACAAATCGGAAAACGCCCTCCCAGCCAGACTTAAGTTCCAGCGAAACCATTCCCCCAAAGTCTCTCATCTGTTTCCGGGCGACGTTATGGCCAGGATGGTCAGTCAAGCCTGGATAATAGACCTTCTTGACCTTAGGATGCAGACCCAGATACTTAGCTATCGCTCCGGCATTAGAGCAATGTTTTTCCATCCGCAAAGGCAATGTTTTGACTCCTCTTAAAATAAGGTAACAATCTTGAGGACCGGGAACAGCGCCAACGGCGTTCTGAAAGAACTTTAATTTCTCAAATAATTCTTCCTTGTCAGTAATAAGGGCTCCTCCGATGACATCAGAATGTCCACTAAGATATTTGGTAGTGCTGTGCACGATGATGTCCGCGCCGAGGCGAAGGGGTTGTTGCAGGTAAGGAGAAGCAAAAGTGTTGTCCACGACGGAGAGGCATCCGGAGTTGGCGGCTATTTTGGTTATCTCTTGAATATCGGTTATTTTTAAAAGAGGATTGGAGGGCGTTTCAATCCAGATGATTTTTGTGTTCTTCTGAATGGCTCTCTCCACGTTTCCCGGGTCCGTTTGATCAATAAACGAGAAAGAAAGGCCAAATTTTTTATAGAGCTGAGTAAAAATTCGGTAGGTCCCCCCATAAAGATCGTCGGGTGCGATAACATGGTCTCCTGACTGTAACAAATTCAAAATGGTGTTGATGGCAGCTAATCCGCTGGCAAAACATAGCCCGAACCTGGCCCCTTCGAGCGAAGCAAGATTCACTTCCAGCGCTTTGCGTGTGGGATTTTCAGTCCGGGCATAAGAAAAGCCCTTATGTTTCGACGGCTCCTCTTGCACATAGGTGGACGTTTGATAAATCGGAAAACTGATTGCACCTGTTGAGGGGTCCGGTGCTTGCCCCGCTCTTATCGCTTTGGTTGAAAATTTCATTTTTTTTTACCTCCTTCTAACCCTGAATTTGTTGCGTTAAGCCGGGCATGGTAATTTCCTGAGACGAAAGAAATGATTTTATTTGGAGAGTGCCCGAACACAGAACCAAAGGAGCAGGCTAAAATGTTTTATTTTTTCTTTCTAGCCCGGCACAGCGGCCTCGCTCCGAATGCCCTGTGCTCGGGCGTCACATTATCATAAAAGATTGTTCAATATGATAGGTAATAAGGGCAGGAGACAGAGGCTCTTTTTTACAAAGCTGATGAACAGAGAAGGCTGTCATTTTTTTTCTTTTTTTCAAGAAGATTTACTTTTTATCAAAGCAAAGCAAGGTTGTCAATGGCACGCTAAATTTCCCCTTATTTTCTTATTCTTATTTGCTAAAAGCTCATCAATTTACGCCTGGTTTGCTTGGAAATTCAAGAGAAGCTCTTGAGGGAAAAAGCATATTTTCAGCGGGGAAAATATTTATCGTCCGAGATGAGTTTTTCCAGCAGATAAGAGATTTATCCCCGAGGTATAGAATTGGCTATTTTTATGTGGCTTTTACAGCAAGAGTGAGTAATTTGGGGCATGAAGATTCGTGCGAAATTCTTTTATTCCTTTTGTCCTTAATTTTACATGGTCTTAATTGGTCTCAAGGCTGATATAATGAGGCCCGGTTTTAAAAAGGGGGGGTATCCCGGTTTCCCTGTTCTATGAAGGGTTTGAAAACCGCTTCGGTTTCCAAAATTGTAGTTCCTTGGACCTCATCTTCAGGCGAAGTCTCTCTACCTCAAGCCGGCAAGGGCTGAAAGAAAACGGCGGATTTCATCAAGAGTGCCGATACTTACCCGGAGCCAGTTGTGGCCGCGGAAGGCAAAGGGTCGGACGAGTATTTTTTGTTTCTCCAAGTCAGCCGCCATTTCCTTTGCGTCTCGGGAAACGCGAAACAGCATAAAATTAGCTTGGGACGGGAGCGGATGGTATCCCAGGCTCTTCAGCTCCTTCTCGAGATATGATTTAGTCACTTCGGTTCTTTCTTTTACCCTTCGGGTGAATTCATTGTCGTTATAAGCGGCAATAGCCGCCAGCAAGCCTGGATAGGAGATGGAGGCAAAGTTGGTCTGGACTTTTTTTAGAGCCTCCACGATTTCAGGGTGGGCCATTCCGTAGCCCACGCGCAGACCAGCCAGTCCGTAAATTTTAGAAAAAGTCCTGGTGACAAGAACCTTTTTCCCCTCTCTGACAAGACTCACCATCGAGGCATAAGCGCCGTCAGTAACATATTCATGATAAGCCTCATCGATGAGGACAAGAGCTTTTGTCGATGCCTCAAGACAAAAAGTCCGGAGGTCTTGAGAGGGGATAATAGCGCCGGTGGGATTATTCGGGTTACAGAGATAAATCAAGCTCGTAGCCGGAGTAATCTGTTTCCTCATTGCTTCCAGGTCGATTCTTAAGCTTTCATCAGCAGGGATTTTTCGGAGAGAGCATTTTGCTTGTTCCGCGTAGAAAATAAAATCAAAGTAAGTTGGCTCTGAGGTGAGAACTTCACCCTTTTGTCCAAAGGCAGCAATGGCCATCGTCATTATTTCTGTTGACCCGGCGCCGAGAATGATGTTCTCTGGGGCAAGATTTTCTTTCTCAGCAATCATTTTAATGAGCGTCGAGTATTTTCGATGAGGATAGCGATGTCCAGCCTGGAGAGAAGCCATTATAGCTTGATGCGCTTCAGGGGCCACGCCGTACGGGTTTTCGTTGTTATCCAGTCTGACAAAGTCATCCTCCAAAGAAACCCGAGAAAGAGACATCTCTTGCTTGCAGGTGGCGAATTCCAGGTTGGCCCACAGCCAGGCACTGGCGGCTGCTGATGTTTTTATCCACTGACGCCGGTTCATGTGACCACTCATCTGAGCCTCCCTTCTTTCTTCTTATTTTTCGAGATATTTCAAAATATATTAATTAACTCGGCCACGAATTTAAACCTGAATAAGTTTTAGGGAAAGATTGATCTACCCGCATCCCCAGCTTGCCTATTCATCAAATATTGCTGCTGCCTAATCTTCCAGTCGGGAATTAAAAATGCTCCCACCCTATAGCTTAAAGAACTTTATTTCTGCCAGCCCTTGTCTTCCCTTAAATAGACCGTTCTTTGGGGGAAGGGTATCTCTATGCCCTCTTCTCTGAACCTGTTAAATATCCTTTTTCGCAATTCGTGCTGGACAAGATATTGGTCAGCAAACTCCTTAACCTGACATATAAGGGTAAAATTGAGTGAGCTTTCGCCAAAACCAGGAATAAGCCTGACCAATGGCTCTGGCTCAGCGAGTAACCCGGGGACCTCGGCCACTGCCTTTTTAGCCTCTTCGATAATAATTTTCTCAACTTTTTCAGGGTCAGAAGAGTAACTTATATTTATCGGGATTAATAAAGACATCCTTTTTTCAGGGAGATAAAAATTCGTCACTATACTTTGGGCAAGCTTGCTGTTGGGAATCACGACCATATTATTCGGCAACGTTCTTATCCTTGTTGTCCTCCAGGTGATGTCAGCGACATAGCCCTCTTCTCCGTTTTCAAGTTTTATATAATCGCCAACCCTGATGGATTTTTCTACCAGGATATGAATCCCGGCAAACAGGTTGGCTAATGTATCCTGGAGGGCAAGAGCTACCGCAAGGCCTCCTACTCCGAGAGCAGTGATAAGAGGAGTAATAGAGAGACCGAGAATGCTGAGGATTATCAGAAAGCCGATGATGAAAATAGTTCCTTTCAATATGGCATAAGCCAGGCCAGTGGAGGGGATGGGCAAACCTGCCTTCTGGATATAGTCCCTGAATATCTTGCCCGAAAGATTTGCAAGGGCAATGGTAATGGAAAGGATGACGATAACATGAATTACCTTGCTTAAAAAAAAGACATATCTTGCCGGCAGATCTGATATTGCTACTCCAATATAAAGAGAGATGGCAAGAGACCAATATATTGATGGGAATTTAAAAGCCTTAATTATGATATCATCTATCTTTGTTTCCGTCCTTTTAGCCCATTTATGAAGAAGCTTGAAGGCGAGCCCTCTAAGGAAAAAAAAGGCGGCCATGGAGACGATGGCGGCAACCACAGGTATTATTATCTCTTTCCAATTAACATTTAACATGCATAATTCCTCCCTATCTCTTAAGAATTACACCTGAGTAATGAGTAATGCATAAGGTCGGCGTTCATTGAGTCCCTTTACGATTTACTACATAAGAATTCCGGGGTCAATTGCTTGGGTTTTACGTTTCCCTTCAGTTTTTTCACGGTGAAGCGAAAGATGGGTTTATTATTCTCCTTACTTTATAATGAAAAAGTAGATCTTTGGCAACTTTACTTTTCTCCTCGTGTTCTCTTTCTATGATAATGATAAGGGGCCGAGGCAAAAGAGTCGGCGATGGGGCGGTAGCATCTTGCTGGCGTTAGTTCTTTATCCCATAGATTTGATTCTTTCCTAACCTTGCCGATTAATTAGGAAAACCGTTTTGGCTGTGTTTGGTTTGCTTGAGGTTATCCTCAACCAACCGGCCAGAATGCATCCCAGGCTGGCCACCCAAAGCCTTGCCTTGGCCTGGCTCTTGACAAATCTCTGGCTGAGATCCATTTAAGAACATATGCAACTTCGTATAGAAAAGATAGTTTATCCAGGGCGACCTCTGGCCAGGGCTGAAGGTAAAACTATCTTTACCGATGAAGGGCTACCCGGAGAGTTGGTCGAAGTTGAAATTCTTAAAGAAAAGAAAAATTACGCTGAAGCACGCACCTTGCGGGTCATCGAAAGTGCTGCGGAAAGGCAGATTCCGGTATGCAACCATTATTCAGCCTGCTCTCCCTATCAGATTATGAACTACAGCCTGGAACTTAAAATCAAGCAGGGGCAGCTCCGAGAAATCTTTTCTTCTGTTTGTGGCTTTCATGGGCCTACTATCGACTTTATCCCCTCACCTGTTATTTATGGTTATCGTAATAAAATCCGCCTGCGGTTCATCTGGCAGGCGGAAAAGCCTTGCCTGGCTTATCATGAACCGCGCTCCCAGTTGAGTTTCTTCCCGGTAGACAGGTGTGACCTGGTCAGCGCGAGGGTCAACGCTGTAATTTCCACCTTCAAGGTTTTGCTCCAAGGAGAGCCGCTAACCGGGTTGAGGCATCTGGAAATAAGAGAAAGTTTCTCGCGAGGGGAGCTTCTGCTGGTCTTCGAAGCAGATGAGGCGGCGTCCCTGGAAAAGGTCGCCGCAAGCTGGATTCCAGTCCTGAGGCTCGAGGCCCCTATTGCTGGAGCAGTCGGCGTTCTGCTTAAAGGTCGGAGAAGAATTTTGCAGCGACTTGACGGCCGGGACTATATCGAAGAGAAAATCGGTCGGACAATCTTTCGCTACGGAGCAGGAAGCTTTTTCCAGGTTAACCCCGTGATGCTGGCCAAGGTTGTAGAAAAGCTCCAGGAACATCTCCGGCCGCATGGCCCGGTTAAACTCATCGACCTTTACGCTGGGCTGGGGACGTTCGGGCTGCTGCTGGCGGACCTGGCTTCGGAGATCATGGCCATAGAAGCGGACCCCAATAATATTTTCTTTCTGGAAAAAAACACGCGCCTTAACCATATCCGACACTTAAAGGTAGTGGCGGGCCGGAGCGAAGATAGGGTTGAGGACATCCTGGCATTTAAACCCGGCGCTCTGGTAATTGACCCGCCTCGCCGAGGAATGGCGGCTGAGCTGGTGAGAGCGCTAAAGGCCTGTTCACCGCGTCTAATTTTTTACCTGTCTTGTAACCCGGCGACTCTGGCGCGGGACTTGAGAAATTTACTAGATAGCTACGAGTTAATTGAAATTACCGGGTTTGATTTCTTCCCCCGAACGCCTCACCTTGAGACCCTGGCTGTTTTAAGAGTTCGGAAACCAGCGACCCGAAATTCTTCCGGCTAACGGCCGCTGGAAGACGGATGGGCGCTTATTTGGCCGGATAATGGTCATTCTGAGATTTCTTTGTTATCAGGGCGAGCATTTGCCCCCACCTTGGGCTTGGAGCTA
>FWPV01014483.1_pt1 | contig 11562 bp, 9 predicted proteins | sample 2228371 | NCBI WGS metagenome assembly FWPV01 (sample SAMEA103939776, study PRJEB20133) | metagenome | reverse complement strand
TTTCTAAAAAGAATGAGATTGAAGCAGGGTAATCGACAAATCCTTGGGGTTTAAGATTTAATTCTTGTGTAATTTTTTTAAGCTTGTCAATATAGACTAATTTGACTTTATCATTGTCAAGATAATTCTGTGGCAGAGAAAAAATAACTTTTTCTACTAAAGTATCATTAGGTAAATTTTCTTCTGCTTTAGATATTGCTAAATCAAAAGTATCTATTTCATTTTGAGTGTCCACAAAATCTGCTTGACCTGATCCGATTATTTCGGCATTTTTCTCAGAAAATATAACTACGGTAGATTTAATTTCTTGTTCATAAATACAAAGAATTAAAAGATATTCTTTGTTCTCTTTTTTCGAAAAAAAGTTATTTATTAAAGACATTAGTATAGTTAAATCTTAAATATGAATATTGAGTTATTTATTGAAGGATTGCGTAGATTCTTCTACTATTGCTTGACGCTGCCTCCTCTTTTATTATCTTAAACGAACCTAATTTTCCTGTAAAGTCAACATGAGGGCCTCCGCACACTTCTTTAGAATAATCACCGATAAAGTAAACTTTTACTTTTTTAGGATATTTTATTCCAGGAATAGTTAATGCTCCTAAAGATACAGCTTCGGTATATGTCAATATTTTCCTAGTGATTGGTAAATTCTTTTTAATCTGTTGATTTACTATTTCTTCGATCTGTTTGAGTTGCTCGAGATTTATTTTATTTTGATAAGTAAAATCAAAACGGAGACGTGAAGCAGTAATATGGCTACCTGATTGTCTAGCATTTTTTCCTAAAACATCTATAATCGCCTGTTGAAGTAAATGAGTAGCAGTATGAAGCTTTGTAGTTTGTTCAGAGTAATCCTGAAGGCCTCCTTTGAATATTCCCTTTGTAGCACTTCTGGAAAGTTCTTGATGTTTATTGAATTCTTTGATAAAAGAAGATTTGCTAATAATTTGTCCTCTCTCTTTAGCGATTTCATAAGTTATTTCCCAGGGAAAACCAAAACTTTGATAAAGATTAAAAGCTATTTTTCCATTTAATATTTTAATTTTTTTCAATTCATTCATACCGTTTAAAAGAATGCTTCTAAATTTATTCTCTTCAGAAGTAAGTTGTTGTTTGATTATTTGTGAATTTTTTTGTAATTCGGGATAATATTTTTGATAGATATTGATTATTACTTGTGATAAGTCGCTTAGGAAAGTATTGTTTATTTCTAGTTGATATGCAGAGCGTACAGCTCGTCTAATTAACTTTCTTAGGACATAGCCTCGTTCTTTATTACTGGGAAATACTCCATCAGCGATCATAAATGTTGCCGCCCTTATATGATCACAGATAATTCTTATAGGTTTTTTATATTGAGCCTCATATTTTTTCCGACTAATATTTTCTATGAAATCAACAGCATCTTTGAATAAAGTAGTTAGAAATGGATCAGGTTCGGCAATGTTATTATCTAACCATTCTAATAGCGCTACCATTCTTTCCATACCCATACCAGTATCAACATTTTTTTGTTTTAGAGACTGATAACTTTTGTCCGACATTTTATTAAATTCCATAAAAACATCATTCCAGATCTCTACAAATCGACCGCAATCGCAGTTGATATGGCATAATTTTCCATGAATTTTTTCATTATGAAGAGGAAGTTGGGTGTCGAAAAACATTTCACTATCAGGTCCACAGGGACCTGTTTGTCCAGCCGGTCCCCACCAATTTTTATTTTTTGGATAAGGAAAAATACGCTTGTTGCCAAAAAGCCCTTTTTTGTAATCTCCTACTTCTGCGATAATGTTTTTTTTTCTAAAAACTTCCATCCAAATTTTTATTGATTCATTATCTTTGGAAGCATCACTGTCTCCTTCAAAAACAGAGACATAGATTCTATTTGGATCAAGACCTAGCCATTGATTGTCAGTTAAAAATTCAAAAGACCAATTAATTGCTTCTTTTTTAAAATAATCCCCCAGAGACCAATTACCTAACATTTCAAAGAAAGTAAAATGAGACAGATCTCCAACTTCTTCTATATCGTCAGTTCGCAGACATTTTTGTATATCAACCAGCCTTTTTCCTAAGGGATGCGATTCTCCTAGAAGATAAGAAACTAAAGGATGCATTCCTGCAGTGATAAAAAGTACGGTTGGATCATTTTCTGGTATTAAAGGAGAAGAGGGGATTTCTTTATGATTTCGAGGAGGTGAAGTAAAAAAATTAATGAATTTTTTTCTCAGTTCTTGGTATATCATCTAATAAATAAATAGTTTTATTTCTTTTCTAAAGTATGAGATTTATAATAGATTAAAACTAAATCAATGTCAAAATATGTTTATTTTGAAAATGATAGAATAAATTGACTATAGATATGATTAATATTAATCAGCAATCTTTTTTTTGGCGGTATATTTCAGCTTCGCAAAAAGCTCTTCTTATTGAAGGATTATATTTATATCAGAATGCTATTAAAAAAAAGGATAAAAAGATAAGTGATTATTCATATCTTGTTTTTCCTTTTGCTAAAGCTTACGAAGGATTTTTAAAAAAAATATTTTTAGATATGGGTTTTATTTCCCAAAAAGAATACCAAAGCGATTATTTTAGAATCGGGAAAGCATTAAATCCAAATTTAGAAAAAAGATTAAGAAAATTTTCGGTGTATGAGAAAATAGTTTCTTTTACTCATAATGAAAATATTGCTCAAGAGCTTTGGTTAGTATGGAAGAAAGGGAGAAATCAAGTATTTCACTATTTTCCACATAATATCAAGGCATTATCTTTCTCTGAAGCAGAAAAGATAATAAATGACATATTAATAGTTATGGAGAAGATGACACGAATATGTCAAAAAGAACTATTTAAAGAAAACAATTGACAGAGTTATTGTTTTTTAAAATAACGAAGATGGAGATCTTGAATTATTTCGATGCTTTTTTTCTGTAATTCTTCTATTTTACTTAGAGCGTTGTCCATTTTTGAAACTAAATTGTTCGAGAGTGATTTTTGGTTTTTTTCTAATCTATTTATTATTGTTTCTTTTATTTTTTCTGTTTCTTCTAAAAACATTTCACCTTTTTGTTGAAGTTCTAATAATTTTTCCTCCCATTTTTCTTCAAGGGATTCTGCTTTGTCAACGATTTTCTTTGACATTTTTTTACCTTGCTTTGTGCCAAGAAGAAAGATAATAAAGGCGCCCATTATTCCTCCAAGAAAAAAACTTAAAGGAAAACCTTTTTTAATTTTATTTTCTCTAGTCATGATTTTCCTCCTTATCTTCTTGTTTTTTTTTAAATAAGTTGACAATATTTGCAGCTGTTTTTATTAATGTTGAGAATAGGTTTAAGTTTTGAAAAGATTTTCCGATATTATCAGTAAAAGATACAGTAGTATCGACTATTTTATTTAGTTTGACAAGTATTTTGCGAAATTCGAGTAAAATTTGAAAAATTTGCCAACCGATAAGGATTGTGACAATAGTGAGACTAATAGTTACTAGAAAAATAAGAATTTGGGTAGATTGAGTCATGGGCAGAATAATTTTATTTATTTTAATATACCAAGAAATGATTAGTCAATGACTTTTGGAGAAATTTGACACATTTTATTTTATAATAATAAGTAATTATATCCAAATATCGCATAATACTTTAGCAAATAAAAGTTCCTATGGCATGTGTGGTTAATTATCTGAAAAAGTCTAATATGAATAATCTAGACAAAAAAAAGAAAAGATGGTATATTTTAAATTGTTGACATGAAAAGAACTCTCTTAAATCTAAAACTTTTTCTCCTTCTAGGAGAAATTAGTTGATGGTTTAAGAGAGTAAAAAATAATAATTAAAGACTAAAGACTCTCTTAAACGAGAGTTTTTTTCTTTATGAAGAAAATTTATATTTTTGATACGACTCTTCGCGACGGTGAACAATCACCTGGAGCAAAACTTAATACCGAACAGAAACTTTTACTTTCCAGACAATTAGAGAAACTTGGAGTTGACATTATTGAGGCTGGCTTCCCTATTTCTTCTCCAGGTGACTTTAAATCAGTAGAAGCAGTCTCGCGAGAAATTAAAAATTGTATTGTTTGTGGGTTAACTAGAGCTATTAAAGAAGATATTGATTGTGCAGTGCAAGCATTAAGAAAAGCAAGTAATCCCAGAATTCATACAGGTATTGGTGCTTCTGATGTTCATATTAAATATAAGTTTCGTTCCACCAGAGAAAAAATATTAAAACAGGCAGTTGAAGCAGTGAAATATGCTAAAAAGTTTATTAGTGATATAGAATTTTATGCAGAGGATGCTGGTCGGGCTGATAATATTTTTTTAGTAAAGATGGTTACGGAGGTTGTAAAGGCAGGAGCGACTGTGGTAAATATTCCAGATACTACAGGCTACTGTTTCCCACAGGAATTTAGAGAAAAAATTGAGTATATAATTAAAAATGTTCCTAATATAGATAAAACAATTATTTCTGTTCACTGTCATAACGATTTAGGTATGGCCACCGCCAATACACTTATCGGTATTGAAGCAGGAGCAAGACAGGTAGAAGTAACAGTAAATGGAATTGGAGAAAGAGCGGGTAATACCCCATTAGAAGAAATAGTAATGGCTCTTTATACTAGGCGAGATTTTCTTCCATATTATACAGGAATTAAAACAAAAGAAATTATTAAAACCAGTCGAATGGTTTCCCAAATAACAGGGATTCCGGTTCAACCTAATAAAGCTATAGTAGGAGCTAATGCTTTTGCTCATTCATCTGGAATTCATCAAGATGGGGTACTTAAAAGAAGAGAAAATTATGAAATAATTAATCCAAAAGTGATTGGTATTAATTCCTCGAAGATTATCCTAACAGCAAGATCAGGTAGGGCTGCTTTAAAACATCGGTTAAATGAGCTTCATATTGAAATTTCTAGCAAAAAGCTTAATTCTCTTTACCAAGAATTTCTGAAGTTAGCTGATTTTAAGAAAGAAATTAATAATAATGATCTATTACTATTAATAAAAAATTATGGTAACAAAAATTAGAGGAAAAATAACTTCTATTTTTCCAGATAATATAAATACAGACGATATTATTCCAGCTTGGACTCTTCAAGAATCATCAGATAAAATTTTTTTTGGAAGGTATGCTTTTTATAATTTTGATACAAATTTTATTAATAGATGTAAAAAAGAAACTAATAATGTAATTATTGCTGGTGAAAATTTTGGTTGTGGTTCTTCACGGGAACAGGCTATTTACGCTTTACAGGAGAATAACGTTAAAGCAATTATTGCTAAATCTTTTCCTGATATTTTCTATAGAAATGCCTTAAATAATGGACTAATATTGATCACTGTTAAAAATATTAAGTCTTTTAGGTTAGCGACTAATATTACTATTGATCTCCAACAAAAAATTATTTCTTTTGCCAATCAGGAAATAAAATTTAAAATGAGTGAAGATGATATTAATATTTTTATTCGAGGAGGGAAATTAAAAAAGGTAAGGGATGATTTGAAAAAAAAATTATTGGAATATAAACAGTTGTTTAGTTTAACAGCCAAAAAATATCGGAAAAAAAAAGCTCAAACGATTGTTGAAAAAATCATTTCTAATCATATTTTTAGATCTGTTTCTGCTGGAGAAATGCTTGAGAGGCTTCCAATTGATACCTTATTTTTCAATGAAGTTATCGGTCCGCCTGTAATAAAGGAATTTCTTGCCAAGTTTTCCGACCTTTTTCGGAAATATCATAAAGATATTAATATTTTTAATCCACAAAAAACTTTTTTTATTCCAGATCATTCTGTGCCCTCTCCTTCAATTGCTGTTTCCGATGGAATTACATTAATGGAGAGATTTGCAGAAAGACAAGGAATTAAATGTTACAAAGAAGGTGATGGTATTGAACATGTTATCTTAGTAGAAGATGGTTATATAGTTCCTGGAGAAGTAATTTTAGGCACAGATTCTCATACGGCTACTAGTGGGGCACTAAATACACTTGCTTTAGGCGTTGGCACGACTGACGCTACTTATGCTTTGGCTACTGGATATTTATATGATTTTGAAGTGCCTGAAACCATCAGAATTAATTTTTTCGAGAAATTTCCCAGAGGAGTTTATGCTAAAGATTTAATCCTTTTTTTAATAGGTAAATTGGGTCTTAAAGGTGCTCATAAAAGAGTGGTTGAGTTTGGAGGAGAAGGTTTGATTAATTTATCCATAGATGAAAGAACAACGATAGCTAATATGACAATTGAAATGGGTGCAAGAACAGCTATTTTTGAACCAGATGAAGTTTTAGATAAATATCTTCGAAATAGAGCTAAATTTTCGTATCAATTTTACTTTCCCGATAAATATTGTATTTACGATAAACAGATTAACGTATTATTGTCAAACCTTGAACCATACGTAGCCTTTCCAGATAATCCAGCAAATATAAAAAAAATAAATCAAATACCTCGATCCATAAAAATTACCGATGCATTTTTAGGCGCTTGTACGAATGGTCGCTATGAAGATTTTTTAGTAGCTTCGAAAATATTAAAAGGAAGAAAGGTGCATAAAAAAGTGAATTTTATTGCTATACCGGCATCCAGAAAAATATTTAATAGATTAATGAAAGAGGGAATTCTTCAAATTTTTAGTCAAGCTGGAGTAAATATTGAATCAAGTAATTGTGGTCCTTGTTTTGGCAAACACATGGGTGTTATTGGTCGAGGAGCTAGGATGGTTTCTACTTCAAATAGAAACTATATTGGTAGAATGGGAAGCAATGAAGCAGAAATCTTTTTAGCCTCTCCTGCAACAGTTGCTGCTTCAGCAATAGCAGGGGAAATTACCGACCCAAGAAAGTATTTATAAATAGTTTTCTAAATAGAAATTGTTTAGATTTTTATATCAGACTTTAAAAATAAAGAAACAATATAATTATGTAGTGTTTAGTAAAAAATAAATAAACATTTAGTAACAACTTATAGATTTGCTTATTATGTAGATTCCAATATTTTCAATGATGAAAAAAATAATCGCGGTTCTTCCAGGTGATGGAGTTGGTCCAGAGGTCGTTAGACAAGCAATTTTAGTTTTGAAGAAAATTGCTAAAAAGTTTAATCACTTTTTCACTTTTAATTTTGGTTTAATTGGTGCCCAAGCAATTAATCAAGTTGGAAATCCATTACCAAAAGAAACTTTAATTCTTTGTAAAAATAGCGAAGCAATTTTATTCGGTGCTGTTGGCGATCCGAAATATGATTATTGTCCAAATATTAGAATAAGACCAGAGCAGGGATTATTAAAATTAAGAAAAGCATTGAAATTATATGCTAATCTTCGACCAATAAAAGTTTACAAAGAACTAATTGATGTTTCTCCAATAAAGGCAGAAAAAATCAAAGATGTAGATTTTATTATTGTTCGTGAGTTAACTGGAGGAATTTATTTCGGAAGACCTCAGGAAAGAAGAGATAATGGTTATACTGCCGTTGATACATCAATTTATAATCGTCAGGAAATCGTTAAAGTGACAAAAATTGCCTTGAATATTGCTTTAAAAAGAAGAAAAAAAATTACTTCTGTTGATAAAGCAAATGTTCTTGAAACATCTCGACTTTGGCGAGAAACTGTTACCAATCTTGTTAATTCTCATCAGGAAGTCGAATTAAATCATATGTTTATAGACAATGCAGCAATGCAGATAATAAAAAATCCGAGTCAGTTTGATATTATATTAATTGAAAATATGTTTGGTGATATTTTATCTGATGAAGCTTCTGTAATTGTTGGTTCAATCGGGATGCTTCCTTCAGCTTCGATTGGAGATCAATATGCTCTATATGAACCAATACATGGAGCCTATAATAAAGCTGCTGGTAAAAATATTGCAAATCCAATCGGTACTATTCTGTCAGTAGCAATGATGTTAAGACTGTCATTTAATTTGGAAGAGGAAGCGACAGCGATAGAAAATGCAATTACTAAAGTTCTTTCTAAAAATTATCGTACGAAAGATATTGCTAGCTATTATAGTCTTTCAGAAAAAATATTAGGAACAAAAGAAATGGGGGAGATGATAATCAATTCTCTATGATAGATTTTAAAAATCTTATAAATAAGAATGCATAAAATAATAAAGACAGCTTTTCTACTAAACATTAATTTCTGTTTCTAAAATATTTGTGAATGTAGTTTCTCAAAGATTCTTTAGTAAGAGATCTAGTTTTTATGTGAATTTATTTTCTAAATTTACAATATTAATGATATTAATATTAGTTATTTAAATTATTTAACTATTTACATTCTTAAAGAAGAATTTTTATCTATATTTGTGATTTATATTAATTTGTGATTTTTAGTCTTCTTACCATAAGAGGTGTTATTAATAATCTTTTCTAAAAAGAGTCTTGTCTTTGTACGGTTCTATTAATTGCTTTTTTTTTGCCATTTTTGCCAATTGATTCAATGATAATAGTATTGACCCCGGGATTGAGATTTAAGTTGATAGAAAATTTACCATTTTCTGATAAAGCTATCTTTTGATTATTAACAGAGATTATGGCATCTATATCCGTTTTGCCTGAGACTAAAACTTTTTCATTATTAATAATTTCTCCTTCTTTTGGAGAATAAACGACTAAATTTGGTGGACTAATAAAAGTCTTATATTGAAGAAATAAATATCCAAAAAAGATTAAAAAAAATAAAATTGTAAATAAAAAGACTGTGGTTTGTGGAGTGATTTGAAAGAAAGATTGATTTAGTGGATCTATTACTCCTTTTGGTAATAGACCTGCTTTTTGTGGTAGACTAAAGTGTCTTCTAAAAATAGCGACAATCTCATCTGGTTTAAGATTTAGAAATGAACTGTAATTTCTTAAAAAACCTTTGATATAAGGAAGGGATGGTAATTTTTCCCACTGATTTTCTTCTAAGGCAATTAAGAACTTTTTTCTAATTTTAATTTTTTTTTCAACTTCATCTAAAGTAAGTTTTTTTTCCAATCGAGCTTTTTTTAATATTTCTCCTACAGTTCTCATAATATTAATATTATCTGTTTCTTTCGTTGTAAATTTATAATTTCTTAATTTCTTAATAAAGTTAAATGATATTATAGCTCTTTAATTAAGGGATTGGCAAAAGTAAAAAGAGTGACCGTTTACTAATTTAGATTCAATATATTTTATTAGATAAATTTAATTTTAAGATGGAACAGTAGAATTTTGACTGTTTAAATATTGATCAGGATTTTTTATTAGGACGTCACGAGGTTTAGATCCCTCACCGGCACCAATTACTCCTGCTTCTTCAAGCTGATCGATAATTCTTGCGGCACGGGCATAACCTATTGAAAGGCGTCTTTGAAGTAATGATGCCGAAGCACGATCATACTGGCAGACTATTCTTACTGCCTCAAGAAAAAGCTCATCTTTTCCATCACCGGCAGTTGTCCCTACGGAGGATTTTTTCCAATTCACTGGAATAGAGGTAATTTCTTGAGAATACTGTACAGGTAAATTTTTACTCTTCAGAAAATCAACCAATTGCTTCACTTCATGTTCAGAAACATAAGCACCTTGAATTCTAGTAGGTTTAGCCTGTTCGGGAGGAATGTAAAGCATATCGCCTTTACCAATCAGTTTTTCCGCTCCAGGCATATCGATGATTACTCTTGAATCGATCATCGAGGAAACATTAAAGGCTATTCTGGTAGGAATATTTGCTTTTATTAATCCAGTGATTACATCTACAGATGGTCTTTGGGTTGAAATAACCAGATGAATTCCGGTAGCTCTGGCCATTTGTGCTAATCTACAAATAGAATCTTCTACCTCAACCGGGGCATAGGCCATTAAATCAGCTAGTTCGTCAATGAAGATTACTATATAAGACATTGATTGGAATCCGGAGAGTTCATTGTACCCATCAATATTTCTTACCCCTATTTCAGCAAAAAGTTTATAGCGGCGATCCATCTCTTGTATTGCCCATTTGAGAGCGGAAAGAATTTTGTCTGGCTCTACAATAACTGGAGTTAAAAGATGCGGAATACCGTTATATCCAGTTAACTCTACTCTTTTGGGATCAACTAGAATTAATTGTACTTCAGAAGGAGTGGTGCGAAAAAGAAGAGAAGAAATCCATGAATTTATCAATACTGATTTTCCACTACCAGTAGTTCCGGCAATTAATACATGCGGCATTCTGGCAATATCGGCCGTGACAGGATTGCCTGTTACGTCAAGTCCTAACGCTACGATAAGTTTTTCTTTCTTTTTTTTCATTATATCAGATGACAGCATATGTCGCAGAGTAACAAATTCTGAGGTTTTATTTGGGATCTCAATCCCCACTAATCTTTTGCCAGGAATAGGAGCCTCTATTCTTACTTGTCCTGTAGGTGCAGCTAGAGCCAGGGCTAAATCGTTTGTTAAAGCAGTAATTTTTGATAGTTTTGTGCCAAGAGCTATTTCTAGAGCATATTGTGTTACTGCTGGTCCAAGATTTACTTCAACGATTCTTGCTGAAATACCGAAACTTTCTAATGTTTTTTCAATTATCTGTGCATTTTGCTTTAAATCTCCGCGGTCGGCTTTCTGTCCAGAAGACATAGAAAGAATTGAAAGAGGAGGATATTCCCAGACTTGATTTGTACTAGGAATATTAGAAATAAATCCATCTCCAGTTTTATTAGGTAAATTACTTACAGAAGGTATTTTCTTTTGTGTTAAAGGTTTTGAAAGAGTTTTTTCTTCCTCTTGAGGTAAATTTTTTTTATAATCAACAGGAGGTTTAATAGGTAATTTTTCAACAAAAATAGCTTTGTTTTTTTTAGAAACAATTATATTGCTAATTTTTTTAATTTTTTTAGATAAAATAAGAATGACATTAATAACTTCTTCTATCGAAGTATTAAAAAGAACAATGAGACCAATTAGAAACATTCCAACAAGAATAAAGAAGGCTCCGATTTCTGAAACTAAAACGGAAAAATTATTCCAAATTTGTTTCCCCACAAACCCACTTTGGGTCAAAGCTAAAAGACAGATATATGACAATAGTAATCCAAAAGGAATATTTGGTTTAGATAGAGAAAATTTAATTCTTAGAAATAAAAAGGAAAAAAATATTAAAACTAACGGTAATAGTATTCCGGCAAATCCAAATTTATCAATAATAATTAAACGAATAATATCAAGATATGTACTTGTTTGAAAAAAAGAAAGAGCGATAAGTAGTGCTGATCCAATTAGGATTAAGGCAAAAATTGTATAAGTAGTTTGCTTTTTTAATCTAAAGCGAAAAAATTTTTTCCGTCGATATCTTCTAGTCATAGGCAGTAGTTTATTATAACAATAAATAATTTTCTAACAAAAGATATTTAATATATAGCCTATAGTAATAAGAGGACATTGTCAATAGTGAGTTTAAATTTTGTTAAACGATTTTGGTTAGAGCAAGTTTTAAGCCAATTTCAATAAATATAATAGTGTGATAATAGCGTCACAAAATAGAGCTATAGTAGCTGTCGACACATATAGATATTAATTTTTAGATAATCTA
>FWPV01014482.1_pt1 | contig 11563 bp, 3 predicted proteins | sample 2228371 | NCBI WGS metagenome assembly FWPV01 (sample SAMEA103939776, study PRJEB20133) | metagenome | reverse complement strand
ATTTTTAAAAAGAAGGTTACTAATGAAACTAAGAATAATTTTAATCATTTTAGTTTCTGTTATAGCTACCTCATTATTAATTACAAAAGACTTCAAAGCTCAAATCAATGAATGGAAGCTAATTTTAATAGTTCCACCAAATCCTTCTCCTTATATAAGTGATTGGGAAACGAATCCTAATATAGCTCAAGTTCAAATATTTAACCAGACAAATGAAGAAAGAAGTGTTAGATTTCATGTAACATTAACAGGAACTAAATATGGCTTTATTGGCGAAGGATGGGGAAAACCATTTATTGTTGCGCCCGGAGGACCACAGATTGTTTTTGGTGGCGACATTGTTAATTGGGACGAAATTGAATATTCTTCTGAAGTTGGTTCTATTATTAAAAAAACAGGAAGGTTTCCTGAAGACAATTATGAACTATGCGTGGAACTATGGCCTGAAGTCAATCCAACAGGATATCTGGCAAAGGAATGTATCAACTTTAATATTCTAACTCCAGTAAAAGTCCAGCTTTTAAGCCCACCCGATGAATCCGAGATTTATAATCCATATCCACTTTTTCAATGGATGGTGTTAAACGCAAGACCAGGTATGGAAATAAATTTCAGACTTATCATCGTTCCTGTAACAAAATTTATAGACCACAGGATAAATCATTTCAAATCTAAATTTGAAGAAAACCAGCCAGTATTTGACCAGAATGTTGGTAACTTAACGAGTTTCACATATCCTCCATCAGCTCCCCCTCTTGAAGACTCCACTTGGTATTTATGGAGAGTCCAGGCACTGGATACTGAAGAAAATCCTGTCGGCGAAAACGAAGGCTATAGTGAAATTTTCAGTTTCCTGTTCAATCCCGAAGAAGAAGTAGCACCCGAAGAAACAACTGTCGTGGTTGAAAGTCTATGCGTTCGTGGAACTGTTAAAGACTTATTCACAAATGAACCAATTGAAAACGCAAAGGTTACATTAATTCCAGGTTATATTGGTCGGGCTTTAACACATACTGGACCTGCTTTTTATACAAATTTGAGTGAAACAACATCTGTTCTAACAAATTCATCAGGCCAATTCGAATTCTGTAACCTTGATTCAGGTTTGGTTTTTAAATTGAAAGCCGAAAAAACTAAATATATTCCAAATTATTATCCTGTAACTACATTAACAGATACCATTAATAACATAGAAATATTACTTGAAAAAGGATATGGTAATATCACAGGAAGAGTTACTGAAAAAGGAACCGGAAAACCAATTCCTAATTTAATGGTTGCATTATACAGAAAAATTAATTTATCATCTGGTTCAAGTAATTCATTACAAACTTTTTCAAAAAATGATTTTACATCCAGTCCACAGAAAAAATATTCAGGTGTTAATTTAACTCAAGGAGAAGTTTCGTATGAAGATGACCACGGGATAGATGGTTTTTCAGATAACTGGAAAGCAAATATACCACCAACCTACGGTAATATTAGAGCAGGAATAACGCCTGATCCGGGTGCAATATCAACAGTTGTCGTTCAAATATCGTTCACAGATAACGATGGCAGGTATTCTTTCTCAAATATTGAACCGGACAATAAAGGTGAACTAAAAGACTTCACTTTAAAATTTAACTATTCGCCTTCCGGAGATAAGCCATATTCTCCAATTTATGAAACAAAAGAAATAACACCAATAACTTTATATCCTGATTACGTAAGCACATTTGATGCTCAACTTTTACATTTCAAAGGCTCTATTCTGGGTGGTGTTGTAGATAGTGCAACCGGGAATCCTGTTGAGGGTGCAATTGTTATTTTAGGTCTTAAAGTAGGAGCCTGGGAAGAAAAAAAACCAAGAACAACAGAACCTCTTCTAACCAAAGATTTCAATCTAAGTAATTTATACCAGATGCATATTGATTATGACTATTTCCAAAACTCTTTTCACCCTTATTTTAAAAATATTTCTTATGAACAAAAACTTTCTGACCAGTCATCAGGATTATTAGAAATACAGACCGGATTTAATTCCAGTATGAACAATTCTATTAGCTTAAATAACATTATATCAGATAATAAATCATTTTCAACTTCTGCTTTTATGGCTTCTATTCTATTAAAAATAATACCATTACAAACTGACACAACAAATAATACAGGTTCATTTGGATTTTATAATGTTGAAGTTAATCATCCTGATGATTACCAGGATGCTTATGCTATAATTGTTGTAAAAAAAGGTTATTATTCATCTCCAATCAAAAGAGTAAAATTAACTCCGGATATGGGTGACCCTTATGGTGAATTCGGAATATACACTTCTGTCGGGAAAATCAAACTGAAAGAAATCTGGGGAAAAATTTATGGAACTGTCAAAGACCAGAGTCTAAACCCGGTTCCAAATGTTTATGTCGTTGTTACAAAATATGATACATCAACCAGTTTAAAACAACAAAGGGAAATTAAATATGCAGATAATATAATTCACTTGAATAATTTAAAACAAACCACTCAAGACTATAATAAAATAAGTGATTATTACTCAATATTCTACTTGAATAAATTCAATTACATCAATCCTGAACTTTATCTAGCTTATAATGGCAATGAATCTGAATCATCTAACATAGCTTTTGCTGGATTTATTGCTCAGGTTACTCCATTTTTATTTTGCGGGGAAGGAAATGTTTTATTATCAACATATACAGATAATGATGGAAACTATTCATTAATAGATATACCTGAAGGTTTTATCTCAATATATTTCTGCAAACAGGGATACTCAACTTATTCCCAGGAAAATCTTCACATTGCAAAAGGTGAAGAAAAAAAGATTGATATTGAATTACAAATGCAAAATCCTGGCTACATAAAATGCATTGTTAAAGATAAAGATGATACAACAAGAGCAATTTTTGGTGCTCATATAAGCTCACCAAATTTCAGTGCCACAGGAAATACCCTTGCCGATGGAATTTGTGTAGTTGGTCCTGTCCCATCAGGAACAAAATCCGTTTTGATCTCTGCACCGGGATACACTGATACAACTTTATCTGTTACTGTTTCGGAAGGCGATACCACTGAAGTAAATGTAAAATTAGAAGGTTACAAAGGCTCCCTTGAAGTAACTATTTTAGATAGCGCTACTGGGAGTCCTATTACAACAGGTCAATTCAGTATTGATACCCTTAAACTTGGTCCATTTTATGCCGATGTTAACGGAAAAGCAATTGCAAATAAAGTAAATGTTGGAACCTGGAAGATAAAAGTTGAAGGAACTGAAAACCACGCAATAAAAACTGTTAATGTTTCAATTGATAATGGTCAACTCACAAGCATCACTGTCCGGCTGGTGAAAGGTGGTAAGTTTAGCGGGGTATGCAGGACTAATACAGGAAGCAATATAGAAGGGGCTCTGGTTACAATTGATGGTCATCCAGAATTCAAAGATACAACGGATGCTGATGGAGAATTTGAATTAAAAAGAGTCCCACCGGGAACTTATACCCTGCTTGGAACTAAGGCAGGATATAGCGTCGGGAAACTTGAAAATCAATCTTTAGAAGCTGAAGAACATAAAAGCGGTCTTGTCATCACTATGATAGATGTTCCAGTTGATTCTATATATGGATTCCCTGTTGTTCTTGATACTTTTGTAGATTTAGGTGGTGGGCAAAAGCGTGTCAGAGGTAAAATTTCTGAATTGAAGAAAAATCTTGTCATAGAACCAAAAAATGACCAAATGATTCCTTTCAACGAAGTTGTCCTCGGTTCTGATAATAGACCTGCAACCGGTGAATTGGTTCTTGGAATGGATGAAATGGATGTCAAAGTATTTTATATTCCCTGCAAAATGAAAGGAACAAGCCCATTAAAAGCAAGATGGGATGCCACACATAATGTCGGTTTAATACAGGGTCCTGTTGAATTCCCAATTACAGATATAATAAGTAAAATACCCGGTGCTCAATGGGCTGTTACAAAAATTTTAAATCCAGGTCTTAATTGGGCTGAACCGGCTTTTTCATCAAGCGGTGCCTGGTTTGGCGCTGAATTCTTTGGTTTAACCGTTGAAGGTTCTAATGTCGTATTCAGAATATGGGGTTTTGAACTTGCTATGGATATGGCTCAATGTAAAATTGATAGCCTGGGTTTTCATTTCTTTGGTAGAATAAAAATTCCATACTTAAGCGATTTATTTAGCAGAGATTTAGCATTTCAGGATTTGACAATTAATAAAGATTTTGATGTCGTGAATGTTGGAATAAATACTGTCCCACCCATATCATTCAATCTTGGTATTTTCTCGTTTGTTGATAGTATGACAACCTGGGGCGCATCTGGATTAAATATGAAAGGTAGTGTTATATTTACTTCGTTTGGAAACAAAAAAATCAATTTCCAGAATCTTAGAATAGACCCTGATGGCAATTTTCTTGGAATTGAATTAAAGATACCTTCCGGAGGTCTTACAATTCCCCTCTTCGGACTTGCTGAATATGATCTTAAAGGTGCTGGTATGGGAACCACCAATGCAGGCAAAAAATACTTTACTTTCAGTGGTGATTTAAAGATTCCGCAGATTGATAAAATTGGCTTTGATAATATGAAAATCACTGAGGATGGTGATTTTACAGGAACTTTATCATTTAATCAGGATATCACATTTGGAGGTATAATCACAATCAAACTTGAGGAAATAAGTTTCAGAGAACACCCTTCTCATGGCAGGGAAATCTATATAAGAGGTGGATTTAAATTTGAAATTCCTTGTTTATCAGTCCAGATTGGACACTTCCATTATTATGAGGATAATACATTTGCTCTTGACCAGATGGGATTTGGTTTTCAAGCAGGACCTGTAAAAGTATCAGTCATGGTTTCATATATAGAAGGAGTATTTGAAGGTTCTGCTGAACTGGATGTTGTTGTTTTTAAAGTCGCTGGTAAATTCAGATATGAGGACAGCACACACTGGTATATTTCAATTGAAGCAGGTGTTACGATCCCCGTCGGTCCTGTAACAATTGCTAATGTCGGTGGTTCTCTAGAAAGAGAAGGTGGAATCTGGTCTTTCTGCTTCTGGGGTGATGTCTCTGTTGGCTCTGCTGACAGACTCATAAAACTTGAACCTGAAGTTTGTGTTACAGCAGGTAATGGCACTATATTGATTGAGGGCGAAGCTGATATTACTGTTTTCAATTATATTGACCTTGCTCAAGCTCATTTAATTATTGATGTGCCTAACAGTTTCTTCCATGGTGATATTATTGTTACTTCAAATAGTCTAAAAGAGATAAAGAAAGTTCTTGAATTTACAGCACAATTAAATTTTGAAGTAAAGGGAACTCAATACTGGTATCTTGGTTTAGGAATAGATGCAAAAATACTAAAATTAGTAAATGCACAGGTTAGAATATTTTTTGGGAATAACTATACTGGCTCAAACTGGATGCATGAGTTGAAAGAAGGTGGTAAAACAGTTCCAGGACATCCTGATAATACCGCATTAAATGGAGTTCATATATGTGGACAGGTTGGATTCAGTCTTGACTGGAGAATAGTATCCGGTGGACTTTATCTCGGTGTTTATATTTATCTTGACTGGAAAGTTCCTGCACTGGGTGGTGGTGCAAGAATTCATGTCTGGGGCGGAATAAATATCGTTATTGTTTCGGTCTCCGTCGATACATATATTGAAGGTTATCTTGCCTGGATTGCCGGTGATATTGAATTATATATTGGTTTTGGGGTAGCTGTTGATGTAAGTTTCTGGTGTGACAGTATTACAGGTCTTATCATGGAAATATTCTGTTCATTTGATGCCAAAGCGTGGTGTTTGTGGTTATGTGGTCAGGTTACCTGCGAAGGTACTCTAAGTGGTTGGGTTCAATACAAAAATGGTAACTGGGATGGAGGTATTTAACTTTAAAAAAATGGGAGTTATATATATGAAAAAATTATTCAAGAAATTTATAAGTATTTTGATTTCTGGACTTTTCATTATTTCATCCTTACATATAGTAAATAATTCAGAAGCACAAACACAACAAAGGGCAGGACCTGTTCAACAGGTAAAATTTGGAATTTTTGCTATTTCATCTCCTGATGGTATTTCATTAAGGATAGCAGGTTTTCCTCTACCTTCCTCCAGAGACCCGGGATATGCTGGATATAATATTTATAAAAGGTCTGCAGGTGACAAAAAATTCAAAAAAATTAATATTAAATTAATCCAGAAAGTTAACTCTATTAATGACCTGGTAAATATAATTGGCACTTTAAAATTTGAGTCCTTCAAAAATGTTACAAATTCCAGAACAGATGACGAGCTATGGCAAAAATTTATCCAGTTTGACCCCCAGCTCCTGATGTGGGGAATGCTTGATATTGATTTTATTAAATCTATGGGAACTTATTATCTTGATAGAAATGTAAAGATTGGTCAAGAATATGAATATTATGTTGTTAAAGTAAGTCATGATAATAAAGAAGGGACCCCTTCCGAAATTTACAAAATCAAGCATGGAGATTTTCCCGTTTTGCTGGACCCTGTAAATGTAAAAGCAAGAATTTATGGTAAAGCGATAAAAGTTACCTGGGACAAAAATGAAAAAGATACTTTTGGAATGTTTTTCAATGTTTACAGAGCAGAATCTCCAGCCGCAAATTTTACAAAAATAAATTCATCACCATTAATCACAACAATTGACACTTTAACAAATAAACCTCAACCTCTGTCATTTGACGACACATCAGTTGTCAAAAGACATACTTATTATTATAAAATCCGCTCTGCTGATTTATATGGTAATTTAAGTCCAGGAAAAGAAATCATAAGTATTACTTATTTTGATTTGATACCACCACTTCAAGTTCAAAATTTAAAAGTAAAAGATAGCAGGGACGGTTTAATTTTAATATGGCAATCAGTTTATACTGATGATCTGGCTGGATACAGGATTTACCGATCCATTGATAAAGATACAGGCTTCACTCTCATTACACCACAACTACTCGCATACAACGAAACTACATATGTTGATATGAATATTCAACCCGAGCATAGATATTTTTATAGAGTTGTTTCAGTTGGAAAAAATGGGGTGGAAGGGCTTCCAAGCGCTGTTGTTTCCGGCGCTCAAGAACTTATGATTGTTCCTGACCCACCTGGATATATTGATGCAAAAGCCACTGATAAAGGAATACTTATCACCTGGAAGCAAATTGAAGATACTGTTGGAGTTAGAGGTTTTTATGTTTATCGTTCAAGCAGTCCCAACAAACCATTTGAACAAATTTCAGATTTAATCCCGATAAATACTTTACAATATATCGATACAAGCAAAACCCTTGACCCCCGCGGTGCTTATTATTACCAGGTTCTCTCTGTAAGCAGACAAGGGCATTTAAGCCTCCCTTCAAATATCGTTTCAGCTATTCCTCTTGATAAAATTCCTCCTGATATTCCTGAAGGTCTTCGTGGATGGGCTGATCAAATCGGTATTCATCTTTTCTGGAACACCCCATCTGACCCAACAACTTATGGCTTTAATATTTATAGAAAATCTGAAAATGATTCGAAATTCATCAGGATAACTCAAAAACCTGTTCCTGCCGGGAATATTAAATATATTGATTCAAAAGTTGAATATGGCAAAACCTACGAATATTATATTACCTCTATTGATGAAAAAAATAATGAAAGCAAACCTTCAAACAAAACCAAAATTTCAACCTTGACTAAATTACCACTTCCTCCTTCCAATTTAATGATAACAAATACCCCGCAGGGAATTCTAATTCAATGGGATGAATCTTATGAAAAAGGAGTTATCGGTTATTATGTGTTTCGTAAAGTTCAGGGCGAAGATTGGATTCAAATTAATAAACAATTAATTCCTCAAAATAAACCATCTATGATTGATAACCAGGTGCAGAATGGTATAACATACTTCTATCGCGTTGCCTGTGTCAATTCATCAGGTCAACCCGGAAATGAAAGCGATATGATTTACATAACCTGCAAAAAATAATTTTTTTAAAAATTTGTTGAAAAAAAAATTTTTTATTTTATTTAATTTAAACTCACAAATAGAAAAATTAGGAGAAAATTGATGAGAATAATTGTTAAAATTATTTCAATTTTACTTCTATTATCTTTAATCTCAACAAATACTGAAAAAGCAAATACACAGGATGAATGGACTTTAAATTTAGTAATCTCACCAACCCCTTCACCATATATAAGTGATTGGCAAACAAGACCTGATATGGCTACTTTAAGTGTAATAAATCCAACAGGGGAGCATTTAACTGGATACTTAGAAGTCAGGTTAACAGGTGGAAAAAATGGTGAAATTGGAAGAAGCGAAAGTAATCCAATTTCATTCCCACCAGGAGTTACTTTAATAAATTCTGGTGATTTAATTAACTGGTCTGAATTAGAATATATTGGAGAAGCGGGTCATGTGATTGAAAAAACCGGTAGATTCCCTGAAGATAATTACACTATTTGTGTTTATCTGATTCGTTCAGAAAATCCTGTTGTTATTGCTGAAACTTGTGAGAATTTTGTTATTAGTTATTTTGGTTTAATTAATCTGATATCCCCGATTAATGAAAGTGAAGTTAATATTCAGTTTCCATTATTTCAATGGATTTTATCAGGGGCCGAAAAATTCCTTGGAAGAATACACTATCAGTTAGTAATATGCCAGATAGAAGAGGGACAAACTCCTCAAGAAGCCTTAGAAAGTAATATTCCACTGGTAAATGAAAGATTATTAACAAATCAATATCTTTACAAACCATCAGACCCACCACTTGAAGATAATGAAAGTTATGCCTGGAGAGTCAGGCCCATATTAATTTCTGATGAAAATATTTTAAGAAGCGGTGAAATGTTTGACTGGAGCGATTTTTCAACATTCCTTTTTAAAAGAAAAACATCTGAAACTCTTTTATTACCTGGATTGACATTAACAACTGAAACACCAGAATTAGGAAAACCAAATTTAATAGTAACAAAAGTTGATTTAGGAGAATTAAGTCTTGATACTGAATACGCCCGGATACCAATTGAGGTTAATGTAAAAAATACCGGTTTAGGAACTGCTGGTATATATAAAGTATGTGCCTATATCTCAACTAGAACCATGCTACCCATTGAATGTGCTTTCACTGTTCCTGGTGAATCAAATATGATGTATCCTTTTTCAGATGAACCTCTTCCACCAGAATCAACTGATGTTTTCATTGGACACCTCAATATAACTCCGGATCTTTTTCCCTGCTCTACTCTGACTGTAAGAATATTTGCTGATTGCTGTGGAGGCGAAGATTTTAGCTCTGATTATTGTCGTGTAGTAGAAATTAATGAAAGTGATAACTACCGTTTAGCTCCAATTTTACATAATTATAATGACTTTGAGGTGCTTTCAATTTCAAGACATCCCGTGAATCCTGAAATAAACGAACGAGTAAATATTGTTTTCACTATAATAAATAATAGTAATAGCCTAGGAACTGATAAAGCTATATGTGTCGCTACGGTTGATTCTCAAATTACATCCATGGAAATGTTAGCTTCAAAAATTAGGTCAGGAGATACTTCTAATATTATATTTAACGATACTTTAACACTTTGGAATGAACAACAAGAAGACTTGTTTGTAGGTCATATTTTCCAGACAATAGGAAATCATACTGCCTATGTTAATCTTTTTCCATTAAATCCGGATAAAGAGTGGCGAAAAAATAACAACAACAAACATCTAGGTTTTAAAGTATTTTTCAATAAAACTGCAATAGATACCGCATCAGGTGAACCGAACTGGTTTCATTACTGGAAAATGCTTAGGGCAGTTGACTCTTTACGTCTATTTGAATATGTTCCAGGACAAAGTTGGTTTGGGTGTCACAACTGTGATGGGATTCGATTAGCTTTAAGTGATCCCGCTGCTGGCCAGCATTACAATAATCCAATTGTTGTAAATGGTCGTAGTTTCGGAGGACCCGGAGTTACTGGAATTGACTGTGCTTCTGAAGTAGTTTACCATGAATTAAAACATCTTGAAATTGCCCAAAATTGGCAAGAGAACGGTGAATGGGAAGGTGAAGATGATACTGATGGGGATGCATTACCTGATTACTGGGAACAAGACCATGAAGATGAATATGGTATTGACTGGGAAGATCCTGATACTCACGATTTAGAACATTTAAAAAGTGCAGAATACGCATCTTATGGAGACCAGGAATACTTGTGTATGATCGCCGGTGATGGTAAAAGAGGTCATGCCACAAGAGATTGGGCTAACCCCGGAAAACAAACCTTTCCTCCTTATTAATTATTAATTTTTTAAGATGAGGTTTGATATGAAATATAATTTGACTTTAACATTAATTTTGATATTCCTAGTTAATTCTTATATCTTTTCAAAAACTGAAGATGATTTAAATAAAATAGCAACTGCAACTAATATTGATACATTAAAAAAATTCATTGATAGTGATAAAGAACAGATTAGAATTGCTGTTGTTGAAAGACTTGGTGATATTGCTTCTGATAATGCAATTAATTTGCTAAAATATGCTTACGAAAAAGAAAAATATGTCACTGGTAAAGAAGTTACCCCGGGTGTTAAAGAAGCAGTTCTTATTGCTCTTGGTAAAACAAAATCAAAAAATGCTCAAATTATAATTATTGAATTACTTAATTCACATTTAAACTCAGGTCCTCAACTACAAATCTATGGAGATTCAAAATTTTACAAAAGCTATTACCATATCTATGAAAGAAGATATTTCAGTATTTTTGAAACAGGAATAAAAAGCCTCTCAGAAAATTTTCCCGATAACCAAACTTTGATATTTTTAAATGAATTATTTTTAAAAAATCTCCACTGGAGTATTATCCAGCTTGCTTATACTGAAATAATCTGGCTGAGTATAAAATTTGATGGAATTAATAATATTGAAAAACAAACTGAATATGTTCTGAACAAAAAGACAGGTGATGGTGTTTTATCGGGAGAAATCTGGATAAAAGGTGGAAAAGGTCAAAAAACCCGGGGGGCAATTATTGATGATGCTCTAAACGATATTATCAGATTAAAAATTGGTTTTGAATCTTTACCTTATGTTACGAATTTCTTGAGAAAACTCCCGGAAAATGATTTTAGAAAAAAGGTAGCTGTTATTAAATTATTAACATTGCAACTTCAGGATATTTATCATAATAAAAAAGGCTTAAATATAACAGATGCCCAGCTGAATGCTCTTGATACTTCACTTGATTTCTGGGAAGATTTTTCCAGAGCTGAACTGAAACAAATACCAAAAAGCTATAGAAAACCTTTAAAAGAAGTTTTGTATTTTAATAAAGACCCGAAAACTGCAAAAAGAATAGAAAAAATACTCAAATAATCGTATTTTTTTTATTCACAAAAATTTTAGAAATTTTTCAGTATTTGAAAAAAAAGTTAATTCATTGTTTTTATCACAATTTCATTTATTTTTTAACAGGAATTTATTAACTAAATTCTCAAAAGCATAATTTGCGTGT
>FWPV01014481.1_pt1 | contig 11563 bp, 9 predicted proteins | sample 2228371 | NCBI WGS metagenome assembly FWPV01 (sample SAMEA103939776, study PRJEB20133) | metagenome | reverse complement strand
CGCACCACTGCGTCCAGCCAAGCCTGCCGTCCGAAGCGGACCACGCCCAAGTAATTTCCTTGCACCCTGTTGCGGGAAGCGCCGAGCCAACAATCGGCGGCCCTGGCACAATTGAGCCGACCATCACCGACTCCGCCCTCCGGCCCACCGCCTGATGGCGAAAGTCGAGCTAAGCCTTGCTTCCCGTTGCTACTGCACTTCCGGCATGGGGACTGCCTCGCCATTGAGCTGGCGGGCCTGGGCCGCAGGGTCGTAGACGCCGTAGAAGACGGCGTTGAGGTCAATCCAGAGGGCGATGCGGGCAAGATCGTCGTCGGGGAGGCGGGCGTCACCCTGGCGCTCTAGGAGGGTCTTCATCAGGCGGCTGCCGCGCGCGCCGTAGGTTCCTCCCGGCTCAGTGCGGTGGACGGGGTTCCAGCCGCCGTAGCGTGGCACGAGGGCCTCGGCGGCGTTCTTGGGGTTCGTGCCGCCGTGCCAGAAGCTCGGACCGCCGCAGAGCGCCCAGTAGCTGCGCGTGAAGCCGTTGTGGGGCGCGCCCGTGAGGTCAAGGCCCTTGGCCGGCTTGTCCCCGCTGTGGCACTTGACGCAGTGCTTCTCAAGGACGGGCTGTACGAGGCGGACGAATGAGAACGGCTTCGTGCCGTCGGGGCCGGGCGCGATGGCCGAGGGCGGGCGAAGCAATGCCTGCGGCATGCGGCTCGGCGGCGCGCTCATTCGATGTTCGTGGCAGCCTATGCACGTCGTGCGCTCGCCAGGCTGGACATAGGTGATTGAGCGCATGCTCTGGATGGCAAAGCCGTCGGCGTCCAGGGCCTGGAAGTAGACCGCCTTTCGGGCGGGGAGGGTGAAGCGGGCCGAGCCGTCGGCTTCGACCGGCACGGTGCCGAGCAGGGCGCGGGCCGGCTCCTGCCCCGCAAGGCCGATGCGGGGCCTGTCGGCCACGGGTGTTGTCTTTGGCAGCACTTGCACGATCCGCAGCGCCTTCACGCTCCCGCGGGGCACATCGCCCAGCCCCTCATACACATCCAGCAGCACCATCTCCCCGGAAGCGGTCTCAGGTCTCGAGCTTCGCGTCTCGCCGCTGGGTGATTCGCGAAGATTCGCGTGACTCGCGGTCTCTGGCCCCACCAAATCGGGAAGGACCGGCGGCACTGGGCGCGCGAGGATGGGGATGGGGTTGCTGCTGCCGATTTCGGGGTCGCGGTAGAGCAGTTCGCGATTGCCCCAGCGGTCGAGCAGGTAGATGCCGAGCGCGGCGGGGTCGTTGGCCCCAGGCTCCATCACCAGCGGCTTGGGGCTGTAGCCGACGAGGAAGTAGTCTTCGGAAAGCGGCCAGGGCGAATCGTAGTACTCGCGGATGTTCCCCTCAGCCTCGGGGAATCGGACTTCGGGCGTGACGCGGGTGAGCGCGTGCTCGCCGTTGTTGCCCAGCCGCGCGTCCACTATGGCAATCGAGCCGCCCGTGATGGAGTGGTGGGCCGAGGCGGTGAAGACAACCTTTGTTGTGCCGGGTATGGGCTGAAGCTGGAACGTGCAGTGGGGCGTCTGCGTGTGGTTGCCCCAGAGGGCGACGGGATTCGTGCCATCGGGCCGGCAGGCCCACAGGTTCTGGTGAAGCACCGGATGGCGATCAACATAGTCCCAGCGGCTGTAGAGGATGTGGCCGCTGGGGGCGACGGTGGGGAACCACTCGTTGGTCTCGTGGAACGACAGCGTCCTGATGCTCGAGCCGTCGGCGTTCATGCGATGGAGGGTGTAGACGTGCCAACGCGGGCCGAACTGAGCGCCGAAGCAGCGGGCGTGGCCCTTGCGGCGGGTGGAGGAGAACACTATCCCTCCGTCGGGCAGGTAGCTTGGCATCAGGTCCTCGAACTCGCCGCTCGTCAGTTGCCGCAGCCCTGTCCCGTCAACGTTCATCTCGTAGATGTGATAGAACGGGTCCTCCTTCGTGCACTTCGAGTAGGAGAAGACGACCCGCCTGGCATCGTAGGACAGGCGCGGCTCGAGCACATTGCCGGACGACGCATCGAAGATGCAGCGCGTCTTCAGCGACCGCCCCGGCTCTTCCAACACGAAGATGCCGCCACCCGGCCGCGCCCGCCAGCCGAAATACTGCATGACCAGGTGGCTGTAGCTCGTTGGCACGCGCTTGACGAAGAGCAGCGGGACGCGGGGCAGGGGCGCGTTCGCAAGAGCAGCCTGATGTCTGAGCCATCGGGCGCGAATGCTCTCCCCTGTCGCCTCCTTTGGGTCTCTCCCACGGAGCCACTCCTCTTGGACCAGTGTCCAGAAGGCCAGTTCTGGCGGCTCGCCCGCGCCAACCGCCTGGTGAAAGGCGTCGGCAAGTTGGGTCTTGATTTCCGGTGCTTTCTCATCAATAAGGTGCTGGAGCCGCGCGACGCCCGCTGCCCACGGCCCGCGATAGGCCCCAATGGCGACCTGTGGAAGCCGCGCCGCCTCGCTCGTGGTCAGCTCGGTGCGCAGGCAGCCATCGTTTGCCATCGCACAGCGCAGCTTCCAGGCGCCACGCTGCGTCACCGCGATGGCGATGCCGCTCCGGTCTCGCCCATCGGCCAGGACAAGGAGTGGCAGGACGCTGTCTGCCGAGAACTCAACCGTCCGTCCGATGGTCATGGCCTCCCTGCGTAACACGAGGCCCTTGTCCAGCGCGTGGAGGGTCGGCGGGCTCGCCTTCTCCTGCGGGCCGGCCTCCATCTCGTACGACCAGCCGCCGTCGCCCTGGCGGGCTGTGGAGAAGCCCTTGGACGCGAGGAAGGATTCGCCATCGGAGTAAGCGACGAGGGGGTCCCAGCGTGTGGTGTCGCAGAAAATCTGGCCGCGCTTGTGGACGACGAAGCGGATGGCGTCGGCCTTGCGGACGTCAAGGGTGAGCTTCGGCTCAATGCCCTTCGCGTCGCCGCCGTCAAGCTCGGCCTGCCACACGATCCTGTCGCCCTGACGGATGAAGAGGCGGACGCCGTCGGTTTTGGGGTCCACGTGGGCTTTGGCCACGCGGCCGGTGATGGTGACTTTGCCGTCGCGGGGGCAGGTGAAGCAGCGGACGCTCGGGCTGTTCTCCCCGGGGTGCTGCCAGTCGCGGCCCACGCGGGTCCAGTCGGGGCCGGTCCAATACGTCGAGCCGTACCAGGTGTCCTCGCGGTAGGTGAGGGGCCTGTAGGCGGTGCCGCCTGGCGCCGCGATGCGGAAGGTCCAGTCGGCCAGGACGATGCTATCCAGCTTCGCGGTCGTATTGCCCTGGTTGAGGAGGGTGCTCTCGATGATGGCGAAGCCGAGCTCAGGCAGCCAGCAGGTCTCCTGGCGGAGGACGAGTCCCTGGGGCAGCTTCGGTCGCGCCGCGGGCGGCTCGAGCTGGCGGATGAGCGAATCGGGCGGCTCGCCGTCGAAGCAGGCGGGGAATGGCCTCTCTGCGGCAAGGAGTTGCGTCGCCGTCAGAAGGGCAAGCCACATCGCGCGGCGCGGGTGCAACGGAACGCTCCTATGGGGCGATTGAGAACTCGAACCACTGGAGGCGGTGGTCGCTGACGCCGGTGGTGTAGAGGTCGTAGCGGATGGGGCGGATGCGGGGGCCGAGGATGCACTGGTCAATGTCCCAGAGGGGAAAGCCGTCGGGCCAGGTGTAGCACCAGCCTATGCCCGCCTCGTTGTAGGCGTGGGCGTAGCCCTTGGGGAGGCGTCCGAGCCAGTGTGCGCGGCGCCGCGCGTTGAAGTCGCCCAGCACCAGGTCGGGCCGCAGGTAGCCTATGCGCTCGTGGACCTGGCGCAGCCAGGGCGCACGCGAGTAGAAGGGGCGGCTCGGGAGGTCCACGACCAGGAGCGAGAGCGTGCCGCGCGGCGAGCGCCATTCGAGGAGATAGGCCCGGTTCGGCATCCGCTCGTCCTCCCGCACCACCCTGACGACGCCGCGCGCGATGACGGCGACCTGGCGGACGTGGCAGACGGTGAACTCGTTGCCGAGGGCGGCGGCCAGGCGAGCCGAGGTTTCCGGCTGGTAGCACTCCGAGAGCACATAGGCGTCGGCTCCAAGCGGCCCGAGGAACTCCGACATCACATCCCAGCGGCTCGCCAGCGGCCCGACGTTCCAGTGTGCGAGGCGGAGCGCGGCGTCGCGGTCGCCCCGCGCACGGGGGCGCACCCACTGGTTCTCGACGAACAGCAGCCAGAAGGTGGGCAGTAGCCACAGGAGCGCCGCGGCGAGCGACATTCGGCGGCAGCCGCAGGCAAAGGCCAGAAGCGCCGCCACCAGGAGTGCAGCGGAGACGAACGACGAGGGGACGAGGAAGCAGATTGCCGTGATGCTGTTGCTGTCGCGGAAGAGCTCCCCAATGGTCCAGACGCCGAATGCCCCCACGATGACGTTTGCGAAGAGCCAGGCGGCCACGGTCTGCGCCGAGCGCTTCACCTGGGCCGAGGGGCTCTCGTTGGTTGGGCTGTGTGGCACCGCCATGCGCACCTGCCTGGACCCAGGAGCCCTCCACGCGGGGCAGCGAATCCGCAATCCGCAATTCGTGATCCGTAACCAGATGAGAAGTCCCTCAACAAGGCGTCTTCTATCTGTCTTGTTACGGATTACGGATTCTCCCTGGCTGACTCGAGGCTACTTCTCGGCCTTCACTTCCTTGATGCGGAGGTTGCGGAACTGGACCTCCATCGGCCCGCCGGAGTGGATCTGCACCGCGATGATCCCCTCGCGGGCGATCTTGTCGTCAGGCTCCGTGTAGTCCACCGTGGTGACGCCGTTGATGGCGAGCCTGATGCGATTGCCAATTGCTTCCACCTCATAGTCGTTCCAATCGCCCGGCTTGAGGGCCTTCTTGAGCACCTCGTCGGAGGGGCCTGCGAGCACCTTGTTGCGGCGTGCCTCGTCGTAGAGCTTGCCCCACCAGCCGGGCGCAATGTCGGCCTGGTAGCCTGAGACCTCGTGGCCGGGCGGCGGCACGCGCTTGGAGCGGAACTGCACGCCGCTGTTCCCCTTGTTGTCCACAAGCTTCACCTGGAACCGCAGGATGAAGTCGCCATAGGACTTCGTCGTCGCCAGGAAGTCGTTGTACTTGATGCCGGGGGAGCGGCCGATGAGCATGCCGTCCTCCACCAGCCACAGCTTGGTATCCCCCTCCCAGCCCGTGAGGTCCTTGCCGTTGAAGATCGGCACGAAGCCCTCCTCGGCCTCGGCCGCAAGGGCCACGGCTGCGAACGCTAACAGCCCCAGGACAATTGCCTTTCTCATGCTCCTTCTCCTTTCTTCTTCCGCGTCATTCCGCGTGTTCTGCGGGCTCAAACCAGAAGATGCTCTCGAAGTAGGTCTTCGTGTCCCGCTCCGTGCGCATGGGCACTGGGCGGTGAAAGGTGTCTATGAGCCTCAGACCGGCCATCTCGCCGATGGCGGGATAGAGGCCATGGGTGTCGTTGGCGACGACGAACAGCTTCGCGTCGGGCTTGAGCCAGGGCCGAATGCGGCGGAACACCGCCGCAATGTCGCTCTGGTATGCCTGCTGAGCCTTCTTGCTCTTGCCGACCGACATTGGGCCGATTTCCAACTCATCCCGTCGCTCCAGCTCGGGGAACAACTCGTAAGCATACCGATGCTGCTCGTGGTAGTCAATCATACCCACGTAGGGGGGCGAGGTGAATACGCCGTCAAGTTTCACCTCATCTGGCAGCGGCGTCGTGCGGGCGTCGCCACAGAGCACGGTGCTGGTTGCCCCGTGTGAGATCGGTTCGCGGCTTCTTATCCGATCAAACTCCACGATACGGCTCACAGTGTCGCGCGAGTAGCGGCGAAAGAACTTCATGCCATCAGTGATCGGCTCGCACATCCTGCGGTGCTTCACACAGTAGTATTGCTCGCCGGGCTTCAGCGGCTTCTTGGGCCGGGCCAGGTCGTAGTGCGGAATGAGGCGGCAGGAGCGAGCCGTGCGGCTCAGGATGACCTTCAGCAAGTCCTGGTTGCGATACTCAGGGATGATGCTGCGGTAGAAGAGAATCTGCTGGAGGGCCTGCGGGGCAATCCAGTCGTTCAAGTAGCGGCTGTCGGTCGTGAACGAACCTGGCCTTGGGAGAAGGGGCAGGAGCCCTGCCTCCTGACGGCTGAATGCCTCTACTCGGCTGAGAGCATCGGCCACCTCGGGGCGGACGACGGAAAGATCGTGGCGGCGGGTCTTTGCCTCGATGATCAGGCAATTGAAGGGCGAAAGTTCGATCCCGACCGCGTTCATCCCCAGGGCGTTGGCCTCCACAAGGGTTGTGCCCGAACCGGCGAAGGGGTCGAGGACCGTGTCGCCCGGCTTGAAGAAACGCCGCAGGAACAACTCGACCAGTTGCGGGATGAACTTGCCGAGGTATGGGTGAAGGCGGTGGACGTGTTTGGTGCGCTGCCATTCGGGGAACTCGATGAGCGAGAGGTCGCAGCCGAAGAAGCTGAGGTTCTTCTCGATGTCGGCGTGGGGGATACAGCCCTTGTTGTCCAGGAAGATTCGGCGGCGCGCCTCGCCCGTGAGGCCCTTTTGCGATGCGGCCGGAGGCTCAAGCTGGCAGAACGGCGTGGGCTGCGCTGTGCCGGTGCGCTCGGCGGTCACGGCTTGGCGCCTCCGGCTCGGCCGCCCAAAACCTTGTCCACGAAGCCGTACGCCACGGCGCCGTGCCACTCGTGGCCGGCATCCCAGGTGTCCTGCGCAACGGCGTCCTCCGCGCCGAAGACCTTGTAGCCGGCGCGCACGCGGGCGAAGCCCTCGCGTGTGTAGCGGATGGGGAAGCAGCCGTCGCGCTCGGCACTCTCGAAGAGCAACGGGCGCGGGGCGATGAGGAGGTGCACCTCGCAGACGTCCATCAACTCCACAAAGCCGGGCAGGCGCCAGCAGGCGCAGTTGGGCACGGAGAGGACGCCCTCGGTGGTGCACATCCAGCCGCTGACGACGGCGACGCGGAGGCGCTCGTCGCAGGCCGCGAGCCACATCGTCCACTCGCCCCCCATCGAGAGCCCCGCCACGCCGATCCGCTTGGGGTCCACCTCGGGCCGCTCGGCCAGAATGTCCACGCAACGCATCAGGTCCCAGAGCGCCATCGCCGCATACTGGTGGTGGGGCAGCGACGGGGCGAGGACGACGTAGCCGCCGCGCGCGAACGTGTCGGCGAAGCCGTGGTAGATGGTCTTGGGGTCGAAGACCTCGTCGGCCTTGCCCCCGTGGCCGTGGAGGCAGAGCATGGCGGGGAAGGGGCCTTTGCCCTTGGGGATGGCCAGGCGGAAGTGGTAAAAGACACCCGTGCGGTTGCTGCCGCGGAACCGCTGCGGATAGAGCGTGTAGTTGCCCATGTCGCGCGGCTCGCCCGAGCGGACGTCGAGGGCCACCTCATCAGTCGAGATGCGCGTGGCCTGCCTCTCGACGAGGTCGAGCAGCCGCGCCCTTGCGCGCTTCTGCCATTCGATGGCCTGCTCCTTCGTCGTCGCCGTGAACGGCATCTCGAACTTCGCGGGCGCCTGGCCCGCCTCGGCGCACGCGACGAGTCCGATGGCAAGACCCACCCACAACAGGTTGTTCATCTTCTCTGTGTCCTCTGTGGCTAACTCCTCGCCGCGGCCCAGACGGTGGCGCGGACGAGGAGGGTGCGGAACGTGGCGTCGCGGCAGCTCTCGGGGTTGTGCCCCAGCGCGATGTAGGCCACGCGGCCCTTGCCGTGGGTCCGCGTCCAAATCACCGGCACCGTCTTCCCCCGCCACAGCGCCGTGGCCAGCACGTTGTTGTTCGGGTCGTAGCCCGTGATGTACTGCTCGTCGGTGACGAAGAACTCCTCGATCCCCTCCGTGATCGGGTGAGTCGAGTCCACCACGCTCACCTGGTACTGGCGGTAGCGGGGGTGGGTGACGAAGTATCCGCCGATGAAGTAGCGGTAGGCCGAGCACTCGCGGAAGGAGTCGGCGGCGGAGTGTATGCCGACAAAGCCCTTGCCGCGCTCTACGAACCCCAGCAGCCCCTTGAGCTGCGGCTCGGTGATCGAGCCCACCGTGTGATAGAAGACGATGACATCATAGCGGTCGAGGTTCGGGGCGACCAGGCAGTTGAGGTCGCCGTGAACCCGCGTGATGTCGAATTGCCCCGCGGCCCCCAGGGTCTCCTGGAGCGCGTCGCCACAACCCTTCCCGTCGTGAATCTCACCCCCCGAATAAACCAGCGTCTTGAGCTTCCCCACAGGGTTCCCTTTCGTTCCAAGGACGCACAATGGCCCGGGCCGCGCACGCACGGGACGATCATTTACCATGTTGCGTGAAGCCGGTCAAGCGCCGAGGCAGGCCCAGGCTACGGCGTGCGCCAGGCCCCAGCCAACCAGCGACGCGGCGAGCACGATTACGGCGTAGCGGCGCCAGTGGGCCATCGTGGCAGGCTCGGACGTGGCGGTCTGGCCCTTGAAGGCCTTGATGTCCAGGTAGCGCAGCCCGATGAGGGCGGCCACAACGGCCCAGTAGGCCGCATCCAAGGCCGAGATGGCCGCCCGCGGGCCTTGAGCGATGAAAACCGCGAGCACGAAGAGCGCGCCATTGCCCAGGAACATCCAGGCAAGGCGCACCAGGCACCCGCTCAAGCTGTCGTGAGGGGGAGAAGCAGAAGGACTCTCGTTCTTGGGCATAGTCCGCCTCCAGCAATCACTAGAGTGACTGGCTGGATGGCGGCCCGACCACCCAAGAAGCCTCCGCAGTCAGCGCCCTCGGCGCGCTGTACCTCGCCGGCGCCGGACCCTTTGCGGCTGCCCCGGCTCGCACTTCCCGGCGATTGCAGCCACTTTGATTATAGCCCCGCCTCACCCCGCGATCAAGCGCGGCGGCGTTGACATGCCGCCTCGTCTGTGGTAAAGGGGGTCATCAAACGGGTGGATGAATGATGGTGGTTTCGCCCCGCGTCACGTCGCCCCACGCAACCGATTTCAGCAGCCTCGCTGCGCTCTTCGCCAGCCCACACTTCGTGGGCAAGACGGGCCAGGACCTCGCCATCGCCCTCTGGGAGCTCATCGTTGACAAGAAGGAGGGGCTCTACCACACGTGCCCCGCCCTCGAGCGGCTCACCGGCCACTTCGTCTACGATCCCATCAAGCTCTTCAACTGCTTCGGCTGGAGCATCTGTGGGGTGACGGCCAACCTGATGGCGGTGCTCTACAAGGCGGCGGGGTTCCCCGATGCGCGCGTGGCCAACCTCAAGGCACACGAGGCAGCGGAGGTCTTCTACGATGGCGGCTGGCACCTCCTCGACGGCGACCTCCAGGCTTTCCACCGCCGCCACCCGCCCAACCACGCCGTCATCGCCAGCCACGCCGAGTGCCTCGCCGACCCCACGCTCGTCAGCCACCAGCAGAACCCCTCGACGCCTTACTACCTGCCCGACCGCTCGCCCGCCGCGATGGCCGAACTCTACAAGGTGCCGCCCTCCTACGACCGCGCCTACGCCGAGCACGCGCACACGATGGACTTCGTCCTGCGCCCCGGTGAACGCCTTGAACGCCACACATTCCACGAGGGGCGTTGGATCTGGTTCTCGAACTACAATGAGTTCAAGAGCCGCTGGCCGAACGAGTGGCGCGACGACGGGCCGTGGGAGCGCTTCCCACCCCATCGCCGCTTCGGGAACGGACGCTGGGTCTACGAGCCGAATCTCACGAAGGGCTTCCGCGACTTCGACCTGGGCGTCCTCGACTCCCACGGCCTCGAGCCATCGGCGAACGGCCTTGTCGCCACGGCGGGCAATGCCTGGTGCGCCTTCGAGTTCGCCTCCCCCTATCCCTACGCCGGCATTCCCGCCCGTGAGGATAGGGAGACGCCCCGCGACGGCTGCCTCGTGGAGACGACGATTGCCGTCGCCGAGGGCAGCGCGGCGCGCCTTCGCCTGGCCGTGGACCCCGACTTGCCCTGGTTCACCGTGTGGGAGAGCCCCGGGGCGGGCAGGCATCCGGTGTGCCTCGATCTCACGAGGCACGTCGCCAACGCCTATCGCTACCTGCTCCGCTTCGAGTTTGAGGCGCCGGAGGGAAGACCGCCTAAAGGCGGAACTACAAACGGGCCGCCTGAAGGCGGAACTACGAACAACGGCATCGAGGCGCTGCGGGTGGAATCGTGGTTCATGGTCGCACCCGGCTCATTGGGGCGGCTGGTCGAGGGTGAGAACGAACTAACCGTGCGCTTCGGCGACGAGCATGGCCTGCCCACCCGCCGCCTGCTGGTCGAGACCAACTTCCGCGATGAGGCCGACGTGCGGCGCAAGGCCCATCGCCTCGACAACATCCGCTTCGTCCCCGACCCCGCCGACCGCATTCTCCCCGCAGACCCCGCGCGGCCCTACGAGGTCATCTTCAAGGTCGAGGCCCCGCCGCACGGAATGCTCCAGCGGGCCTACGCCTTCGGCGCTTTCCGCGGCAAGGCCCCCGGCGACCCGACCGAGGACCGCGTGGCCGCCTATCTGGGGGAAACCGAGGACGGCCCCTGGCAGCCGATCTTCGACGACCCGCTCATCGTCGAGCGCCACCGCTGGCACTTCGACGCCCAGGGCGAGATGACGCTGCCCAAGCCGGCGAAAGCCGTCTTCGTCAAGTTTGCCGCAAGGGTCGGCCTCATCAACGCCAAGGTCCGCGCCCACTACCTCGACGACCGCGTGGCCGTCGTCACGCCAACGCTCGTGATCTCCCACGTCTGGGAGGAGGCTGGTCGTGAGCGAATGATTCGAGCCGGCTTTCAGGGACCCTTCGACTCGCCGCGAAAGTACCAGCTCACGTGTGGCCCGCAGCCAAAGCTCCGCTCAGTGATCATGCACGTTCCGCAGCTCCCGAGATAGGCAACGCTTGCACTCTTCATCTGCTATTGACTTCTGCATGAGTAATGCAACTTGCCGGCTCGGGGGACTTGGCTCGCGCAGCCCGCAAAGTGGGCTACGGTTGGGTCGCCCCCTTCGGGGCTACGTGTCTTGCATTACTTATGCAGAAGACAATAGGTCCCGCTGCCGAGGTCTTGTCGAGCTTTGCTCCGAGTGCGCCTCGGGTTCAGTTTGCTGGCTGTCTCCTTTCGGGGAAGACATCCCGTGCCACGGGCGCGGGTCGTCAAGGGTTCAGACGTTGCCCGCTCTTGGTCAGGATGTCTTCCCCGCTTATGCTATGGGAGACAAGAGGGTTGTTCAGCCTGCGGGCAGCTTCGCAAGCCTCTTCGCGTCCACACGGGTCGTCCTTCCGCTTCGACCGGAAGATCAGCCGAAGCCGCGCCGGTGCGCCACCGCAACGCGATCCGCCACCTTCGAGAGCTCCTCGTAGAGATACCCGCAGTTGCACAACGCCTCGTACACTATCGCAAATGCATGCTCGACCTGCGCCAGCTCCCCGAGTATCTTGAACACCGGTCCTTTGATCATCTTCTCCTGCACCACGTGGCCTCCCTGGTGCAGGACACGATACGACGAGCGTCTCGAGAGCACGTCCGAGCCCACGTACCACTTGCTTCATAGTATCAGGCTCTTCCGTGTTCTTTGTGGGTGCCCCCAAGCGCTTGTGGTGGGGCCCACGCTTGTGGATGCCGCCGGCG
>FWPV01014477.1_pt1 | contig 11565 bp, 11 predicted proteins | sample 2228371 | NCBI WGS metagenome assembly FWPV01 (sample SAMEA103939776, study PRJEB20133) | metagenome | reverse complement strand
GAAGGACCTCAACCAAGTTGATAGGATAATAGCGATAATGAGTGGTAAAGGCGGAGTGGGCAAGTCGGTGGTAGCTGCTCTGCTGGCCACCCGTGGCTGGGATGTGCTTCTGCTCGACCAGGCTACATTCCCGCGCGATAAGATTTGTGGCGATGGGCTGACCCCGCGCGCAGTGGCCGCTCTGCAGCGGCTGGGACTCCTGCCGGCTCTGGCCAGCACTCCCTACCAGATTATTAGGGGCGCGCGGCTGGCCGGTGCTGGCCGACGCCGCCAACCCCCTGCGCAGCCGGGCCGGCGGCGCCTGTGTCGTGGCGGTTCACTACGACCGGCTGGCGCGCGACGCCGCCGCATGGGAGCGGCTCGCGCCCGAGGCCCTGCTGCTGTGGGGCGAGCCGCCCACCAGCAAGGCGCTGCGCCAGCGGCTGGCGCAGGCCGACCTGCCGGGATACCAGATCGGCGGCGGCAAGCCGGGCATCAACCCCGTCCACGGCCGCATCGCGTGGCTGCCGTGCGGGGCCGCCGCCTTCGCGGCGTGCTGCCGCGGGCCGCGCGGCGACTACGCGGAACGGTGGGCCGCCGCCGATGCCGCCGCCGGGGAAGCCCTCGCGGCCGCGCTGGCCGGGCCGCACCCGCTGTTCGAGGGCGACGTGCACCGGCTGCTCGGCGCGGCGCTGCCGGACGGCGCCGCGGTCGTGTACGCCAGCAGCCTTGCCATCCGCGACGCCGAATGGTTCCAGCCGGCCCGCTCCCGGCCGCTGCGCCCCTTCAGCCAGCGCGGCGCCAACGGCATCGACGGGACGCTGTCGCTGGCCCGCGGCATCGCCGCCGGCCTCGGCGCGCCGGTGTACCTTGTCGCCGGCGACCTCGCCCTGCTGCACGACAGCAACGGCCTGCTCGGCGCCGCCGCCCAGGACCCCGGCGTGTGCGTGATCCTGCTCAACAACGCCGGCGGGGGCATCTTCGAGTTTCTGCCGGTGGCCGGCCGCCCGGAGGTCTTCGAACCGCTGTTCGCCACGCCCCAGCGGGTCGATTTCGCCCTGCTGGCCCGCGCCCACGGGGCCGGGCACGTGCGGTGCGATTCCCTGCAGCGGCTGGAGCAGGCGCTCGCCGGCTGGAACGGGCGCGGCATCCTGCTGGCCGAGGTGCCGGTCGACCGCAAGGCCAGCCGCGACCTGCACCGTCTGGTGCTCAACCCTTGAACGTGAACCCGCCATGCAACCCGACTGGAAAACCGCCAAGACCTATTCGGACATCCTGTACCACAAGTGGCACGGCCTCGCCAAGGTGACCATCAACCGCCCGCACCGGCGCAACGCCTTCACGCCCGACACCGTCGACGAGCTGCTCGACGCGTTCCGCGACGCCGCGGCCGACACGCGCGTCGGGGTGGTGCTGCTGACCGGCGCCGGCCCGCACAGCGACGGCAAGTACGCCTTCTGCTCGGGCGGCGACCAGACGGTCCGGGGCGACCGGGCCGGCGGCTACGTCGGCCGGGACGGCGTGCCGCGCCTCAACGTGCTGGAACTGCAGCGGCTGATCCGCAGCATGCCCAAGCCGGTGATCGCCCTGGTGGCCGGCTACGCCATCGGCGGCGGCCATGTCCTGCATGTGGTGTGCGACCTCACCATCGCCGCCGACAACGCCGTGTTCGGCCAGACCGGCCCGCGCGTCGGCAGCTTCGACGGCGGCTTCGGCGCCAGCTACCTCGCGCGCATCGTCGGCCAGAAGAAGGCCCGCGAAATCTGGTATTTGTGCCGCCAATACAACGCGGCCGAGGCGGAGCGGATGGGCCTGGTCAACAAGGTCGTCCCGGTCGACCAGCTCGAGGCGGAGGGCGTCCGCTGGGGGCTCGAGATTCTCGAGAAGAGCCCGCTGGCGATCCGCTGCCTCAAGAGCGCGTTCAACGCCGACGTCGACGGCCAGGCGGGCCTGCAGGAGCTGGCCGGCAACGCCACGCTGCTGTACTACCTCACCGAGGAGGGCGAGGAGGGGCACCGCGCCTACGTCGAGAAGCGCAAGCCGGACTTCGGCAAGTACCCGTGGCTGCCGTGAGGCGGCCTCAATCGTCGGTGCGGACCACCGCGATGGTGCGGTGCGGCGTGCCGGTCAGCGGCTGCCCGGGGCCGTAGCTTTCCTGCACGATGTTGGGGAAGGCGAGGCGGATGACGTCCTTGCTGCCGTCCACCCAGGTGATGATCACGCGGTCCCCCTGCAGGCGCCACCGTCCCGGGTCGGTCCCTTCACCGCCCGTGGCGGAGGGGAAGCGGTAGGCGTTGCCCCAGCCCTCGATGGCGAGGTACTCGCGCCGGCCGGTCGGGGTGGCCGGCCGCCAGGTGCCGCGGATGTCCGTGACCGTGAGCGGGGCGACGTTGCCGGCGTCGAAGTAGCGTTGCGCGTCCTCCGGGGCCACTTTCTGCGCGGCCGCCTGCGCGGCGGGGCGGCGGGCCAGGTCGTCCCGGGCGCGGTAGCTGGCGAGGGTGTAACCGCCGCCGGAGGCCGGCCGCAGCACGTCGCGGCGGCCGTCCGGCCAGGTGACCACCGCCTGGTCGCCGTCGACCTGCCAGGCGCCGCGGGCGGAGCGGTCGAGGTCCCAGGCGCGCAGCGCGGCATAGGCGTCGCCGGAGCGCTGCAGCTGCAGGTAGAAATGCGGTTCGCGGCCGCGGCCGAACAGGCCGCGCGCCTGGTCCACTTTCCAGTAGCCGATGAAGGTGTTGCGCATGGGCAGGGCGGGGGCGGCCTGCGGGTCCGGCATCTCCTCCGGGCGCTGGCGGTCTTCCCCGGAACGGGTGGTGAGGCTGCCGGGAATGCGCGCATCGACGCGCACGCCGCGCAGGGTAAGCGTCGGCGCGCCCAGCAGCGAGGCGCCCGGTTCGTAGCTGTCGCGCTCGATGGCGTTGTCGCCGAGCTTGCGGAACACGTCGACATGGCCGGTTTCCCAGCGGGCGGTCAATTGGTTGCCGGAGCGCTCCCAGGTGCCTTTCTGGATGGCGGTGGCGGCCGTGCCGGACCAGAAGCACGACAGCCGGCCGCCGCGCTTGATGATCACCACGTTGGTGTCGCCGGCCGGCTCGATGAACTGCCAGAAGCCGTAGAACGGTCCGGGATCGAGGGTCTCCACACCGGCGGCCTCCGCGCCGCGCAGGGCGGCGGGGAGCGCCAGCGCACAGCCCAACAGGAGCAACAGCGAATGACAGAGGCGCAGCGGGTTCATGGTGAGGGTAGCCACGGGTGAAACTGGATGTCCGGTTTTGGCCGGTCAACCGTTTAGGTCTCTGCCCAGCCGGGAAAAGTTCAAAATGGAATGGCTGACCTCGCCGTCGGCCAGCGCCGCGCGATCGGTCTTGACCGGGGTGGGCAGCGGCGTGCCGTGCTGGAAATGGAAGGTGAAGCAGCCGTCCGGGCCCGGCCGGAAAAAGCCCATCTCCCGCAGCGGGACCGGGGCCGTCAGCACCGTCTCGTAGGGCTGGCGCGGCGCCGCCGGGTAGTTGAGGTTGTGCACGATGGCGTCGGGAGCACCCGGCCGGTCCGCTGCGTCCGGCCGGTCCGCGGCGGCCTGCACCAGCCGTTCGATGAGGCCGGCGGCATGGCGGGCGTTGGCGTGGAGGACGCGCCGCAGGGCGGGGGGCAGGTGCCCGTTTTGCCGGGTCACCTCCTCGAACAGTTCATCGGGCACCTCCTGGGAGACGGCGAACGCGGGCAGCCCCCAAAAGGCGCCCTCCATGGCGCCCGCCACCGTGCCGGAGGAATACAGCAGCGGAACGCTGGTGTTGTAGCCGATGTTGATGCCGGACACGACCGCGTCCGGCGGTTCCTCGAGCAGGTTGCCGAGGGCGATGTTCACGCAGTCGGTTGGGGTCCCGTCGATGGTCCAGGCCGGCCAGGGCAGTTCCGGATGGCGCTGCACGCGCACCGGCCGGCGGCGCGACACCGCCCGCCCGATCCAGCTCTGCTCCCGTGCCGGGGCCGCGATGGTGATCCGGAACCGCTCCGCCAGCGCCTCTGCCAGCGCCCGGAGAAACCCGGACCCGATTCCGTCGTCGTTGGTGAGCAGCAGGTGGCGGCGCATGCGGGTGGCAAGGGGTGATGGTCGTCCGTTGATGGTTGAGGGGGCAGGTGGGAGGGCAAGTCCGGCGTGCAACTTTTCTTGCGTCGCGGGCCGCCGGCGCGCAGAGTCGGCGCCATGTCACGACCGGTCACCCTCTTCACCGGCCAATGGGCCGACCTGCCGCTCACCGAACTGCTGCCCCTTGTGGCCGACATGGGCTACGACGGGGTCGAGCTCGCCTGCTGGGGCGACCACTTCGAGGTGCACAAGGCCCTTGCCGACCCGGGCCATGTCGCGGCCAAGTGGAAACTGCTGCAGCAGCACGGCCTCACCTGCCACGCCATCTCGGCGCATCTGGTCGGCCAGGCCGTCTGCGACCGCATCGACGAGCGCCACCGGGCCATCCTGCCGGACGCCGTGTGGGGCGACGGCGACCCGGAAGGCGTGCGCCGGCGGGCGGCCGAGGAGATGAAGGCCACCGCCTGCGCCGCCCGGCTGTTCTTCGCCGCCCGCCCCGACCGGCAGGTGGTGGCGCCGGTGGTCAACGGGTTCACCGGCTCGTCCATCTGGCACGCGCTGTACGCGTTCCCGCCGACCAGCCAGGCGTATCTGGACAAGGGCTTCGCCGACTTCGCCGCGCGCTGGCTGCCCATCCTGGATGTGTTCGAGGAGGCCGGGGTCAACTTCGCCCTCGAGGTGCACCCGACCGAGATCGCCTTCGACATAGCCAGCGCCGAGCGGGCGCTCGCGGCGGTCAAGGGCCACCGGCGCTTCGGTTTCAATTACGACCCGAGTCACCTCGGCTACCAGGGCGTCGACTACATCCAGTTCATCCGCCGCTTCCGCGACCGCATCTACCACGTGCACATGAAGGACGTGTGGTGGGACCGCGGCGACGGCTCGGTCGGCGTGTTCGGCGGCCACACCGATTTCACCGATCCGCGCCGCTACTGGGACTTCCGCTCGCCCGGCCACGGCGACATCGACTTCGAGGAGATCATCGTCGCCCTCAACGACATCGGCTACACCGGCCCGCTCTCGGTGGAGTGGGAGGACGGCCGCATGGACCGCGTCCACGGCGCCGAGGAGGCCTGCACCTTCGTCCGCAGCATCGATTTTCCCCCCAACCGCGCCGCCTTCGACGCGGCGTTTGACCGGAGCAACCAATGAACCGCAAACTGCGCATGGGGATGGTCGGCGGCGGCCGCGACGCCTTCATCGGCGCCGTGCACCGCATGGCCGCGGCCTTGGACGGCCAGATCGAACTGGTGGCCGGCGCCTTCTCCGCCGACCCGGAAAAATCGCGCCTGAGCGGCGCGGATTTGTGCCTCGACCCGCACCGCGTCTATGGCAGCTACATCGAGATGGCCGCCCGCGAGGCGGCCTTGCCGCCGGACCGGCGCATCGACTTTGTCGCCATCGTCACCCCCAACCACCTGCACTTCCCGGTGGCCAAATGCTTCCTCGAGGCGGGGTTCCATGTGGTGTGCGACAAGCCGATGACCTTCAACGTGGCGGAAGCGGTGGCGCTGCGCGACCTCGTGCGCGCCTCGGGGAGGGTGTTCGCGCTGACCCACAACTACACCGGCTACCCGATGGTCAAGGAGGCGCGCCAGCTGGTCCGCTCGGGCCGGCTCGGGCGCATCCTCAAAATCGTGGCCGAATACCCGCAGGGGTGGCTGATCCGCGGCATCGACGCGGAGGGGCACAAGCAGGCCGCCTGGCGGACCGATCCGGCGCGCGCCGGGGCCTCCAGCTGCATCGGCGACATCGGCACGCACGCCGAGAACCTCGCCCGCTACATCACCGGGCTGGAGCTCGAGGCGGTGTGCGCCGAGTTCACCACCTTTGTGGCGGGCCGCCGGCTCGAGGACGACGGCAACCTGCTGGTGCGCTACAAGGGCGGCGCCAAGGGCGTGCTGTACGCCTCGCAGGTGTCCGTCGGCGAGGAGAACAGCCTGGCCATCCGCGTGTACGGGGAGAAGGCCTCGCTGGAATGGCACCAGGAGGAGCCCGACGAGTTGATCCTGAAGTTCCCCGATGCGCCGCGCCAGGTGCTGCGCCGCGGCAACGCCTACCTGAGCGCCGAGGCGGCCCGCTTCACCCGCCTCCCGCCCGGGCATCCGGAGGCGTTCATCGAGGCCTTCGCCAACATCTACCGCGAGGCGGCCCGCGCCATGCGCGACGCCGCAACCGGCGCGGTTCCCACGGTGCCCTACGACTTTCCGACGGTCGACGACGGCCTCGAGGGCATGCGGTTCATCGCGACCGCGGTCGCCTCCGCCCAGGCGCAGGGCTGGCTGCCGTTGCAGCGCGACTGAGGGGGCGGCCATGGTCGTCGGCGTCCCGAGGGAAATCAAGGCGGACGAAAACCGCGTGGCGATGACGCCCGGCGGCGTCGAGGCCTTTGTCGAGCGCGGCCACACGGTGCTGGTGGAGGCCGGCGCCGGCGCCGGCAGCGGCTTCAGCGACGCCGAGTACCGCCAGGCCGGGGCGCGCGTCTGCCCGCAGGCCGCCGAAGTGTGGGCCAAGGCCGACATGATCCTCAAGGTCAAGGAACCCCAGCCGGAGGAGCTGCCGCACATCCGCCCGGAGCAGATTGTGTTCACCTATTTCCACTTCGCCGCCTCCGAGGAATTGACCCGCGCCATCATGGCCGCGCGCTGCGTGGCGATCGCCTACGAGACGCTCACCGACGAGAAGGGGCAGCTGCCCCTGCTCAAGCCGATGAGCGAGGTGGCCGGGCGCATGGCCGTCCAGCAGGGGGCCAAGTACCTCGAGAAGGCGCATGGCGGCCGCGGCATCCTGCTCGGCGGCGTGCCCGGCGTGCCGCCCGCCACGGTCGTGGTCCTGGGCGCCGGCGTGGTCGGCATGAACGCCACCCGCATGGCCGCCGGCCTCGGCAGCCTGGTGTACGTCCTCGACGTCAACCTCGAGCGCCTGCGCTATTTCAGCGACGTGATGCCGCCCAACGTCATCACCCTGATGTCCGACAAGGCCAACCTGCGCCGCGCCCTGGCGGACGCCGACCTTGTGGTATCCAGCGTGCTGATACCGGGCGGCCGCGCGCCCAGGCTGATCACCCGCGAGACGCTGCGGACCATGAAGCGCGGCGCGGTGATCGTCGACGTGGCCATCGACCAGGGCGGCTCCACCGAGACCTCGCGCCCGACCACGCACAGCGACCCCATCTACACCGTCGACGGCATCATCCACTACTGCGTCACCAACATGCCCGGGGCCATGCCCATGACCTCGACGCTGGCCCTCACCAACGCCACCATGCGCTACGCGCTCGAGATCGCCGACCGCGGCTACGTCGACGCCATGGCGCGCAGCCGCGCCATCGCCTCGGGCGCCAACATCGTCCGCGGCACCATCACCCACAAGGGGGTGGCCGACGCCTTCGGCCTGCCCTACGAGCCGGTCTACGAGGTGCTCAAGGGCTAGTCCGCGCGCGGGAAGCGGGCGTGCACGAGCAGGGGGCGGCGGTCGCGCCGGTCGGCCTGGCGGGGCAGCAGGTTGTTGTCGAAGATGAGCCAGACGTCGTCCCCGCGCACGGCGAGCCCCTCGGCCATGCCGTAGGTCTGCGACGCATAGGCCCAGCGCGGGTCGGTCTCGATGTGGCGGTAGCTCCATGCCTCCACTTCGCGCCAGCCCTCGCCGTCGCGCTCGAGGCGGACCACCAGGTGGGCGTTGCGGAACAGGGCGTAGAGGCGGCCGTCGTCATGGTCGAGGCCGGCGTAGTCGGGCAGGCGCAGCAGCGGCAGCGCGTCCTTGAAGGGCGAATCCTCGTGCACGGTGGCGGTGACCTGGACGCCGTCGGCGCGCAGGCGCCACTCGACCAGCCCGCGCGGCTCGCGCTCGACCGCGCCGAGCCAGTGGTTGGGGCCCAGCCATGTGACCCCCTCGAAACCGGCATTGCCTTTTTGGAAGAGGCCGACGCGGCGGGCGCCGGGCCGCAGGTCGGGAGTCACCCACGCGGCGGCGCCGTCGGGACTGACGCGCAGCAGGCGGCCATGCCGCTCGGAGACCAGGTAAAAGGCGCCGCCGGGGTCGGCGGTGACGCCCTCCCAGTCCATGGGCCCGGGCTCCGGCGGCGTGAAACGCAGGTGCGGCACCAGCCGCGCGGTCCCCGGCCCCAGCTCGATGCGGTAGATGGTTCCGTCGTCCTTGTCGCAGACCGTGTAGAGGGCGCCGGCCAGCCACACCAGCCCCGAGGGCTCGAGCAGGCGCGGCCCCTCCAGCAGCCATGCCTCGACCAGCTCGAGCGGCGGGTACGCCCCGCCCGGCGCCGGCGCGCCCCGACAACCGCCCAGCGCCAGCGCCGCGGCCAGCAGGACCGGCCGCGCCAGTTCCCGCAGGAACGTCCCGGCGGTGGCCTGCGGCGCGCGCATGCCGGCAGCAACGCCCGATCCCCCGCCCAAGTCAAGGGCGGCGGTTTCCGGCCCCGGCCAAAGTGGCTTTGCGGCTTGAAAGGCGGCCCCCCATCGGCTCACTTGTCCGGTGTATGATGATCGATCCGGAAATCCGCAATCAGTTGGAGGAGATCACGCGCCGCGCGGGATACCTGTGGAGGTATCTTTGACGTCCCGAAGCGCCAGCAGACGATTGCGGAACTGGAGGAGCGCATGGGCCAGGAAGGCTTCTGGGACCGGCAGGAGGCGGCCCAGAAGGTGGTCATGGAGCTCAGCCAGGTGAAGGCCTCCATCCAGCCCCTGATGCAGTTCCAGCGCAAGGTCGACGATGCGCGCGCCCTGCTGGAGCTGGTCGAGGAGGCCGGCGATGAGGACGGCTCCGCCGCCCACGCCGAACTGCGGGAGACCGTGGCGGCCCTGCGCAAGGAACTGGACGCCCTTGAAATCCAGAGCTTCCTCAGCGGCAAGATGGACGCCAACAACGCCATCCTCTCGATCAACGCGGGGGCCGGGGGGACCGAATCCTGCGACTGGGCGGAAATGCTGTACCGGATGTACGTGCGGTGGGCCGAGCGCAACGGCTTCAAGGTCGAGACCGAGGACCTCGCCCCCGGCGATGAGGCCGGCATCAGCCATGCCACCATCCGCATCATCGGGCCCAACGCCTACGGCTACGCCAAGGCCGAGCGCGGCGTCCACCGCCTGGTGCGCATCAGCCCGTTCGACAGCAACGCCCGCCGCCACACCTCGTTCTGCGCGGTGGACGTCATCGCCGAGCTGGAGGACGACGCCGACGTCGAGATTCGCGAGGAGGACCTGCGCATCGACACCTACCGCTCCTCCGGCAAGGGCGGGCAGCATGTCAACAAGACCGAGTCGGCGATCCGCCTGACCCACCTGCCCACCAACATCGTGGTGGCCTGCCAGAGCGAGCGCTCGCAGCACAAGAACAAGGCCATCGCCATGAAGCTGCTCAAGTCGCGCCTGTACGAGAAGATGCAGGACGAGAAGCGCGCCGAGATGGAGAAGTTCTACGGCGAGAAGGGCGAGATCGGCTGGGGCCACCAGATCCGCTCCTACGTGTTCCAGCCCTACCAGATGGTCAAGGACCTGCGCACCGGCGTGGAGACCTCCAACATCCAGGCGGTCATGGACGGCGACCTGAACCGCTTCATCCACGCCTGGCTGCGCGCCGGCTGCCCGCGCCACCGCAACAAGGACATCAAGGTGGAGGATTAGGAATCGGCGGCCGCCGGATCGGGGACGGCCGGCGCCCGGGGGACGGACCGATGGACAAGGGCCTTGGATACGCGGAGCTGCAGGAGGCGCTGGGCCGGCAGGCCTTGTTCGAGCACAAGACCTGGCGGCTGTCCCCGCTGGCGTGGCCGTTGAGCCGCGAGCAGGTGGCCGAGCTGCGGCGGATCGGCCAGGCCTGCCTCGAGTTCGAGCGGGCGCTCGAGCTGCTCTACACGCGCTCCTTCGAGCGCAAGAGCCTGCTGCGCAACGCCGAGCTCAAGGCGCCCTGGGTCGCCGCCTACCTGGACCGCGGCAAGCCGGACTTCCTCGTGAAGCACGCCCGCCACCGGCGGCTGCGGCGGAGCCATCCGGTGGTGATCCGGCCGGACCTGCTGGTCACCGCCGAGGGGTTCGCGCTCACGGAGATCGATTCGGTGCCCGGCGGCATCGGCCTGACCGCCTTCCTCAACCGCCTGTACGCCGCCCAGCCGGGCATCATCGGCGCCGGCGACGCCATGCTGGACGGGTTCCATGCGGCGCTTGCGGCGCTGCGTCCGGACAAGCGGCTGCCCCTGATCGCGATCGCGGTCTCGGACGAGGCCTCCACCTACCGGCCGGAAATGGAGTGGCTGGCGGCGCGGCTGCAGGAGCGCGGCCGGCGCGTGTACTGCCTGCACCCGGACGACCTGATCCCGCTGGGCGACACCCTGTGCGCCGACATCGAGGGCCAGCCCGAGGAACTCGATGTCCTGTACCGCTTCTGGGAACTGTTCGACCTGCCGAACATCCCGGTGGCCCGGCACATCCTGAAAATGCTCGAGGACGGCGCGCCGCTGGCGGTCACGCCGCCCATGCGCCCGTTCCAGGAGGAAAAGCTCAGCCTGGCGCTGTTCCACCACCCGCGCCTGGCCGGTTTCTGGCGCGAACAGCTCGGCCGCGGGACGCGGGCGCTGCTGGAGCGCATCATCCCGCCCGGCTGGATCATGGACCCGGTGGACCTGCCCCCCGGCGCCGTGCTGCACGCCCCGCCGGTCGGCGGCCGCCCCATCCACGACTGGCGGCAGCTGGCGGACGCCTCCCAGAAGGAGCGCAACCTGGTGCTCAAGCTGAGCGGCTTCCACGAGAACGCCTGGGGCGCCCGCAGCGTGCTGTACGGCAGCGACGCCTCGCGCGAGGAGTGGCGCGACGGCATCCTCGAGGCCCTGGAGGGGGCGGACCGCAACCTGTATCTGCTGCAGGAATACCGCAAGCCGACCCGCCTCGGCCATCCGGTGTACGGCGCGGACGGCGCCGCCGCGCCGATGGCCGGCCGGCTGCGCCTGTGCCCGTATTATTTCGTGCTGGGCGACAGCGCCGAACTGTGCGGGGTGCTGGCGACCTTCTGCCCGGCGGACAAGAAGATCATCCACGGGATGCGGGACGCGGCCCTGCTGCCGGCGCGCGAGGCCTGAACAGCGAGGCGGTGCGGCCCGCCGTGCCGCACACCGCGGCGCCCGTGCCCGCCGCCACGCGCTCCAGCCATTCCGCCCGCAGCGCGCGGTCGGCGGAAGCGGGTACGGGCGGCTGCCGCATCAGGCCTCCCCCAGGGAGGCCAGCCAGGACTCGAGCACCTCGCCGAGCCGGGCGGGCGCGCCGCCGCCGCCCATGGCGAAGTCCGGCTTGCCGCCGCCCTTGCCGCCCAGCCGGCCGCACAGGTCGCGGATGATGTCGCCGGCCCGGAAGCCCTTGGCGATGGCCGCCGGCGAGGCCATGGCCACCAGCGCGACCCTCGGGCCGAGCGCCGCCCCGGCCACGAGGAGGCCGTCCTGCAACTGCTGGAACGCCTTGGCGGCAAGGGCGCGCAGGTCCTCCGCGGAGTCCAGCAGT
>FWPV01009512.1_pt1 | contig 11565 bp, 9 predicted proteins | sample 2228371 | NCBI WGS metagenome assembly FWPV01 (sample SAMEA103939776, study PRJEB20133) | metagenome | reverse complement strand
TTGCCACAGAAGTGGAAGTGTTCATAGAGGTTCATCTCCTCCCAGTTCGATGGCTCGTATATCTCTGCCATGTCGATATCTCTGCGGGGATTCGTTATGCCATTTCTCTTGTAAAGCCTCTCGCAGGCTACATGCTGGGTGTAGGTCTCCTTGCCAGTGGGGTCGCCGAATACCCCGGCGCGGAAAGGCTCCTGGTGCACAGTCTCAATATCGGCGATCCAGACTGGTTTTCTGGTTATTTTCTTTGCTTTCTTCTCAGTGGCGAAGATAAGAGCGCAAGCCCCGCAGGACTGGGGACAGAAATCCAGAATCCTCAGAGGCCAGACCAGGTATGGCGACTTTAGCACATCCTCGATGCTCTTAAGACCGAGCTTTAGGTGAGCGTAGGGATTCCTGCAGGCATTGCGGTCTGCTTTTAATCTAACCATAGCAGCGTGCTCTTCCGTAGCACCGGAGGTCCTCATGTAAGATAGCGCCTGCTTGGCGAACTCTCCTATAGCACCTGTTGTTGCTCCTTTGCCCCACATAGGTGTGGCAGCTGCCGTGATGGCAGCAGTTGTATCTCCGCAATCTTGCTTTTCGCAACCAATAATGAGTGCTACGTCATATAGTCCCGAGGCAACGAAGTAGAAGCCCTCTGCTACTACCGAAGCGCCGCTCGTGCCCCCTGTTCCCACTTTGAATCCTGGCTTTCCGTAGAAACCAGTTTCGGCAGCCATCTGATGGTCCGGTAGATAGATGGCTTCAAAAGTCTCCATACTTCCCATGAACGTAGCCTCGATGTCCTTGATGGTTATCTGGGCATCAGCGAGAGCAGCCATTACCGCTTCTCTCACCATCTCCGCGTAGTTGACATCGGGACGCTTGCTCGTGTGATATGTCTGTCCGATTCCTACTATTGCTACTCTATTAGGCATGTTTCTCTCCTCCAACTATCTGCCCAGAATCATCACACCATGATGCTGTCCGCAGGCACCAGTGACGCCGTGGGCAAGGGCTACGCGGGCATTCTTAACCTGATGGTCTCCTGCCTCCCCCCGTAGCTGTAGCACAGCCTCAGCCACACGTGCCATCCCAGCCACACATATCGGGTTACCGGAGAGCATTCCACCGGAGGGGTTCACCGGCAGCTTGCCGCCCAACGCGGTCGCACCGGAATCTACAAGTTTCCCCGCCTCGCCTTTACCACAGAAGCCCAGCCCCTCCATCCACAAAAGCTCCTGGTATGAGTATTCCTCAGATATCTCTGCGACGTCTATCTCCTTCGCGGGATTTCTAATTCCAGCCATGCTATATGCTTTCGCGGCCGCTTTGACGAGTGCTTCGCTTTCTGCCAGGTCCCGGTCTCCCGGATAATGTGTCTCGTAGCAGCAAGATGCCCCCAGTATCCAGACCGGCTTCCTGGTAAGTTTTTTCGCCCTTTCCTCGGTGGTCAAAATCATGGCGCAGGCACCGTCCGAAACAGGCTTGGCATCGAGCAGTCTGATGGGAGATGACAATATTCTGGAACTCAAGACATCCTCCACCGTAATATCCATGGGTGCTTGAGCGAAAGGATTCTTCATACCGTTGCCGCGGTTCTTTACCACAACTTTAGCGCATTGTTCGGAGGTTATTCCGTATTTGTACATGTAGCGCCTTGCCTGCATGGCGGCCATTGAAAGAAAGTCCAAACCAAGCTGTCTAAGCAAAGCTGGGTCGAAAGAAGCATTTTCAATGATGCTCTTCTCAGCCTGGGACTCCTTCGTATGCGCCACAACAAGGACAAGCTTATGGTGCCCTGATAGAATCCTCGCCATTCCTGCATATACGGCATTGATACCGTCTTCACAGACTTTATCCTCATCGCTCAGGTGGGCACCTACAACATGCTGAATGTTCATGCTTGATATCGTTCTCCCGTCCCAGAAATCCTGGGAGCAGGACACAGCCGCATCGAAATCGGATAAAGCAAGCCCTGTAGACTCCAGAACTTGTTTTACCGCTTCGTACGCCAGTTCCTCCTCGCTTGCATCTGCCCTATTCGGGGAATACTTTGTTTGACCTACCGCCACAATACCTACTCTTGCAGTCATATATAACTCCTCTTGATAATCCCTTTTCACCTCTTTGACGAAAAGACGAATTGGGTTTGTTGTTTAGCTAACGTCCTTTGAACTGCGGCTTGCGTTTTTCTAAGAATGCTATGGGTCCTTCCTTGGCATCTTCGCTTTTGAATACCTTTGCTCCTATCTCCATCTCTGTTATGAAGCCCAGCTCCCGGGGCTGGCTTATTGCTTTAAGCACTATCTCCTTTACTGCCTTGACTGCGAGCGGGCCATTTTCGCAGATGCGCTCTGCTACCTTCATAGCAGTGGGCATGAGCTGTTCTTTGGGGACAACCATGTTGATGAGACCGATGTCCAGTGCCTGCTGAGCGGTTATCCGGTCACCGATAAGGAGTATCTCCATGGCTTTACACCAAGGAATTTGACGGGGAAGATTCACGCAGGAGCCGCCCAGAGGCACGAGGCTCCAGCGTACTTCCTGAATGCCCAGCATGGCGTGCTCTGCGGCAATGCGAATGTCTGTTAAAAGAATGAATTCAGTCCCCCCTGCTACAGCATAGCCATTGATAGCGGCGATAATGGGCTTGTAGCAATGACTGAACCACCGCTTTGGCCTGGGCTCCAGCTTCACCTCAGCGCTGGTTGCCTTGCCGATGGCTTCCTCAAGGTCTGCCCCCGCTGAGAAAGACTTATCCCCGGCGCCGGTCATAATCAGCACCCAGGCATCGGGGTCAGCCTGAAACTCCTCGTCTATCTCCTCCATTCTCAGAAAATCCTTAGTGGTCAGGGCGTTCCTTTTTTCAGGGTTGTTAAAGGTCATGATACGGATATGGCCCTTTTTCTCGTAGTCTATGGTCATACAGACCTCCTTTGAAGCGAGTCTATTACATAGATTTGTGCATCATATGGTACCTGTAAACCATATTGGCGACATTAATGCCTGAGTCCACCGCCTGATGGATACCCACGCCGTAGCCTCCGGCATCGCAACCAACATAGAATAGTCCCTGGATTGGCGCCTTGGGCGAAGGCTTGTATTTACCGCACTGTCCTATCACCTGTCCCAGCCCGATGCATTCACCGCCCTGACCTGGGAGCACATGGTCGCGGGTGAGCAGAGAGACCTCGCGGGTAGAATAGTTCTCCTTGAATTCGATGTGCTTCTTCAATTCGGGGATAGCCCGGAACAGCATCTCCTCGCCCTTATCCCACCACCTCTTTTTCTCCCTGTCGTTTATCATTGGGTCTGCCGGGCACCAGAAGCCGGTCATCAGCATTTGTTTGCCCGGAGGCGCTGCTTCAGGGTCATAGTTTGCTGGAATTTCATACCAGATGGTTACCTCGTCGGGCATCTTGCCGTCTTTTGCCTTCTGCCATTTCTCCAAACTCCACGGGCTGTCCTGTGTAAATATCACCCCGTAAGGTTCCTTGACCACTTTTCTGGTCAAGAAATAGCGGCTGCCCATCATACCCCATGATGGCACCAGCTCTTTCACATAATTGATGTAACTCCTGTCGAAATGTTCCTCCCCCACCAGCTTCAGCACAGTGGGCTGGATGCCAGCATTGCTCACCACAATAGGAGCATGAAATGTCCCCTTATCGGTTACCACACCACTTACCTTGCCGTCTTCGACGATGATTTTCTCCACTCTGGCGCGCATGATCACCCTGCCCCCGTATCTCTCCACGGCTTTTGCATAGGCGCCAGCCAGCTTGCCGAAACCTCCCTTGCAGAAAACGCCGCCACTGCGTAGAAACACATCCTGCAGCGTCTTTATAGCTTCGGAAGCAGCCAGAGCATCGACAGGCACCATGAAGCAGCCGTCCGATACAGGCCCGATGAGAAAAGCGTACAGGGACTTATGTACATTGTAGCGGCTCAGCCAGTCCGCAAAACTGGTATCGTGCAATTTATCTATTTCCTGAGGAGGCATCATGGTCAGTTCCATGAAAACCTTCAGCGCTTCTTCTCTATCTTTACCTCCTACCTCCAACCAGTCGAACATGTCATCAGGATTCATCACCTGTCCCGGAGGCGGTTGTGGTCCCACTACAAATTTGCCTTTGGAGTTCTTGAAACGGGTGCCCTGTGTGCCTGGCGCTACTATTTCTGCTTCACCTTCCATCCCGAGTTCCCTGAGCACAACCTCAAGCAGTGTTCCCTGAGTCGGGGCACTGATGACAACCCATGCAGTATAGGTGAAGCCCCTTTTGGACAGCGACATCGCCTTGCCGCCAGCGCGCGAGTTCTTCTCCAGCAGGAGGACTTTAAGACCTTTCTTTGCCAGCAGTCCGGCACAGGAGCTACCGCCAAAACCCGCACCTATAACAATTGCATCGAACTCAGGCCTCGCCATAACGCCTCCACTTCACGGAATTATCTTGATGGCCGCCTTGACAGGCGGCAGTGAGCTCGTTTCTTCCTAAAAATCGCCGGGATGATTCGGCTTCCTGTTGCGCCATTGTTTGGGAGACAGAATGAACTGAACAATGTTGCGCTTGGCACAGCATGCCATGACCTTGGCGAGGTCATGGAAGCTCATTGCTGCTCGGATTCTCCATTTAACCGGCTCAGTGACATCCACGTGCATTATCAGATAATCTCCCTGACGCTTCATCTCAACAACATGGCCGGTTAGCTGGGTTTTTCCCAGGCCGGTTGACCTGAATAACATACTCAATTCCCCCCCTTGACGACTTATTCTCTGCATTTGACAAACCAGCAACCATCAGGGTATGTAGCCCTGATTGCGTGCGTCGGTCACATATGCGGGTTCCTTCCACCATTTTTGTATTCCACATACCTCAGCAATAGTATTGGCGCAGTTGTATCCCGGACCCCAGATTACACACCCCCCTGGCCACACATTTGCCCCACCGACAAACAGATTCTTAATCGGAGTTGTATTATGCGAACACTCCTGGTTGGGCCTGAGGTACCCCATCTGCAGCGGGTGATACATTCCCTGTTTGTAGGAGCCCTTGACCATGTTCGCAAACTTGTTCTGGATATCTGCCGGCGTGGTTATATTCCACCACAATACCTTGTCCTTGGTGATGTTCGGCGCATATTTCTGCAAAGTGGCAAGCTGGTACTCCGCTATCTGCTCCCTGAATTTGTATCTCAGCCACTTCTCGTGTCCACCGTCCTTCAGTTCATAGGGGGCCATCTGGGATAGAAGACCGGAGGCTCTTCCAGGGGGGGCCTGATATGGATCGTGTACGCTGGGAAAGCAGGCAATATAGCCGGCAGTCCCGGGAAGCTCACCTTTGTCCATCAGGTCCCATTCATGCCTCAGTTCATCAGAGCTGTTGTACCCCAGAACATAGATGAAAGCCTTGTTCACATCGGGGTTCTGTTCGGCTGCCTTGAATCTAGGAGGTTCCTCAAGAGCCAGGTGCAGGTCGCACAGGCTCCATTTCTCCCACTGCCAGATCTTCACCATCTCCACGAAGTCCTTCTCAAGCTTGTCTTCGCCAACATACTTGAGAAAGGTCTGATGTATGTCTATGGTGCTTACCACCGCCTTGTTCGCTAGGAACTTTGTGCCGTCTTCCAGTTCCACTCCTTTCGCGGTGCCGTTCTCCACTATGATTCGCTTTATCTGAGCATTCTGCCTGATCTGACCTTTATTCTCGAAGATTATCTTAAGCAACGCGTTGGAGACTCTGTGAGAGCCGCCAGCCGTCAACCGGTAGTTGGTCATCCGATTGAAGTATAGCGGTATCAGATACCCGACGCCGGACTGGCTGTAGTCAAGCCCCCAGTGGCATACCGCATACAGCATCAGCGTCCTGACATGGTCGTTCTCAAACCGCTCCTTGATTACCTCGTCGGGTGTCTTCTCAGCAAGCTCGGATATCTTTCTCCCCAGCTCCAGACCTTCCATCCGTGCCGCCGCCAGGGGCGCAGGCTCGGGCTTGACATAGGTCTGAGGTCCCACTATGGCTTTCATCAGGTCATCGCACTCGCGGTACATCTCGCGATAAGCTCTGGCATCTTTCTGAGAAAACTTACCTATCGAGGCGCAGGTCTTCTCCACATCTGTGTAAACACAAAGGCATTTACCGTCAGGCAGAGGTAGCGCCCATTGCAGTTCAGGCAGAATGTGCCTCACTCCGTAGTCCTGCTCCAGCTTGAAGTCGGGATACACAGGTGCATAGTCCACCATCATGTGGAATATGGCATGGGTGTTGTGGAAGAAATCAGGCAGCGTTATCTGCTCGGTGGCAAGCCCTCCGCCTGCTTCGTACCTCTTCTCCAGCAGCAACACGCTCTGCCCGGCTTTGCTCAAATAAGCGCCAATCGCCAGACCGTTAGGGCCACTCCCTATGATGATGATGTCGTATTCCCGTGACATTCTTCCCTCCTTCTCAGGTGTCTTACATCAGTTCGATTTCATGGCAATCAGGTGCAACAATCAGCTTCGGTTCTGTTAACATCTGAACCTCTTCAGGAGTCCATCCGGGTGCCACCTCTTTGAGAAGTAGACCATTCTTTGTAACTTCAATAACAGCTATATCGGTCACAATCAGATCAACACATTTTGGCGCTGTTATGGGATAAGCGCACTTCTTCACTATTCGATAATTACCATCCTTTGTGACATGGTTCATTGCGATAATGAGCCTCTTGGCGCCGAAGGCAAGGTCCATAGCCCCGCCAATAGTGCCGACCTGCCTCTCGGGAATCATGTAGTTTGCGAGGTCGCCCTGTTCGGAGACCTGATAAGCCCCCATCACGCTGATATCAAGGAAGCCTCCTCTGACTATGGCGAACGATTCATCGTGGCTGAAAAAGCACATGCCGGGCGCAGGTTTTACAGTCTGCCCGCTGGCGTTCACCAGGTCCAAATCCCCCTCTCCGGGCAAGGTTATCTCGCCGTAACCGAGGACACCGTTCTCGCTGTGGAATATCACCTCTCTGCCAGCAGGAATGAAATTGGCGGCCAAGGTAGGTATGCCTATACCCAAATTTACTATGTTGCCGTCCTTAAACTCCTTGGCAACCCGGAGTGCCATAATCTGTCTTTCGAGTTTTTCCTTTTTCAGAAGTTCCTCTTTCTTCATCTCTTGCCACCCCGCTTTCGCTGGGCTTTCTTCATCTCTGCCTTATATCTTTTGTAAGATTCCTTCGCCTGAGTGTCCACTATCGGTCCTCTGGGAGACGCTTCCTTCGGACGCGCTACCACTCTGTTCACATATACCCCGGGAGTTACTATTTCCTCGGGGTCTAGTTCTCCAAGCTCCACTATCTCATCGACTTCGGCAATGGTCACTCTGGCTGCACCTGCCATCGTGGGATTGAATGTCCTTGAGGTACCTCTGTAAATCAGGTTGCCCCAGCGGTCTCCCTTATAGGCATGTATCAGAGCGAAGTCCGCTTTGATGGGGAGTTCTAGAATGTACTCCCGCCCGTTAATGACCTTCTTCTCCTTGCCTTCTTCTACAAAAGTGCCCACGCCTGTCGGCACATACACACCCCCAAGTCCCGCTTTAGCCGCCCTGATGCGCTCTGCCAGAGTTCCCTGGGGCACCATTTCTATTTCCACCTTGCCTTCCCTCAACAGCTTCTCGAAATTGTTCACATACAGGGCGCTCACAGGGGCAGAAACGATTGCCTTTCTAATCTGGCCGTTCCTGACAAGTATATCCATGTCTTCAGGGAATTTAGCACCTTGCAAAGTCCACACATCAGGCCCGAATCCAGTAGAATTGGACACTGTGGTGAGGTTCCTTACACCTTTTTTGGCTAGTGCCACCAGAAGCAGGCTGGGCATGCTTACCACAGTGCCGAAGCCGCCGACCATTATTGTGGCACCATCTTCTATATCGGCGACCGCTTCATCGAAGCTGTTTACAATCTTGTTTATCGGCATAGCGCATCACCTCGTTCTGGAGTAGGTCTTACTTCTTGCGATATGTATAATTCGGTTTGGCTGAAGCCCGCACCCTTTTTCTTACCTTCCACAGCTCTGCGACGAGTGAATCGGGCTCTTCTTTACCCTTTTCCTCCCAGGGCTTGCCCAGACCCAAATCAGTGGCGATTATTTTGTAGCAGTTGTAGGACTCGCTGCACCCGGCATTGGACCCGACATGCCAGCAGCCCCCAGTGGCGTAAACATTGCTTATAGGCGTTCTGTAGTTTGCCAGCTCGGGTGTAGGCCTGTTCTCGAAGACTTGAAAAGGTGAGCGGTCCACGCCCGCCATTGTGCCCTTCGGGGCGAGGTTTCTCATACGCAGGTTATCATAAGGACTGTTGGTGTCGATTCCGATGATATTGTCCCAGGTCATATTGGGGGCATACTGCTGCCAGATGTGTATCAGGTTCTCTGCATATCTCCTCTTGACCTCCAGCCATTCCCTCTCGGTATGTGCGCTAGCAGGTGGTGAAAGCTGTTCATTTTGCAGCACGTGCTTGCCCGGCGGGGCGTAGGAAGGGTCCACAAGACTATGGCAGGTTACGGTAGGACAATAATCCTCCAGAGGAGGCCATGTCTGCAGTTTTTCATACATACACTCTCTGGCGATGTGTATAGGATCGGGGTCAGGCTGGAGCCCGAGCCACTCGCACTCGTGTATATCGGGATTGAAAGCCTCGGCTTTGTACTTTGGAGCTTCATGGACAGCGAACGTGTACCACATCAGGCAGCCGAAATTCCTGTCCAGCAGTTCGACCCGCTTCGCCAGCGAGGGAGGAATATGCTCGCGCCCAATCATCTCGAAGCAGAGTTGCTCCGGCGACAGACCGCAGACTGCCACCAGTTTCCGAGCCTTGATTTCACTGCCGTCCTTGAGACGGATACCAGTTGCAGTCCCGTTCTCAATGTTTATCTTCTCGACATGGGCGTGGGTGAAGAACTTGCATCCCATCTGCACCAGAAGCTGGTGGGCAGCATGAGCAACCTGATGCGTGCCTCCCCGGCAGAAGCCAATCAGCGGGGCTTGCCCGGCCATCCCGAAAACCATAGCGCCCTGCCCTGGCTCGTTGATGTCCATGGCGGCAGATACGCACCACCTCAAGATGCATGATTGTAGTTCCTTGCTCTCGAAGAACTCCAGTGCCGACCGATAGGCGCTCGCCTGGAGAATAAGGCTGTCCGGCGCGAAGCCAGCCTCAACTAGCTTTGGATAGAGTGCCATCTGCCGTTCCATGTACTCAGGCCTGGTCAACCACTCCGCAGGGACGTAGCACCGATCCACGGTGACTCTCTGGTACTCATCGCTCTGGTCCAGGTCCCGGAGCTTGAGCCACCTCTCAGCATCCCTCTCCGAGAACCGTGCAATCTCCTTTGCTGTACGCTCCCAGGTGGGATCGTGCTTATCACTGTAGATTGCCAGTGCGGTCTCGGTATCCCTGAAGACAAAGCCATCGCTACAAAGGTGCTGATCCCACTGAGCGCCGTAGTCCCAGAAATCTGGGAAGTCGCGGTATAGCGGCGTCCAGTAGAAAGGAAGCATTATGTTGGCATGGTCGTTGCCGCGGAAGCCCGGGGCAGCGATCTCTTCCGTACACAGACAACCGCCTATCTCATGCCTTCTTTCGAAAATACCTACGCTCATGCCCCCGTATTTTATGAGGTATAAAGCAAGGAATAGCCCTTTATTTCCACCCCCGACAATCACAGCATCAAACGTCTCGTCAGCCATGGTATTACCTCCTGCGAAATTATCAAAAATCCCAACAGCACAGAAATCTAGAACTTAATCACGCTACGTATAACCTGCCCCTTTTCCAGCGCCTCAAAGGCTTCATTTATTTCATCCAGGACGTAGGTTCTGGTTATCAGTTTGTCGATAGGAAGTTTGCCAGCCATAAACAGGTCGATGTATCTGGGTACATCGATTTGAGGGTTTATGTCTCCCTGGACAGTACCGGTTACGCCTTTACCAAGGAGAAACTCATATGTGGCAATGCCGAGTGCGGTGCCGAGCGGAGCCATGCCCACCACAATGAGCTTGCCTCCGTATCGTATTGATGTGAAAGCCTGATTCATCACATTCACATTGCCAATGCATTCTAGGGCGTAGTCCACCCCTCCGCCAGTTAATTCCATAACCTTCGCCACCGGATCGTCCTGCGATGCATTGACCAGATAATCAGCCCCGAGCTTCTTAGCCATCGCAAGCTTGTTTTCCAGGGTATCAATCGCGATGATTTTTCCTGCACCTGCCAGTTTGGCGCCCATAACAGCGCTCAATCCTACGCCACCACAGCCGTAGATAGCTATGCTTTCGCCAGCCTTCAAGCCCGTTGTATTGATAGCAGCCCCGATGCCAGTGCTGGTACCGCAGCCCAGCAGGCATACGACATCAAGCGGGGCATCCTCTTGAACTTTGACACAAGAACGCTCGTGCACCACCGTGTATTCGGCATAGCTTGCCAGACCGAACATGTGGTGCAGTTCGTCCTTCCCCTTATGCAAGCGCTTTGCACCGCCTGGCAGTGTTGCCGTTGACATGATGGGCAGGTTCTCCACACATAAAGTCGGCTTGCCCGCTACACAATAGCGGCATTTCCCGCACGAGAAAGAGACCATCATCACGACATGGTCTCCCGGTTGTAACAATGTAACTCCCGGCCCCACTTTTTCAACGATTCCGGACCCTTCATGCCCCGGCACCACAGGCATGGGAACAGGCATCTCACCTTTCATGAAATGGAGGTCGCTGTGACACAGTCCTGTGGCTACAATCTTTACCAGCACCTCGTTGTTTTGAGGTTCATCGAGTGTCACTTTCTCTATCTTCAGCGGTGTATTGGGTTCATACAATACGGCTGCCTTTATCGTCTTGGACATTGCTTTGAACTCCTTTCCAGCGACAATTAGCCGAACATGCTCTTGCCCGCACCCTGAGTGTTGGCTGGCGTATGCAGAATATCTTCTTTCACAAGTTGCTGTATCTCCTCGTCAGACATCTTGAGCAGGTCACGACATATCTCTTCTGTATGCTGCCCCAGTAAGGGAGGCGGAGTGCTACGGAAAGCGGGAACACCGGACATCCTGAAGGGCACATTCGGATAGAGCCTGGGACCAGCCACAGGGTGGTCTATCTCCACTATCGCTCCCAGCCATTTAAGCTGCGGGTCTGCGAGGGTATGGGGAGCACGCTGGACCACTCCGGCAGCAACTCCGGCTGCCTGCAATGTCTCCATCACAACATTGGCTTCAAGGTTCAGAGTCCATGCCTTTATGTGCTCGTCAAGTTCATCTACATTCTTCAAACGACCCTGTAAATTGGAAAATTTCGCATCCTTTGTCCAGGCGGGTTTTCCGAGAGCTTTGCAAAAGCTTTCCCATTCCTCATCGGTGAACACAGTTATGGCACACCATTCATCCACACCTTTGCAGGGGTAGCAGCCGTGGGGGGCAGCGTAGGCGCTTCGATTACCCATCGGTTTCGCAACCCGTTTATTGTAGGTGTAGTCAAGGTAATGCTCTCCGATGAGGCTGACCGCAACCTCGGTTTGAGCCATATCTATGAACTGGCCCTTGCCGGTTCTGCGCCTGTA
>FWPV01014475.1_pt1 | contig 11568 bp, 7 predicted proteins | sample 2228371 | NCBI WGS metagenome assembly FWPV01 (sample SAMEA103939776, study PRJEB20133) | metagenome | reverse complement strand
CCTGAAAAGTCAACTTGCTCCGCTTATTTTAAAATGGAATTTATTACCGCACTAAATGTTAGAACTCGGGATTCCGGGTTTTTAAAAGAATATCAAATCGCTGTAGCCAAAAATTGTTATAAAATTATTTGTAACACAACCGGAATTTCCGTTCTATTGTCGCATGAAATATTTACATACAATACATTTGAATGCAAAACCATTATTATCAGGAAAACTATTAAAGTGAAATTTTTTCTCAATCCGAAATTATTGCTATCTTTGTTAAAAACGGTCGGGATACCATGTATTACGTCCATAAAGATTATCCGGGTTCCTGGTTATGCATAACAAATTCAGACGGATCAGCAGTTGAAGAGTACAGCTTCGATGCCTGGGGCCGCAGAAGAAATCAAACCAACTGGACTTATTCGGGCCTTGCCGGTTCATATAAATTCTCCCGTGGCTTTACTTCACACGAACACCTCGACAAATTTGGCTTAATAAACATGAACTGCCGTATGTACGATCCTGTTTTAGGAAGGTTTTTAAGCCCCGATAACTTCGTACAGAACCCTCTATCAACCCAGAATTATAATAGATTTACGTACCGCCTCAATAACCCTCTCAAGTACATCGACCCGAGCGGGGAAAAATGGAAGTGGGGTTGGACTTGTTAGGAGAAATTCTAACAGGAGGGGCTGTGTCAATGTTCGCCTCGTCAATGACTGCCGCTGAAATATCTACAAGTTTTGCAAACGCTACTATACATAGTTATGTAAATGCATTTTTCGATAATGATCGAGCTAATAACGATTGGAAAATTTGGACAGGATTATTTAAAACCGATCCACATTTAAGCAATGCTGATAGATTAGGTCAGCTTATATCAAGATTTACATGGGAAGCGCCACAAAATCAACTTGGCTATCTTTATACACAAATAAGAAATGATTTTGGAAATGTTGATAGAGTAGATTATTTAGGAGGTGCTACATTTGCTACCCGAGAGAATCAAGAAGGGAGAAGTGGTATGTCACTTGGAAGTTTCATCAACATAACAATTTCTGATGAAATTGAGGGTGATTTTACTGAAAGAGTTATTTCCGACCCACTTTTTATGCATGAATATGGGCATACTTTTGATAGTAAGCGTCTTGGTCCAATTTATTTATTTGCAGTTGGTTTGCCAAGTTTAATTAGTGCAAATAACGCAACACAAGTTGAAGGCGAACCATATGGGGTCACTACGCATGATTTTAGAGTTTATGAAATGCGAGCTAATAAGTATGCTGCGGACTATTTTGGTAAATACTATGGTGTAGATTGGCTCACCTTATATAGGAGTGGTAACATAGAAACATATTATCCAAGGACAAAAAGATAAAAAAATGAGAAAAGTAATTGGCATTATAAGCTTATCGAGTATCATATTGATTACCACATGCTCACAATGTGAACATGCAATGGACTATTCATATGAGATTAAAATAATAAACAATGCAGGTCATTCTATTGGTTATTACTTTGCGGCAGGAGGCGATTATGGAACATTTTACCCGGATTCATTACCAGAGACCAATACATATATTATTTATGATATAAGCAAAGTGCTGCGACCTGGTTTTGAAAGTCATTTAAACTGGGAAAAATTCTTTCAGACACTTCCTTATGATACGCTGTCTGTTTTTATTTTCCACACGGATACCTTGAATAAATATACATGGGAAGAAATAAGGGATGGTTATAAGATTTTAAAGCGATACGACTTAAGCTTGGATGATTTACGGGAGATGGATTATACCATAACTTATCCATAAATAAAAAATGAAGCCTCGGTACGCCGGAGCTTATTGATAGAACTACACTCAAGGCCCATTGTATTAAGCAGCTATTTGCCAAAGTATAGCCTTAGTTATGATCAGCTTCCATGCCTTAACAATCTGAATAAATTGACAAAAAACAACGAACTAAACCCAAATTATGCATTAAACCCGGAACTTACGTTATCTTTGCTTAATCAGAAATGAAAGGTAATGTCTTAAACTCTTATTCACAATAATGTTCAAAAAACAGATGGTTTTTCCATACCATTATTTAACCGGTGTCAGCCTCAACATAAGTACATCATGCCCTCCGATGGTTGATTTTAAAGGTTTACGTGTTGTACCGGTTTCTTTCTTCAGCCACAGATTTCTTATACGATACTCTTTCTGGTTAAAATCATAAGTCATCCCCGAAAAATCATCTTTGATTACATGCTTCGACCAGTCATAGCTGATTTCACGTGGTGTTTTCCCCCGGTTCAAAAAACAAACTGCAAGCTGATTTTTTACCAGCGGTTTTACCCACACTTCAAGGCTGTCAATGGTCTGGTATTTAAAACCCTGAATACCCATTGAATCCTGGTCAACTGCAATTACTTCACTATTGGTAAGGATTTCAACAGTTTCCTTAGTCATCTTTCTGACATCGTTCCCTGCAATTAAAGGGGCTGCAAGCATACACCACATCGAAAAATGGGCACGGTCTTCGTTAACCGGCATCCCGTTGCCAACTTCCATCATATCAGGATCGTTCCAATGATCGGGCCCGGCATGCACACGAAGTCCCTCCTGCATGTCCAGGATTTGTAAAACGCCCCATGATTTCCATGTTCCATGATCAATTACACAATCGAAACAATTATATATATCGCCTGTTGTTCTCCATAAATGGCCAATATCCTTACCCCATTCCCAGGGTTTGTTATTGCCCCATTCACAAAGGCTGAAAACAACAGGACGACCTGCAGAGACCAAAGCATCTCCCATTGTAAGATAAGCACCGTGTGCATTAAGTTCATCGGTATAACACCAGTCATATTTCAGATAATCAATACCCCATGATGCATAGGTTAGTGCATCCTGATATTCATGGCCGCGGCTTCCGGGCCTGCCACCACATGTTTTCCATCCGGCATCGGAATATATTCCCAGCTTCAAGCCTTTTGAATGAATATAATCAGCCAAAGCCTTCATACCCGAAGGAAACCGCTGAGGGTCAGGATGTATAAATCCGAGGCTGTCACGCTGCCCATGCCAGCAATCATCAATATTGATATAAATATAACCGGCATCCTTCATTCCGCTATTGATAATTGCATCAGCAATTTCCTTTATTATTTGCTCATTAACATCGCAGGCAAAATGGTTCCAACTGTTCCATCCCATCGGAGGTGTAAGGGCAAGCCCTTTGAACTTTTGTCCATACGACGTAAACGGAATTATGAATATTATTGATATGACAATCAAATAATTAATTGATTTTCTTACCATATTTTAATACTTTTAAATTTATCAATCAATTTTAATAACCTCTGTAAATTTAATGTTTCTTGAAGAAGCGCCTATCATAATCATTATTTTATCTTTCTCGACAATAAATTCATGCTTTTTTTCATCCCAGTATGCCAGGTCAACCCACTTTAAGGGTATTTCCACTGTATTAACTTCGCCAGGCTTTATATTCAATCGCTGAAAACCTTTTAGCTCTATTTTCGGCCTCTGCACCCCCGAGTTCAGATGCCTGACATACAACTGAACTACCTCATCGCCCGCCATATCTCCCTTGTTTTTAATATCGACACTTATGATAATTTGTCCGTTATGGGGTATATTTTTACTACTTAATCTGAATCCCGAATATTCAAAAGAACTGTAACTTAAACCGTAACCAAATTCAAACAATGGCTCTTCTTTCAGATACATATATGTTCTGCCGTGTGTAATGTCATAATCCATCATAGGTGGTAGCTGAACGTCGGATTTAGGCCATGTTTGCACAAGCCGGCCTGCCGGATTATAATCCCCGAAAAGAACATCGGCAAGGGCATTGCCTGTTTCCTGGCTGCAATGCGTCATGTGAACAATAGCCGGTATGTGATCTTTAGTCCAGTTTATGGCATAAGGAAAACTGCTAATAAGCACCACAATGGTATTGGGATTTGCTTCATATACCCGTTTTATGAGTTCTTCCTGCTCAAGTATAATTACCTTACGGTCAACGCCTTCCTTCCCGTCACTTGGCACCGGGCATTTTTCCCAGTCATCATTGCCTGTAGGATGATTACCTACTATCACAACAGCGACATCAGATTCCCCGGCTATCTCAACGGCTTTATTAAATCGGTTGTCAGCAGAAAAAAACACATTAATATTTTTTCCGGCTTTATTTCTGATGCCTTCAAGAGGAGTAACTTTATATGGCGGTGTCCCGCTGTACCAGTCGAGTAACACCGAATCAGCCAACGGCCCAATTACAGCTATTGATTTTAGTTTATCCCTTTTCAGCGGTAATAGTTCTTTTTCATTTTTCAGTAATACAATTGTTTTTTGTGTTACCTCAAGGGCAATCTTACGATGTTTTTCCGTAAGCCACGGTTCAATAGTATCGGTAATTCCTATTTTAGCATAAGGAACCATTTCAGGCGGGTCAAGTAATCCAAGTTTAATCATTACGCGAAATGTACCTCTTAATGCATTATCAATATCCGACTCCCGAATGTACCCATTTGCCAGTGCCCCGTAAACACCTTCCTTATAATAATCGAGAAACTGGTTGATACCTGCCTTAAGGCAACCTTCTGCTGCATAATTTAAATCAGTAAAGTATTTATGAGCCGTAACCAGTAACCTGTATGCTCCCCCATCGGTGCAAATTATACCGTCCTGACCCCATTCGTTAACCGTAATATTTTTAAGCATAGGATGAACGGTACAGGGAATTCCGTTATAGCGGTTGTATGCAGCCATATATGCTCTTGAACCCCCATCAGTTACACCTTTGAAGAACGGATAAGAATAGTATTCGCGCCAAAGTCGCTCATTGAAATCTGACGAGGTGCTATCACGTCCGTTCTCATTGCTATTAGCCAGAAAATGCTTCATTAATGAAGCTGTCAGCCAATATTCAGGATGATCACCTTGCAGTCCTTTAATAAAAGATACTACCATTTGTGCGTTGAACCAGGCGTCTTCTCCATAGCATTCCTCAGTGCGACCCCATCTTGGATCGCGGCCTAAATCGGCATTAGGCGCCCTGACAACCAGACCGCCCCTGTTATATTTCATGTTCTGAAACAGATACCTTACTTCATAACCTTCAACTGAAGCAACCTGTCGCATTACATACGGGTCCCATGATTCGGCCAACCCTATAGCCTGAGGAAAGATTGTTGTAGGCACCGGATTACGCCTTCCCCAGTTACTTGGGCCGCCCATTGCCAGCCCGTGAAGACCCTCCACATGCCTTGAACCTTTTACTCCAAGCCGAGGGACACCCGGGTCGGTACTCAGACAATTTACCTTTTCATCAAGGGTCATCAGCGACAATAAGTTGTCAATTCTCTCTTCTGCAGATAATCCGGGATTCTGAAAAGGATAAAGATATTGCGAAGATAAAGTACCTGTATTGATGCAAAAATAAACTGAAACAAAGATTATCCTGATGTAATTTGATTTCAGGCACTTGCCCTCTCTAGAAAGTAACCACTTGTTTTTTCCCATCATAATAAATTATTTTATCCGGATGTGAAGTTAGTCCAATTCCTTCACCATGTTGCTCTTTTACGAGAATAATTTTAAATATCCTGTTTTTTAACATTCCGGGATATTCCCCATGCCTTTCTCCGATAATTAATTCCTTTCCTTCGTTATTCCATGAAAACATAATGGTTGAGAATACTCCCTTTTCATAATTGTAGTTATCATTTTCATCCTCATACAAAACAAAATTACCATCCTCGCCTGTATATATTCTTAATTCAAGCGGATCAGCAGGTTTTTCGGTCGAATACTGAATAAAAGGCCCCATAGGAATTATTGATCCTGCCTTTATCATGACGGGTATTCTGTCAATCGGGGCAGCCATGGATACCCTCCGGCCACCCTGCATGCTTACACCTGTCCAGAAATCATACCATATATGATTAGCCGGAAGATAAACCGTCCTGCTTTTGTCTTTGCTGACAACTTTTTTTTCTCTTTCAAATGCCGAAGGTGTTTTCCAGAATAATTGCATCCGTGCAGCGCCTGTTGAGCGATTTTCTGTTTCAACAATAATATCATACTGACGTCCTGCCTGTAAATCGACTGCACCTGTATATTGTTCTACGCTGGTATAAACTATGGGCAATGTATCGCCGTTAAGGATAATCCTTTTCCTGTCAAAGCTTTTTAAATGAAACTGATGCTTTCCCGTTTCATCGGGGATTATTTTCCCGGTCCATCTGATTGAAAACATCGAATCAGTAACATAATCAGGCCTTCCTGTGTACCAGAACACGTTAATATTTGAATCAATCTGCTGTCTTCCTATGTTCTGATAAGCATCATCTTTATAATAACTGGCATTCAGACCAGTTTTTCCTTCATTTGTCCGGAAATTAGCAGGGCTTATAAGCCTTGTGCCCTCCGGCGGGCAATAATACATATATTCGGTAACCGGACAAACCATGATAGCCGGTCCGAACATATACTGATCATCAATGCAGTATGTGGTTTTATCATCCGGGAAATCCATGGGCAGACCACGCATCATTGTATAACCCTCACTGGTTATCTTCCATGCAAGCGAGTAAATATAAGGCATCAAACGATATCTTAATATGTCAAACGATTTGATATGTTCGGTAAATTCACCCATTTCCCAAATCTCACGTGGCGTTTCAGAACCATGCGAACGGAAAATAGGACAAAATGTGCCAAACTGAAACATTCGGGTATATAATTCCTGATAGGCAGGGTCTTTGCCACCTTTGCTAAAAACACCGTCATAAGCGCCCAGCACAAAAGCTCCTATGTCAAAAGTCCAGTATGGAATACCTGACATGCTGTGGTTTATCCCTGCCGAAATCTGCCGTCGATAGACATCCCAGCTTGCACCTATATCGCCCGACCAGGTTGTGGCTGCATTACGCTGTTGACCTCCAAAAGTGGAACGTGTGAGGATATAAGCCCTGCGACCGGATGTTTCTTCTCGCCAGTATTTGTAAATATCGTTGGTCATCACCAGTGAATAGGCATTCAGATAACGTCCCCATGAACCCAGGTAATTGCTTCCCATTTTTTTCAGTTCATATTCTGTTGCTTCTTTTGTCAAAGCATTGATGACATCTGGTTCGGTGGAATCAATCCACCAGCCATCGAGGCCTACCCGGTATAAACCTTTTTTAAGGTAGTGCCAGTAAAGTTTATTGGCTGCCGGATTAAATGCATCGTAATACTTAAAACCTGCCCATCCAACCGGTTTATATAAAAACCCGCGTTTCAGCATATCGGCATAAACAGCAGTATTGGGCCCGAAAGCAGGCCAAATTGAAATAATGATATGATAGTTCATTTTATGCAACCGGTCGCACATCTCAACAGGGTCGGGAAAAAGCGTCTTATCAAAAAACATACCTCCCCAGTTCGGGGTACCATTCCAGTAATCCCAATCCTGAATCATATTATCAACCGGAATTTTTAGTTTTCTGTATTTCTCAGCCACACTCATCAGTTCAGCCTGGGTATCATAATGCTCCTTACTTTGCCAATAACCATAAGCCCATTTGCCATACATGGGTGCATCACCGGTTAATTTCCGGTACCGCGATATGATTGAATCAATATTTGCACCATAAATAAAATAGTAATCGATATTATCGCCCATGTCTGACCATACAATCAAACGATCCCTACGGTCATCAAAAATTGTTTTTGAATAGTTATCCCAAAAAATACCGTAATGATTGGTTGAAACAAGAAAAGGGTTGACAGCTTCGGTATTTGCCTGTACCAGTTTGACTGTTTTACCACGGTAGTTGAAATATCCATACTGATGCTGTCCCAGTCCGTAGATACCCTCGTCGGTGGTAAGTTCAAAATTTTGCTGCATAGTGTAGCCTGAATCATTATTATACACCACCGGAGTAAACAGAGCCGTTTCTTTTTCTTTTAAAATACGCTCATAAGATACCGAGAGGAATTCAACGGTCCCCGTTTTAAGTGTAATTTTTACAATTAATTTTCCCGAATTCAGTATAATACTGTCAGTAAAATTTTTAGTTTCAATACTGATGTCAGGAATACTGTCAATTATTACCGATAGGCTGGTTTTTTTGTCGGTTCCCGATGAAGGCCATTTCATGATCCTTACCACGTCATCGGAATAATATTGTACTTTAACGTATTGTTTATCTGATTTAACAATAACACCGTTTTTAATAGTACTTACTTTAGTAGGCTTTTGCGTACATGAACTCATGCCAAATATCAGGGCAATGGTCAGGATTGGCAGAAATATCTTATTGATTTTCATTTCTTTAATAAAAATTATCGTGTATTATTTTATCTGACTGTTATATTCCACTTTACTTTTCCTGCAAAGGGATCTGAATGCAAAACAAATTTCTCTTCTTTCTTTTCAAGGTTTATATGTTTTATGGAATTATCTCCGGGAAGAAACAAGATACCTTTAGCTGATTTTAACCCTCCGGGAAATATGACAAGATCAATAGATGACCAATCCATAAATTGTGTTGACTGTGCAAGTTTAATATGAGGTATTACCGATCCTTCTTTTATGAGCATAATAACCGGAATTTTTCCTGCCTCAATCCGATGCCAGCCTCCTGAAAATACTTTCCCCGACTGATAATCGGTCCAATTGCCGGGCGGAAGATATACATCGCGGCTGGTTGATTCTTCAAACAAAGGGGCGACAAGTATGTCGGCTCCAAAAAGATATTCGTTGTCAATCAGCCATGAGCCGGGGTCTTCAGGAAATTCAATAAAAAGTGCTCTTACCATAGGTAATCCCTTTTCGGTGCAATCTTTTGCCTGTGCATAAATATACGGCATAAGCCTGTAGCGCATATTATCGGCTTCGCGAAAAGCCTTCATAAAATCTTCGCCGTACTCCCAGGGTTCTTTAGGCGGCACACCATGGCTTCTGACGTGTGAAGAAAGCATGCCAAACGGTGTCCATCGCCTGTAAATTTCTTCAGGTGTTTTTTGCACAAAACCTCCTATATCATGACTCCAGAAAGAAAAACCGCACAGGCCTAACGATAATCCTCCGCGTAGTGTTGCAGCCATTGCAGTATTGGTATTTGCAGGGTCACCTCCCCAGTGAAGCGGATAACGCTGGCTTCCTGCCCAGGCGCTGCGTGCCCATATTATGCGTTCTCCTTTTATCTGTTGTGTGATATCAGAAACCGCTTTGTTATACCGTAGCGGATATAAGTTATGTTCGTAAAATCCTGACCTTCCTGAAGCATAAATACCTTTTGCCGGAGCTGCTTCGCCAAAATCAACTTTTATGGCACCAACCCCAAGATTTAATAAACCCGCTATCTGATGCTGGTACCATTCAACCGCTGCAGGATTCGAAAAATCAAGCACTGCGTCTTCATAAGGTAATGCCCCTTTATCATTCCTTATATACAAACACTTTTCAATTATTTCAGGGAAAAGACGATTATTCGGCACAAAATAAGGCAACTGCCATAAACAGGTTTGAATACCCATTTCTTTCAAATCTTTTATCATTTTTTCAGGATGCTCAAACCGCGATCGGGAAAACTGATAGTCACACCGCCAGTCGGTTTCAAACCAACCGGTATCAAAATGCAATACATCTGCCGGGATATTATTTACACGTAATTTATCAGCTACTGCCCTGCCCTCTTTCTCTGAAAAATAGGTAATACGACTCATCCAGAATCCGAAAGACCATAAAGGTGGCATAGATGCCTTACCGGTTAATGCAGTATAGGCATCAAGTATTTCCTTTGGCTTCCCTATAAAAACAAACAAGTCAAGATCCTCATCTCCAATCATCAGTGAGGCAATACCGCCGTAATATTTTCCGAAATCACAGGTAATGGGCGATGACGTATGCATAAATATTCCATACCCGCGACTACTCATAAAAAAGGGTATCGGCTTATACATGGTTTCATTCTGCACCCCATTGGCATCATCAACCCATAAAATAACTTTCTGACCGCGCTTATTGAAAGCAGTATATGACTCTCCGCAGCCAAAAATTTTTTCATCAGGAGAAAGACTGAAAACAGCTGAAAAACTTCTTGAATAATCCGATGCACGCCTTACAAAAGAAAATGGCAGAAACGGGGTAAATGTGCATGCATTATCAACCGAATGGACAGTCTGTGTCAGTAATTTACCCTGATCGTCATAAAAAGCAATCCTGAACGGTGAAGCTTTAATTACTACTGATCCCGATTCTCCTGTATATTTGTAACCTCCCTCAATTTTGCTGAATTTCCATGATTTATCAACCGGAGCCTTTCCGTTCAAAAGCATCAGTGATTCAGATTCTGGTTTTATTTCTTTGCCCGATTTCATCCTGATTCTCACCGTACGTGGAGATGTAAACTCAATGTAAAACGGAAGCACCGGAGCAGCTTCATATTCATTTGACGGAAATTCATTCGGCCTCACAGGCACAAGAGTTCCGAGCATATTATTAAATGCCATCCTTGTAACATATTCATAACGCCGGTAAGTAACCTTGCCGGTACCTGTTGCCGGATCAAACGCAGAAAGACTGTCAGCCAGATAATAGGTATTTTTAAAGTCGGCAAAATCAGTACTTATGTCAATAGGTTCGTTTTGCAAACCAAAACCCTGTAACTGACCGTATATCTCAATTTCAGCCAGTAAAAAGCCGCAGGCCAAAACGATTTTAATACAAAAATTGAGTGCTGCCATGATTTTATGTGCATTTTAATTATTTCATGTATATTGTAACCGATGATGGCTCCAGGCCTTCAGCAGTTGCAGTTACGACTGCTTTCCCGGATGATTTACCCGACTGTATAACAACAAGACATTTACCATTAAATGCTTTACGAAAAGCAGCCTTAAACGGATCATGACATACAGGATCGCCGTTGTCAACGCCGGCAATTAATGCATCTCCGTTTATGCCGAATTTTATCATATTGTCTGCATAAGGGACTTTATTTCCTTCTTTATCAAGGACTTCAACTGTAATGAAAGATAAATCCCTTCCGTTTGCCTTAATCGTCGATCTGTCAGGTGTTAATAATAGTCTGGCCGGCTGTCCGGCAGTCTTTACAGTCTTTTCAAGAATAATTTTACCCTCTTTACGGCCAATAGCTTTAACCGTGCCGGGCGTAAAATTTAATCTCCATGTAAGCCGCAGGTCATCCGGCCCTTTCTTTTTAACGCCCAGCGATTTATCATTTAATAACAACTCAACTTCTTCGCAATTGGTGTAAACAACAATATCAATCAATTGATTCTCATGCCAATTCCAATGCGGAAATACATGCAAAACCGGTTTGTCGGTCCATTCACTTTGATACAGATAATAAACATCTTTTGGGAATCCTGCCAGATCGATAATTCCGAAATATGAACTGCGCGAAGGCCATCCGTATGGAGTAGGTTCTCCAAGGTAATCAAATCCTGTCCAGATATACATGCCTGAGAGGTAATTATGTTTCTTTACTATTTTCCATGTTTCTTCGTGAGTCGACCCCCAGGGTGCAGAAACATTATCATAAGCCGAGAC
>FWPV01014474.1_pt1 | contig 11570 bp, 12 predicted proteins | sample 2228371 | NCBI WGS metagenome assembly FWPV01 (sample SAMEA103939776, study PRJEB20133) | metagenome | reverse complement strand
CAGTGGAAAAAGAGAATCTAACTTTGCGTAGCTCAATTGGGGTGGGGGACACGGAAAGCGACATTCCTTTTTTAAAAATGGTCAGCCAGCCGATTTGTTTTAACCCAAATAAGAAATTATACGATTATGCCATACGAATGGGTTGGCAGATTGTAGTTGAGAGAAAAGACGTGATATACAAAATTAACAATTAACAATTGACAATTAACTTTATGGCAAAAACAGTTTTAATTATTCTGGTAGTAACGGCGGTAATTGCCGCAGCAATTTTTGGATTAAAATTTTTTAAGGGTGGGGAAAATGTAAATGTGTTGCCGACAAATCAGCCGGCAAATATGAACGCGGCGGAAACAATGACAGTAAAAGTATTTTTTGGCAACAGTATTCTTGATCCAGAAGTTTTGGACTGCAAGAAAAATTTTCCAGTGGAAAGAGTTATCCCTAAAACTTTGGCTGTTGGTCGAGCGGCGCTTGAGGAACTTCTGAAAGGTCCAACTGAGAGCGAAAAAGCAAAAGGGTATTTCACGAGTATCAATCCGGGCGTAAAGATTCAGAGCTTAACAATTGAAAATGGTGTGGCTCGTGTTGATTTTAATGAGCAGCTGGAGTTCCAGGTCGGGGGCTCTTGCCGAGTGGCGGCGATTGTCTCGCAAATCAGGGAGACCCTAAAACAGTTTCCGACGGTGGATGAGGTAATAATTTCCATCGACGGCCGGACTGAAGATATTTTACAGCCGTAGGATGAAAAAAGTTGCTTGGGAAAAAATTAAGAGCGGAATTTTTGCCGTTTATAAACCAAAAGGGCCGACTTCTTTTGGCGTGATTAAAAAATTGCGGCAGTTAACCGGTATTAAAAAAATCGGCCATGCTGGGACACTCGATCCATTGGCAAGAGGAATTTTAGTGGTTGGCATTGGCCGCGAGGCAACGCGGAAACTCCGCGAAATCGTGGAATCGGAAAAAGAATATGTAGCTACAATAAAATTCGGGGCGGAAAGCATGACTGACGACGAAGCAGGAGAAAAAACAAAGATAGAATACAAAAAAAGGCCGACCCGCCTAGAGGTGGAGAAAGAGTTATTAAAATTTATTGGGAAAATTTTGCAGGAGCCGCCGGCCTTTAGCGCGATAAAAGTTAAAGGAGTGCGGGCATATAAGCTGGCGCGGCGCGGAGAAGAAATAAAATTAAAAAAGCGGCCGGTGCAAGTGAGAGAAATAAAAATCATAAAATACAAGTGGCCGATTTTGAAAATAAAAATTATTTCTGGTCCGGGATTTTATGTTCGTTCGCTGGCGCGGGATTTGGGGCTAAAATTAAAAGTCGGCGGATATTTAGCTGACCTCGAACGGACGCGAGTCGGGCAGTTTAAAAAAAGCAAAGCAATTAAAATTTAATTTTTACTATTATGAAATTAAAGCCTAAATATTTTTTAATTCCCTTTTTTGTAGTTATTGTGGCTTGGGTTGGCAGGTGGCTGACCGGCAGGGGAATGGATTGGTATAAAACAATTAAATTGCCGGCTTGGACGCCGTCTGGCTCGGTTATTGGAATGGTTTGGACAGCGATTTTTATTTTGGCAGCCATTTCAGCAGTTATTATTTAGAATTTGGCGCCGCGCGAGGGACGTTTTTGGTGGATTGTTGCAATATTTGTTTTGAACGGGATTCTTAATGTTTTATGGAGTTATTTGTTTTTTAATCGTCACTGGCTTTGGGTAGCAATTGTTGAAGCTGGCTTGCTTGACGCGACAGTCATAGGTCTTATTGTTTTGGCTTGGCCGATTACAAAAATTGCTTCAATTTTACTTGTGCCTTACGCTGGTTGGGTAGCTTTTGCCATTTATTTAACTTATGCTGTTTGGGATTTAAATAAATAATTTTTTTACCCGTTGCCGACTAACAGTCGGTAAGGGTGAGGAAATTATAAAAATATGAAGAAAAAGTTTTTATTTTTTTTGACTATTTCCTCGGTATTTATATTTTTTATATTTTTATCTTTCCCCTTGAAAAGTTTTGCAGAAAACGATAGTCCTCAGGAGGAGATCTTTGAAGCCAAAGTTTTAGAAGTTCTGGAGGAAAAAGAGATTACAAAAGAAGATGGCTCGAAATCTATTCTGCAGAAATTAAAACTTGAAGGGAAAGAAGGACGATGGAATGATAAGGAATTTATTTTTGATGGTACAGAAATCGAGGTTACCGCCAAAAAACTTTACAAGAAAGGAAATCGGGTTTTGGTTGCTTACAGCAAAGATATAGAAGGAAAAGACAACTTTTATGTTACAGATTTTGTGCGCAAAGATATGCTTTATTTTCTTGCCGCCTTCTTTGTCTTGATTATTTTACTTACAAGCAAATGGCGGGGGGCAAGAGCTCTGCTGGGGCTTGGTTTTAGTTTCGCGATTATTTTGTATATCATTATTCCCCAGATTTTGCGGGGGCGAGATCCTTTGCTTACAAGTTTGTTATATGCGTTGCTGATCATTGTTATTTCTACGTATTTGGTTTACGGATTGAACAGAAAATCGACTGTTGCCATTGTTGGCACATTTTTAGGATTAGCTTTGGTGGGAATTTTCTCCATAATTTTTACTAAATTGACTTATCTTGCTGGTTTTGCGCAGGAAGAAACAATATATTTGATCGGTTTAACCCAAGGCAAGCTGAATCTTCAGGGATTGCTGCTCGCAGGTTTTGTTATAGGCGCCTTAGGTGTTTTGGATGATATTACCATCAGCCAAGTTTCCACGGTGGAGGAATTAAAAAAAGCCAACCCCGATTTATCAAAGTGGGAGATTCACAAGAGAGCGATGAGAGTAGGCAAGGATCATATTGCTTCTATGGTTAATACTTTGTTTTTAGCTTATGCCGGCGCTTCTTTTCCTCTGCTTTTACTCTTCAGTTTTAGGCAGCCGCCATTTTTAACTTTTAGCCAAGTGATTAATCATGAAATCATCGCTACGGAAATAGTAAGAACTTTGGTAGGCAGCATTGGCTTGGCTTTAGCTGTGCCCATTACTACTTTTTTAGCCGCTTATTTTTATTCTCAAAAAAACATGGTGAGACCTAGGAAATTAAGGTACATTGGTTTTGAGCCAAATGTTACCTATTTCAAACCACGGGGGATTCCTTTGTCAATGCTGGACGAAGTGGCCTTGACTGCTGATGAATTGGAGGCCTTGAGATTGAAAAATTGGGAAGGGCTTGAGCAAACTAAATGCGCCAAAAAAATGAAAATATCTCAAAGCACTTTTCAGAGGATTTTAACTTCAGCCAATAAAAAAATCGCCGCAGCCCTCATCGAGGGAAAGGCAATTAAAATTGAAAAGGAGGTTGTTGAAATGAAGGCATCAAAAATAAGGAGATTGAGATGCGAGAAGTGCAAACACGAATGGGAAGTTCCTTTTGGCACAGGTAAAAGAGGAATAGAAATGTCTTGTCCAAAATGCAGATCTCGATTAGTACATCGTATTGATTATAAAGGTCACGGTTTTGGCAGACAACCCTGGGGCAGAATGAATAAAATGAATAGCTAGTGGGGATTGGAGATACAAAAAAGAAATTTCCCTTTATTTTAGAGAATTTCTTTTTTAAAAATTTAACCGCTATTCTTATTTTATTTTGCCACAATTACCAGGATGTCTGCTTCGGGTTTAATCTCTCCTTCTGGCAAAGGACTAGTTTCTCCTTCCAGAATTTTGGCAATTTCTTCTGCCTGTGTTTTTTTATCGCCGGATAAATCCACCACTATGGTTTCTGCATAATCTTTTTTCTTGGCGTTTTCCTTGGTTACAATTTTCAGATTAGAAAATTTTTCTTTTAATTTTTCTTCTGCGCTATTAGCTAAACCAACTATGTTCGATCCGTTATATAAAGCTACTTTTAAAATTTGCTCTTTTTCTTTTGATTTATCTTCCTGTGTTTCCTCGATTTTTAATGGCGCTACTTCAATGATTTTATGAATAGAAGGGCGATAAAGGATAGCCTTTTTTGCTTTAATATAAACTAAAACCTTGTCGCCATTTTCTGCTTTAGAAAAAAACAATTGATCTTTTAATTTTTCTTCATCTATCACTGTGGCAATACTAGGGGTTTCGTCTTTGGGAAGCTCCATCAATTTTGATACTTTTCCTACTAATTGTTCTGTTTCTTTTTTTACTACTGCATCTGGATTTTGGACTATTTTTTGATATTTGTTGTAAAAATAATAAGCTAAAATTCCACTTCCTGCCGCGATAACAAGCAAGATGATAACCAATAAGGTTCTGGAGGATAAAATTTGTTTTCTATTCATATGTGATTATCTTGAAAATTAAATTTATTATTGTGTCGCAAAAGCAGTCCAGGAAAAAGTAGCGTCTTGGGGAGCGGGAGCTGAAAGTTTAATCGTAAAACCAGAAGCAGTGCGATTAGTGACAATATAACGGATTTCTCCTGATAAAACCGCTTCTTCTAAACTGCCGCCGTTGGCTTCTAGAGTTACATTTACTGCTGGGGGGTTGCTGTATGCTTTTTGGAAAACAACCTCTGCTGATTGCTCTCCCTGTTTTATTTTTATTGTTCCTGCAGTGTCTGCGCTAAAAAGCGGCGGCTGGGCAAAAGTTACTTTGCCGCTAAATTTTGTATCTCCTATAACTATTAAACTGCCGTCAAGCTGCGCTTTTCCCAATACTGCCAGATCAAGAGTGATTTTTGCCTTTTCAAAAGTAACCTCAGCAGGAGTATTTTCTTCTTTTTTCTCAACAGAAGAAGGTTGCGCTGATATTAATAATCCCTCTATTTCTTCGGCTTTTAATTTATTTGCTTGCAGAAGTCCGGCAATTTTAATATTACCGTCTTTGTCTATGGATAAATCTCCAATTTTAGAAGCAAGGACATCTAGCCGCTTTTGCATTTCAGCGATAGTTTCATGAATATCAACTTCTTCTTCCTCGCTTGAGGCGATATTTGTATCGCTATTTTTGTTGTCAGAGCTGATATCTTCTTCATTAATTTGTGCGGCGATGCTTCCATCGCTAACTTCTTTTACTAATTCTATTGGCGGATCATCAATCCAGACCTTGAGAGATTCGAGATCAAAGTTTCTTACCCCTGAAGCTGTGGCAGTAATTAAAGCATTGCCGACAGAAAATCCTAAATCTACAGCAGGGATATTGGTAGTGTGAGTGGCTACTATGGTATTGTTGATTAAAAACTTCACATTGGTAGCATCATTGATTTCAATGCGTAAAGTTTGATAGTTAACTGCTGATACTGCCACACCAGTATCAGTGGCGGTTTCCACTCCTCCGCTTCTCGTGACCGCAATCCAATTTCCGGCAGTGAGGGCACGGAAATATGCTCCGTTTGCAGGATCTGTGGCTATATCTCCGTTTATTGCCCGATCAGAAAAACCTACTTCTACACGGTGGTTGGTAAGTCCGCTAGTTACTCTTACGCTAGATTCCATTACGGGATTATTGGCGCGGCTAAATTCCATTACTCCTCCAGAACCAAGGATTGCTCCTTCGCCCACCGCTAAACTGCCAGCGGTAGATGCGCGCAGGCGAATAGCGCGGCTGCCTGCCACTCTTGCTTCAATTGCGCCGTCTGTATCTTCATCAAAAAGCAAGCCGCAGACATCACGAGTGTCAGCGGTAACAGCAGAGGGCGGCGCACAAGTAGCCATCCATTCCCGTTGATAAACTCGCCAAGAACTATTCATGCGGCCAAAAACATAAAATTGATCTCTTTGTTGCGTGCCACCAATCGCTACTCTGGCAAAATCTAGAATTCCATCGCTGTTATAGCCGACAGTTAAGAGATTAGCCAACGCCGGGCCGATGATTTCTAAAGCATTTCCCGTGGTCAGTCCCGTGGAGTTTATTTTCATTGCCGTGCCAGTAGTAACAGCATTAGTATTTACTGTCAGTGCGTTATTAGTTGCTCCAGAATTATAAGTAAGAGTAGTTGCTGTTCCGCTATTGCCAATATTTACAGTGTCAGTGGCAGTATCTCCTGTTGCAATATTAATGGTGTCGCTTGCTGTGCCTGTGCCGATATTAATGGTTTTAGCATTATTACTTGTGCCAATATTTAAATTAGCTGTGCCAGCATCAATAGTGACGGGTTGAGCAGAAGTGGTATTGCCGATAGTTATGCCACCGTTTGCTGTTGTATCAATAATAGTGTTTCCTTGAGCAATTACAGCGAAAGGTTTTGTGGGAGAACCTCCGGGAGTTTCTATTTGCAGTAAAGCTCCAGGAGCAGATGTGCCAATACCCACTTCTCCTGTTGCGGTTATTCTTAATTTTTCTACGTTATTTGTTTTGAAAGCCAGGGCATTATTATCATTTGTACCTAAAGTTGCCAAAGAGCCAAAGGAATTACCATTTTGCACAAAAAAGTTATCATCATAGCTATCCGCAATCTTCAAGCCGCTCGCTGATTTAGACAAGGTTGTACCATCCAATTCCAGACTAAATTGGTTGCCGGATAATTCCAAACCTTCGCCGTCAGCAGTGTAGGTAGTGTCATTATCATCGCCAATTTCCCAATTACCACTGATTGTATTGTATTTAAGGATTTTGCCACCGGCTAATCCTGTTTCATCAACATTTTTCGTTCCCACTAACCCATCATTGTTTTCCAGGGAAGTGATGATATCAGCTCCGGTGGCAGCTTCAATTTCAGAAATGGTGTCCCATTCAGCATCGCGGGTGATACCTGAACCAAGACTCAAAGCGTCATCAGTTAAGATAATTTCCGTGCCATCAGCAGAAAGGTTGGTGTCGTCAGAAATATCAATGCCGGAAATGGTGAGGCCGCTATGAGAGTGCGAATCATCAGCGACGATGATAGCGTTGTAAGTTCCGGAGACATCACCGCCAAAATTTGTGGCAGTGGTTAAGAAATTATCATCATAACTGTCAGAAACTTTGAGGCCAGCCATTGATTTAGAAAGAGAAAAACCATCCAACTCAACTGTATATGCCTTTAGTGGAGAAGGAATTCCTGTAGGAGGAACTTCCCCTTCCTCTTCTTCAGCAGGGAGAACCAAGTTTTCTACTGTGGTGCTTAAACCCAAAACTTTTTCATCCATATCTTTTAATTTTTCTTGGAAATTTTTTTGAATCTCCCTTTGTTCAGCAAGCTGTTTATTTACATCTTGAAGGTAATGGTGATTTAAATAATCTGCTGTTAAAAAGGATGCAGTGGCAACTCCGAGCATTGCTATCGCAAGGGCGAGGATTGTCAAAGAAGTAATCCCTGTTTGGTTTAATGGTGTTTTTAGTAAATTTTGATTTTTGTTTATGTTCACTTTCCTAGATTGTAGATTTAATTGAAATTCCAAAGTGAATGGTTAAAGCAAGGCAATGATGTTTTTTATATTACCAATTTTCAATTAATTTAACTATAACACCAATGCATAGTAATGCATAGTCCCCATAACTTTGGTGGACCCGAGCGGATTTGAACCGCTGACCTCTTCATTGCAAATGAAGCGCTCTACCGCTAAGCTACGGGCCCCTCACCTGAAAACTTTAAAGCAAACTATTCTTGATTCTTCTTTTCAACTGAATATATGCTTTTGCAAATCTTTTGAGATTATTTTCTCTGAATCTAGCATCAGCTTTTGCCTTATATGATTCATAGTAAATAAGTTCAAAAGGAGCTTTATTTTTCGTTGATTTACTTTTTGCTTTATTGTGTTCTTTTAGGCGTTTTCTCAAATCATCAGTGTAACCTATATAAATACTGCCATCCTTTCTACTTTTGAGAATATAAACATAGAACATAAAGTTTTTCAGGTGAGGGGCTTATAGCCCCTCTTTTTTATTTAATTCCGAAAAATGGTCCCAAAACTACTCGAAAAATTTCTTGCAAAAGTCCGGTCATGAATAAAAGAGAGCCGATGATAAGAAGAAGGCCAAGGAGCTGATAGAAGAAATAAGTTCCGCCCATGGCAGGAAGAAATTTTCCTTCTCTGCCAAACCATTCTTCTCCCCAGGTGCTGATGCCAAAAATTCTCCTTATGTCCCAGACACGAATGACTAAAAGTAAGCCGATGATAAAACCAATGATGCCGATTAAGAAACGCATAAAATTTATTAGAATTTGAGTTTAACGTGCTCAAACTAAATCACTTCAAACTTTCTCTATTATTTTACCAAATTTAATTCATAAATCAAGGAGAAAAAATCTAACGAAATGAAATTCAGCAGGCGGGGCTTTGCCCCGCCTGCTGAAACCAAAACGAAAAATTTCCTGAACCCCGTTTCGCTCGCCCGCCCTTCGGGCGGGCACGCTTTTAGAATTTCAAAAGTTTAGAAAGTAAAATTAGGAATAAAAATTATTTTTCCATTATAGTTCCGCCATGATAAATCAACCTATACACTAATTTTCCTTTGTAGAAAATTTTCTCTTCTCCTTCAAATTTTTCTATTTTACCTTTTATTTTATTTGAATATTGAAAATTATCCTTTTTGAATTTTTTTGGTCCTCTAAATGGATTATCCTCAGAAACCTTTTTTAAGGCTTCTTGAAGAAATTGATAAATTTGTTTTGGGGGAACTATCTCTAAGATTATTTTCCCATAATAATTCATACCCCAGATTACTCTTTCTTTATACCAAACAATTTCTTCACCAATAAAAGGATTAAAACCAAAATATCTATCTCTATATCTGAATTCTCCTTCTTTAAACTTGAACTCTTTACTTCCATCAAGAAGGATTTTTTCTCCCCTTTCTCCGCTAGAAGCATAGGTGTTAATTTTTGCTTTTACTAAAAATTTACTTAATTGATTTATGTCCATTTTTAATTACGATTCTTCAAAAAGATTTTTGTCTTTGTTCCATAACATCCAGGGATATCCCCCTTTAACTACTTTCCAATTTTTGATTCCCAGATTCTTTAATAGATTAAAAATATCTCTTCTCTGCCTTTTGTGGGGTCGTCTATTTTGCCTGTAAATTCAATTTCTACAAAAAAACCTAATCCTTTTATCTCGTCACAATCAAATTGGAAATCACCATATTTCCAGCTTTCGCGATGCTTTTCAATAACAGAAATTTGTTTATATCCTAAACTTTCTAGCAATGTTACAAATCCTTTTCCGTCTGCAACATCTAGTTCAATTTCATCAGCGTAAAGTGATTTGTCACTATTTTTATCGCGATGCCATTTTTTATAACAAACAGAGTCTTTATCGCTTATCCTTACCCGCAACCATTCATCCGCATTTTTGTAGCCTTTGGAATTGGTATAAATAAATGTTTTCTGCGGAGAATCAAAATAAAAATCAACTTGATTTGATCTCTCCAAAAATTCTGCTGAATTCTTTAAAAATTTAAAAAGTGGTCTTGGATCATCTAATCGGAGTCTAATTTCTATTTCTTTATTGTTATTATTAGTCATATGATCTACTTTTATTTTTATAATATCAAAAATTTCTAAGTCCGGAAATAAAAAAGAGGGGCGATTTTATAGTTTAATCATCCCTTATAATGTTGGAGCTACTTCCTTTTTTTCTCCCAATCTAATTTCTCTTCCCAGATGAGTTCTTTCTGTCTTGGTTTGAATGACACACAGAGAGGCACGAAATTACCGAAATATCTGCCTTTATGTTGATTTGTGCACGGTGTATTCTGATTGAGTTCGTGACTGCGAAGTTCATTTGTCGGACCTTCATCCCATACAATCTTCCCTTCGTAGAATCTTGCGATACCATAGGGAGTTCCTATCAGCAGAGAACAGATTCTGATTATTCCATTGGGATGTATCAGAACTCTTTCTCCCATTTTTGCTGGGCAATAACCGTAGTATTCTGGGTTCCGGTTAAACTCCTCTTTTTCAACAAAACATTGAGGAATTCTGACTGGAATTTTATATCTTCCCGCCTCAATGTTTTTCTGAATTTCCCTCCATGCATCAATCCATTCTTCCAGAGATGTATCAATATTACCAGTCCAGCAATTTCTTGGAATACCGGTCTTAAAGAGATCGTGGAAATTTATTCTATTTACACCCAGTGATTCTGCAAAAAGAATCATTGTGTCCAGTAGTAAATTTCCATCAGCATCTCTCTCAAGTAACCCTTTATGAAGGCAGCAGGTAATATCTACAACATAGCGAAACCTTATTGCTCTTTTAAGATTCGCGACACATCTTTCAAATGTGCCCCTCCCTCTTATAGGATCATTGATTGCTGAACTTGGGCCATCGAGACTAAACGTTATCTCGTCTAATCTCTTGAAGTCTTCTTTTGCTAAAAGATCTTCATCAAACTGCCCATTGGTGTCAATGCGGACATATTCGTAACCTATCTGTTTAGCTTCTCTGATCAATGTGAGTAGAGGTTTCCAATCTTGGGATGCTCCATACAAAGTTGGTTCTCCACCCATTATTGTCAATTTAGTAGCACCCATTTCTCTAAAATCGGAAATTAAAGCTAAAGCAGTGTCTAGCTCTATCTCTTTTTCCTTCAAGTGAAAAATGAGATCCGGTTTGTAGAGACAGTGAACGCATCGCAAATTACACTCATCCGTGACATAGAGGAACACTTGCTTGAGATTACGGAAGTATTCCGCAAATCTTGTATCGATCTTGAAACGCATCTTACTCTACCTCCTTTCCTCAGTTAGAGTTAGCTGGGTTGGTGTGTGTCTTTCTTTTGCTAATGGTTCAGAGATTTGACTTAATTTCCTGAGCAACTCAAGATTATCTTTACTTCTTTTATCACGCTCTGGAATCTCCAGAATCTTTGGTATTTTTGAGAATCTTTGGTCCCGTAAAAGAGCGTGAAAAACTTGCAAGCCCAGTTCTCCTTCTCCAATACAAGCATGACGATCACTTCGTGAGCCTAATCTTGTTTTAGAGTCGTTAAGATGAAAAGCAGCGATTTTTTCAAGAGGAATAATTCTGCCAAACTCTCTTAATACATTTTCATATCCCTCATAGCTTCTCAGGTCGTATCCTGCCATAAAAACATGGCCGGTATCAAAACACACACCAAGAGATTTCGGATTAGCGGCTTTCTCTAGAATCTCTGCTATTTCTTCAAAACGAGACCCCAACATAGTTCCTTGACCTGCCATTGTCTCCAAAAGAACCTTCACTAATGGTTTATCGAAACTCTGAAACACAATGTCTAAAGCCTCTGTTACGCGTTTAATTCCTTTCTTTCTTGTAAGATTGCCATAACTTCCGGGATGAAGAACTAGTAAGGGCACGCCAAATTTTTCGGCTCGAGATATTTCAGTAATCAAACGAGCTAGGGATTTCTGCCAGATTTCTTTATTTGGAGAAGCCAAGTTAACCAAATAGGGTACATGAGCAACAACCTGTTTAACTGAGCTATTTTCCCAGGTGGTTTTAAATACCGTAATCTCCTTCTGGCTTAATTCCGGTACTTCCCATCGTCGCGAAAGAGTAATGTAGATCTGGATACATTCACACCCCCATTTGTCTCCCCACGAAAAACCGGTATGAAATCCACCTATCGTTGGTACATTAGATCCTATCATAGTTTTTCCTTCTTAAGATTACCACTTTTTTTCTCTAAATTCCATATCACGTCCATTTTTCTCATC
>FWPV01014473.1_pt1 | contig 11571 bp, 10 predicted proteins | sample 2228371 | NCBI WGS metagenome assembly FWPV01 (sample SAMEA103939776, study PRJEB20133) | metagenome | reverse complement strand
GTGTGGCTCTAGCATTTGCCTCCGCGCTTCAGTCGGGCGAATCGAGGGAATCGAACGAATCGACATGCGTGGCTCTTGCATTCGCCGCCGCGTTTCAGTATACCAGTTCCTGCCCCGCGCGCACTACTCGCGGGCGGGTGAGGGTGGGGGCCGGCAGCGTGGAACCGGGCTACTGAGGAGCCGGCGATGCAGTGGCGAATCACAGAGCCAGCGCACCTGCTGGGGGCGATTCGCGTGGCGCTGGCGCAGGGCGGCTATTTCCTGGTAAGCCGTCTTGCGCCAAACGGCCCAATCCTGCGCGAGCGCAACCTCAGCTACGTCCATAAGGCGTCGTGGGGCATGTACGCCGCCGGCGCGGACCACGAGACCATCGCCCGCCTGCTCGACTGGGCGCAGCGCGAGGCTCTCCGCGATAACGGCGACTTCTTCTTCCCCTCCGAGCCGCGCGAATACAAGGACATGCAGCGCGTCTACCGCCCCCTCACCTTCGGCAAAGTCGCCGCCTGGATCGGCCATCCCGTCATACGCCTCCCCCGCGTCCTCGACCGCATCCTCCAATACCAGCATAGGCCCTCGGGCGGCGTCTTCCATTGGATTGGCGACGACCCCCGCCGCCCCGAACAGCCCCCCACTATCGGCAGCCTGAACACCACCTTCTTCGGCCACCTGATGGTTGCCCTCGACATGCCCGAGCCGGCCATCGCCGCCGGCGAATGGGTGCGGCGCTGGGTGGAGGCCAACCGCGCCCACATGGCCGCCGGGCGCCTCTACACCTCAATGGCGCCGGAGGGCGAACTGGTTACGGACGTTCGGCCCGGCGAACGCATCGCCAAGGTGGTTGACACTGCCAGCCCGAGGCAGGAGTTCTGGCACGTCGGCACCGCGATGGCCTACCTTGCCACGCTCTACGACGCACTCGTCAGCCGCTGGGGCTACAGCCGCGAGCAGGCGCAGCCCTACCTTGATGCCGCTCTCGCCCTGCTGGCCTTCGAGGCCACGATGCCCCTCGACACCTATCTGTGGCCTTCCAAGTGCAAGGTCGGCTGGGGGGCCGGCGAACTCCTCCGCGTGCTCGTCGAACACCGGCTCGGCGACGCGGCCACAATCGAGAAAGCCTACCGCGTGGCCGAGCGGGTCGCCGTCTTCACCTTCCTCGACAACCAGCTTCCCGACGGCGGCTGGCCCGCCATGCACTATCCGCTCAGCGAGCTCGCCCCCGAGCTGGCCTTCAGCTACAAGCCGCTCAAGGGCGCCGTCGCCGTCCCGCCCCGCCGCATCGAAGGCTCACAGACCATCTGGTTGCCAGGCGAAGAGATCACCGGCGAATTCCTCGGCGAACTCAAAGCCATCGAGCAAGGCATCACCACTTGGCTCAAGCCGCGAGCTTGACAGACGTTCTCCAACCGTCCTCGTCCTCGTCTCTTCCTGCTTTGGAGTGCCGCGCAAGTGGAACCAGCAAGCATCCAAGTGATGGTATTGACCATTTGTGTGCTTCTTGCCGGTGCGTTCGCCGCCGACCTTCAGCCCAAGCCCGTCCCACGCATGCAAGCCGTTCCCCAGCCCTACAGCCAGGTGTCGTTCCAGCGCGACGGCAAGGAGGTCGCCCGCTACCACTTCGGCAAGGACCTGGATAGGCCCTTCATCTTCCCCGTCATCGGGCCCAGCGGCCGCCCCCTCACCCGCATGGGCCACCCCCACGACCCAGTTGGCCACGGACACCACAACTCCGTCTGGGTCTCGCATCACGATGTGAACGGCGCCGATTTCTGGGCGAACGGCACCGGCGCGCGCATAGTCCACCAGCGCATCGAGCGCCTCGACGATGGCCCGGACTCCGCCGCCGTCATCTCCCACAACAACTGGCTCAACAAAGAGGGCAAAGTCCTCCTCAAGGAGCGCCGCACTACCGCCGTCCACGCCCTCCCCAACGACGAACTCCTCATCGTCGTGGACATCGAGCTTTCCGCGGAGGGCGGCGAGGTAACCCTCGGCAAGACCCCCTTCGGCTTCTTCGCCGTCCGAATGGCAAAGACCATCGGTGTCCACGACGGCGCAGGCACCATCCGCAATTCCGAGGGAGGCGTCAACGAAAAAGGCGTCTTCTGGAAGCGAGCCAAGTGGATGGACTATTCGGGCGCCGTGGCCGACGGTGTCATTGAGGGCATCACCCTCCTGGACCACCCCTCCAACCCCAACCATCCGAGCATCTTCCACGTCCGCGACGACGGCTGGATGGGCGCCTCCTTCAGCCAGGATGCCCCGCGCACCATCAAGCTCGGCGAGCCATTGAGGCTCCGTTACGGCCTCTGGGTCCACGCCGCCCTCCCCGACCCCAAGGCCATCGCAGCCCGCTGGGAAGCCTTCACAAAGCTGCCCGGTCCTGCACCCGCGAAGCCGGGCCGCTGAGCTGCCTGCGGCGCCAGCGGGCCGCCCGTTCCACGTTGCCGTGGAGCCAGAGCTCGGATTCGCTGAGGTCCACCTCGTCGTTCCACACCACCCCGTAGCCCCCCCGTTCGGCTGGTCGAACTTTGGCGAAGGAGGCATCGCTCCTCAGCGCCGCGAATGGCTCGGACTTCACGAGCGGCGCGCAATCGTAGACCTCGCCCCATGGCCTCGCAGCCCACGAAGTGGGCGAGCCAGCCGTAGCCCAGGGCTACGGCTCAAGCGCCCCCTTCAGGGGCTGCGCCCCAGGTGTCGGCGCGCCAGCCTCGGCGGCGGAAGTGGCGGCGGACGCCCTCGATGGCTTCGCCGCGGACCTCGATTTGGCCGAGAGCCGCCACGCCGTAGCCATGCTGAGCCGCAAGCTCGATGTGCGGAACGTTCAGCATATCCATCACCGCCGCACCAACGGCGTCCACGGCCACCATATCCGTCCCCGCCAGCATCACGCCCATCCCCACCGGCTCCCCGTGTATCTCGCCCCACGTGCGGCCCACAATGCCATCAACCACATTCACAGTGGGGCGGACGACCTTGAGCAGGTCAATGATCATGTTGATGAAGTCGTTATGCATCTCCACGCGATGGCGGCGCTCGATGCAGCCCATCATGTTCTTCATGCACAGCGTCACCACCGCGGCGCCGTTGTGGACTTTCAGGCAGGGAAGATTCAGGATCGCGTCGCACGAGCGAACCGTCTTGGTGATAGAGAATCGCGGCACGACTAGCGGACTTGGCACCTCCACCCATTCCGCCTCGTCGCGGTTGAGGTCAACGATTGGCACCCCGTAGCGAGTGGCGATTTCGCGGAAGCCGAACTTGTCGAAGGCGATGGACACATCATCGCCCCCGCCCTCTGCGACGACCACGTTGCGGATGCCGTTATCGGCGAGGTAGGCGAGCGCCCCGTCGAGCACCGACGGGGACGTGATGACGCCCGATTCGGGCGGGAGATTCGCCGTGATGTTGAGCTTCACCATCACCCGCGACCTCGCCCTCAGCGTCGCTGCCGCCCCCATCTCCCGCAGCAGCCTATAAGCTGTCGCCTTCCCCTCCGCCGCCGACGCCTTCACAAGCCAGACCACCGGCTTCATCCGCCAGCCTCCTTACGCGTACTTCTCTGGTCTCCAGCACACATCCCTTGATTATACCACAACACCAACACCCCGAGGGCGACTCAAGGCCGTAAGAGACAACGATGGCAGGCCGCAAGGATGGTCTACACCTTGGCGGCTGGGTTCCGGCGAGAGATGCGGGCAGGAGCCGCGCTCTTCTGCACCGCGTCAGCGCCCCTCGGCGAGGGCGGTGTCCCTGGAGACGACGTAGATTCCGAGCTGGGCGAAGGTGTTGGGCAGGGCTTTCGCCAGGGCCTGGGGCAGCGGGCCACCGCTGGCCACGAAGCGCTCGCGCTCGATGCGGATGCCGTTCTCGCGGCAGAAGTCGCGGAAGTCGGCCAGAGTCATCACGTGGCCCCTAGGGGTGGTGTACCAGGGCTCCTTGAAGCAGCCAGCTCGCGGCACGCGGCCCCGCGTGAGGAGGCCGAGGCGGATGCGCCAGTAGCCGAAGTTGGGGATGGAGACGATCCCCCTGCGGCCGATGCGCAACATCTCCTGAACAACGAGGCCCGGCCTGCTCACCAGGTGCAGGGTGAGGCTGAGAACCACGTAGTCGAAGGAGCCATCCTCATAGTCTTTCAGCCCGTCGTCAATGTTGCCCTGGCACACTGCGAGCCCCCGTGCCACGCAGTCCACCACGCGCTCGGGCTTGATCTCGATGCCGCGCGCGGAGACGTGGCGGTGCCTTTCCAGGTGGGCCATGAGCTCGCCCTCGCCGCAGCCCAGATCGAGCACGCGGGTGTTGGGCTCAATGAGGGCAGCAATGGCCAACAGGTCGGGGCGCAGTCTGTCCTGGCTGGAGTTTGGGGACACCTATGGCTTCTCCTCGTCCAGCGCCCTGGCGTAGTTGATGGCCAGGAAGTCCGAGATGACGCGGCTGATCCGCTCGCGCTCGAGCAGGAACGCGTCGTGGCCGTAACTTGACGGAATCTCATAGTAGGCGAAGTGGAGCTTGTTGGCCCGGAGAGCCGAGACGATCTGCTTGGACTGGTACGGCGGGTAGAGCCAGTCGGAGCTGAAGGCAATAACAAGGAAGCGCGCGAGGACGCCGCGGAACGCCGCCTCTACCGAGCCGTACTTGGCGGCCAGGTCGAAATAGTCCATCGCCCGCGTGATGTAGAGGTACGAGTTGGCGTCGAACCGCTCGACGAACGACTGGCCCTGGTACTTGAGGTAGCTCTCGACCTCGAAGTCCGCGTCGAACTCATAGCTGTAGTCGTCCCTGTCGCGGAGCTGTCGGCCGAACTTCTGGTGCATGGACTCGTCGGAGAGGTAGGTGATGTGGCCGAGCATGCGCGCGATGGCCAGGCCGCGCTTGGGCGGCTCGCTATCGTAGTAATCGCCGTTGCGGTAGTTGGGGTCATCAAGGATGGCTTGGCGGCCCACCACGTTGAAGGCGATGCCCTGGGCAGTGAGCCGTGGGGTGGTGGCGATGGGGATGGCGGTCCAGACCATGTCTGGATAGGTGATGGCCCACTCGAGCACCTGCATGCCGCCCATCGAGCCGCCCACCACGCTCAGAAGGGTCTTGATGCCCAGGTGGTCAATGAGGGCCTTCTGCGCGCGCACCATGTCGGCCATCGTGACCACGGGAAAGCTGCGCCCATAGCGGCGCCCTGTGGCCGGGTTGATGGACGATGGCCCGGTGGAGCCCTTGCAGCCGCCGATGCAGTTGGAGCAGATCACAAAGTAGTGGCGGGTATCGAACGCCTTGCCAGGCCCCACCATGCCGTCCCACCAGCCCGGCTTGCGGTCGGTGGGCGAATGGTAGCCTGCCACGTGTGCATCGCCGGAGAGAGCGTGGCAAACAAGGATGGCGTTGCGGCGGCGTTCGTCGAGTTGGCCATAGGTCTCGTAGGCAAGCGTGATGGGGCCGAGCTTGGCCCCGCTGTCGAGCGGCATCTCGTTCGGTGGCTCGGCGAAGGTGAAAAACTTGGTCTGGACGATGCCGACGGAGTCCGGCTGCTGCCACGGCGGAAGGTCGGGCCGCTCGACCGTTTGCTGCATCTGGGGTTCGTCGCCGGACATCTTCTCTAGCTCCTAGCCTTACTCCGGCCCGTGCGGCTGGCGCGGAGCGCCTGGTCGAGGTCGGCAATGATGTCGTCCACCGACTCGATACCGACCGAAAGCCGGATGAGGTCGGGGGTCACGCCGGCGGCAAGCTGCTGCTCGGGCGTGAGTTGGCTATGGGTAGTGGATGCTGGATGGATGACAAGTGTCTTCGCGTCGCCGACGTTTGCCAGGTGGCTGCACAGCCGCACGGCGTTGATGAAGCGCTTGCCGGCCTCGAGCCCGCCTTTGATGCCGAAGCCGATCATCCCGCCGCAGCCCTTGGGCAGATAGCGCTTGGCACGCCTGTAGGACGGATGCGACGGGAGCCCGGGGTATCGCACCCAGGTGACGCGCGGGTGTTTCTCCAGCCACCGGGCCACCTTGAGAGCGTTGGCGCTGTGCCGCTCCATCCGCAGCGAGAGGGTCTCGAGGCCCTGAAGGAACAGGAAAGCGTTGTGCGGGGACAGGCAGGCGCCGGTGTCGCGGAGCATGTTGACGCGCGCCTTGGCGATGTAGGCGGCCGGGCCGAACGTCTTGGTGTAGCTCAACCCGTGGTAGCTGGGGTCGGCCTCCGTGAGCATTGGGAACTTGCCGCTGGCAGCCCAATCAAAGTTGCCGCCACTCACCAGGATGCCGCCGATGCTGGTGCCGTGGCCGCCGATGTACTTGGTGAGCGAGTGCATCACGATGTCGGCCCCGTGCTCCAGGGGGCGGCAGAGGTAGGGTGTGGCGAACGTGTTGTCCACCATCAGCGGCAGGCCGGCTGCGTGAGCGATGTCGGCGATGGCCCGGATGTCGGGAACGTCCAGGCCGGGGTTGCCGATGGTCTCCACATAGAGCAGCCTGGTTCGCTCTGTGATCGCCTTGCGGAAGTTCTCGGGGTTGCCAGGGTGCACGAAGACCGTGTTCACCCCATAGTGGCGAAGCGTGCAGTCGAAGAGGGTGATGGTCCCGCCGTAGAGGTCGTTGGCGGAGACTACCTCGGAGCCCGCGTAGCAGATGTTGAGGACGCCCGCGGTGCAGGCAGCCTGGCCGCTGGCAAAGGCGAGCGCGCCGATGCCGCCCTCGAGCAGCGCCACTCGGTCCTCCAACACCTGCGTCGTCGGGTTCATTATCCGCGTGTAGATGAAGCCTGTCTCTTCCAGATTGAAGAGCCGAGCCGCGTGCTCTGTGTCTCGGAAGCAGTACGATGTCGTCTGGTAGATCGGCACGGCCCGCGACCCGGTCGCGGGGTCAGGCTTCTGGCCGCCGTGGAGCTGAAGCGTCTCGAAGCCTGGATTCTTCCCCTTGACCTGCATATCTCCATCTCCTTAGCTCATCCGTTCCGGCCAGCAAACATTGTACGGAATCCTGCGTAAAAAGACAATGCTTGACATGCCTGCGGGAGCGGGCCGGGATTGTAGGTGGATTGCCGCCCCCACCGGGCAAAGCCCAGGGGGGAGCACCCGCTCTCGGTGAGCGCTGCCTAGTTCCTGTTGCAGGAGGCCGCCAGGCCCGAAGACCGCCTGAAGGCCGAACTACAAACAGACAGGCCCCAAGTTCGTAGTTCGACCTTCAGGCGGTCCGCCGTGCCATACGTTGTGGAGGCGGCTTTCCGCAACAAGAGCTACCTACAGAAAAGGCCCGCACCCACGCCGCGACCTCCCGAATGCCAGCGTAGCCGCATGGCAACTTCACAGCGGCTCTAGGTTCTCAGTGGGCCAGGCACCGCTTCAGCTACGCGGACCTTGATCCTAAGACCTTCCACGGCTGGCGCCCCCACGCCAAGCCGCTCTTGGAGGAGAGCGCGGAGCTGAGGGTGGGACTAGGACGTTGAGGTCCGCGACCGGATCGAGCTGCAAGCTATGAACACCACGAAGCTCGTGTGGCACTTCGGCCGCGTGGGCTGGGGCGAGGCCGAGCTCAGAGCTCCTTGATGCGCAGGTTGCGGAACTCCACGCGGGTGCCGTGGCCCAGGAAGCCGATGGGACCTTTGGTGCGCTTTGCCAACTCCTCGCAGCCTTTTTCGTTGGCAAGGTCAACGTCCACAATCACCTGCCCGTTGACCGTGACCTTCCAGTGGCTGCCCTTGACCATGATTTCCTCGGCGTTCCACTCGCCGGCGGGCTTGGTAGCGCCGCGCCTGGCCGGCACCTTGCAGTAGATCGAGCCGTGGTACTGGCAGGGCTTCAGGTTCTTGTGACCGTCGGCGTAGTCGTCGAGTATCTGAATCTCCTGTCCGCGGACCGACACGCCATTGTTGCCGCCCGGCTCGAGCCTGAACTCGAAGCGGAAGATGAAGTCGCCATATTCCTTGACGGTGAAGAGGTTTCCGCCGCCCTTCTTCTGGCAGACCAGCACGCCATCCTCGGCGGTGTAGCCCTGGACGGCGCCCTTCCAGCCCTCGAGGGTCTTGCCGTCGAAGATGCTCGCGAACCCCTCCTCGGCCGCCTTCGGCTCCTCGCCGGCCCAGGCCGCCGCCACCACGCACGTTATCGCCGCAATCGCCATCCAACGCATGGTCCAGTCCTCCTTTCCTCCCGGCTTGGCAAACCTGCGGGTAAGCCCTATTCCAACGACAGGGGGATTGTACTCAGGGATTCGTCCGTGGTCAAGACGCGCCACGACGCATTGCGAGTGGCCCGCGAGTTCCGCGAGCGCCTCGCCGAGGTCTACGGCGACCGCCTCAAGGGGTCTACCTCTTCGGCTCCTACGCCCGCGGCGAGGCGACCGAGGACTCCGACATTGATGTCGCGGTCGTGTTGGTCGGCCCATTGAACCCCTACCGCGAGAGCGAGCGCACGAGCGGGGTCTTCGGCGAGCTGTCCTTGGGTGAGGGCTGCCTCCTTGTCCCCTTCTTCATGAGCGAGGACGAGTTCGCCGACAGGTCGCAGGTCGAGTACCGTGCCAGGCCCGGCGGGACCCGCGAAGACGCCGAACGCGACCTTGCCGCTGCCCGCGACCTTATGGCCGCCTGCCGCGCATTCCCGGAGGGGCGTCTGGGCAGGCGGGCGTAGGTCTTCGAGGCGCCCATCCCCCACCCCGAACGCCAGCACCTCCTCCCCCCGCCAGCTTGACATTCCGGCGGTCGGGCCATATTGTAGCGGGGCGGCAATCGGCGTGCAGCACTGGTCTACCCGTGGATGCCCAGAGAGGGAGCATTGTGTCGGTGACAGGTGTCGAGTCCCCCACCAGGCAAGCCGAGGGGCCGGGGCTGAACGTGCGCGAGGCCCTCTGGCGCATCCGCGTGGCCTGGATGTTCGGGGCGGCCTGGATGCACGTGACGACGGGCGTGGCGCTGAACCTCTATGCCGATGAGGTGATGCGCATGCCGCTCTTCTGGCTCGGGGTGCTGGGCGCGCTGCCGTTCATCGGCGCCTTCGCGGCGCTGCCCACCAGCTACGTCATCGCGCGCTTCGGCCACCGCAAACGCATCTTCATGACGGCGGGGATGCTCTACCGGGCGCTGTGGGTGCCCATCGCGCTCATCCCGTGGGTGCTGCCGCGGCCGTGGTGGTGGCCGTCGCTCATCGCACTCCACGCCCTGGCGTCGTTCGGCACCTACGTGATGAGCCCCGCGGTGCTGTCGTGGTTCGCCGACGTCGTGCCTGCCCGGGTGCGTGGGCGGTTCTTCTCCACCTGGAGCCAGGGCGGGGCGATTGTGGGGCTGCTCGTCGGGCAATCGGTTGCCCATCTTCTCGACCACGCGATGAGCCAGGCGGCCCTCACCCGCACCATCAGCATCGCCTTCGCGGTCGCGGCGGTGCTTGGGGTGATTGACTTCCTGTGGCTCATCCCAATCCCCGAGGTGGGCCACCGGCCAAACCCGCGGATCACGCTGCGCGAGCTTTTTGGGGAGCCGCTGGCCGACCGCAATTTCCGCTCGTTCCTCGCCTTCAATGCCCTGCGGACGCTCAGCATCGGCTATCTCCCGCAGTTCGCCTGGCTCTACCTCCACGACGTGCTGGGGGTGAGCAAGAGCACGTCCAACCTGATGTGGGTGGTCGTGCCAACCCTAGTCTTCATCCTCGTCCTTCGGCCGTGGGGGCGGTTTGTGGACCGCGTGGGTTGCAAGCCGACGCTGGTCATCGGCGCCACGCTGATCATCCACGGGGCGGGGGTGTGGATTTTCGTCACCCCCGAGCACCCGTGGTGGGGCTACATCGCGGTGCTGGTCGCCGTGGCGTCGTGGACGGGTGTGGAGATGGCGAGCTTCAGCCTGATGCTGCGGCTCAGCGCGTCCCACGGCGGCAAGCGGCAGGGGAGCGCCTACCAGGCGCTCAACAGCGTGGCGATGGCGGTCGCCGCCACGCTCAGCGGCATCCTCGGCGGCGGCGTGGCCGCCTGGCTCGGCCGCGACTGGCACGGCGCTCTCCTCGGCATCCCCCTCACCTACCACGGCGTCCTCTTCCTCATCTCCAGCGGCCTGCGGGTTCTGGCCCTCTTCTGCCTCTTCGGGCTCCACGACCCCGATGCCCATCCCACGGGTGCGGCGATTCGGCACGTCTTCGCCACCATGCGAGCCTTCCTCCGCCACCCCATCGCCACCTTGCGGCGCTCGAGCGTCGACGACGAGGCCAAGAGCGATCCGCAACAGGCTTAGTTTCTGTCGTGGAGGACCCCCGGTTCGCACGCCCAAGCTGTGCTTGGGCGTGTCTTCCGCAAACGGGAACAGTCAGGAGATCGCAATGCCCTCGCAGGGGCCGCTGACCGATCTGCTCGTCCTCGACGTCACGCGGGTCCTCGCCGGCCCCTTCGCCGGCATGGTGCTGGCCGACTTAGGCGCCGAGGTGATCAAGGTGGAGCAGCCTGGCCGGGGCGACGATGCGCGCGCCTTCGGCCCCTTCCGCAACGGCGTGAGCGCCTACTTCGCAAGCGTCAACCGCGGCAAGAAGGGGATCACGCTGGACCTCCACAAGCCCGCGGGCCGCGACATCTTCCTGCGGCTGGCGGAGAAGGCCGACGTTGTCATCGAGAACTTCCGCCCAGGCGTCATGGCCCGCCTTGGCGTAGGCTACGAGGAGCTGAGGCGGCGCAACCCGCGCCTCATCTACGCCGCCGTCTCGGGCTTCGGCCAGACCGGCCCCTACGCCCATCGCCCCGCCTACGACGTTGTGATTCAGGCGATGGGCGGGCTCATGAGCCTCACGGGCGAGGAGGGCGGCCCGCCCGTCCGCGTCGGAGTCTCCATTGGCGACATCGCGGCCGCCCTCTGCACCGTCATCGGCATCCTCGCGGCACTCCACGGCCGCAGCCTCACAGGAGAGGGGCAACTGGTAGATGTGGCGATGCTGGACTGCCAGGTTAGCATCCTGGAGAACGCGATTGCCCGCTACTTCACAAGCGGCGAGGTGCCCGCCCGCCTCGGCACCCGCCATCCCAGCATCACGCCATTCCAGGCGTTGGAGACCGCCGACGGCTATGTCGTGGTCGCCATCGGCAACGACAAGCTCTGGGCGCAATTCTGCCGAGCGGTCGGCCGCGACGACATGCTGGCCGACCCTCGCTTCGCCACCAACGATCTGCGGACGCGGAACCATGCGGCCCTTGAGCCGCTGATGCAGGCCATCTTCCGCGAACGGCCCACTGCCCACTGGCTCTCCGAGCTCGAGCGCGCCGGCATCCCCTGCGGCCCCATCAACTCCATTGACCGCCTGGCGTCCGACCCCCAGGTGGCCGCCCGCGAGATGGTCCAGGAAGTGCTCGACCCTGTCGCCGGCCCGATGAGAATGGCCGGCGTACCCATCAAGCTCTCGGCCACGCCCGGCGCAATCGCCGGCCCCGCCCCATCCCTCGGCCAGCACACCGACGAGGTGCTCTCGCGGCTGTTGGGGTCGAGCCATGAGGCAATTGAACGGCTGCGCCGGGACGCAGTGGTGTGAAGACGACAGGCGCTTACAGAGTCAACAACGACGACAAATTGTCGATCTTGCGACCGTATTTCCGGCCGCCCCCGGCGAGGCTTTGGCACGGTTTTTTTCACGCC
>FWPV01014472.1_pt1 | contig 11572 bp, 14 predicted proteins | sample 2228371 | NCBI WGS metagenome assembly FWPV01 (sample SAMEA103939776, study PRJEB20133) | metagenome | reverse complement strand
TCGAGCCCCCGTCCGCCGGCACCGGCGCGCCGGACCAGCGCCACCGCCCGCCGGTGGGACAGCCCGCACAGCCGTGCGGCGGCCACCAGCCGGCCGGGCACCGGACCGGGCGCCGACCGCCGGCCGCCCCTGGCCCGACCGCTCCGCTGGGCGGCCCCGGTCATGGGTGCCTAGTGTGCCGCGCCATGGACATCAACGGTTGCTCGGCCATCGTCACCGGTGGCGCATCTGGTATCGGCGAGGCCTCGGCCCGCAAGCTCGCAGCGCTCGGCGCCAAGGTGGTCATCGCCGACATGCAGGACGAAAAGGGCAAGGCGGTGGCCGACTCGATCGGCGGCGCGTTCTGCCACGTGGACGTGACCAACACCGACGAGGTGATCGCAGCGGTCGAGACGGCCAAGGAGATGGGCCCGCTGCGGGCGCTGGTCAACTCGGCCGGGATCGGCTGGGCCACGCGCACCATCGGCAAGGACGGCCAGTACTCGTCGGCCCACGACCTGGGTATCTACACCAAGGTCATCCAGGTGAACCTCATCGGCACCTTCAACTGCATCCGCCTGGCCGCCACCGCCATGAGCCAGACCGAGCCGTTGGCTGACAACGAACGGGGCGCGATCGTCAACGTTGCCTCGGTGGCCGCCTTCGACGGGCAGATCGGCCAGGCCGCCTACTCGTCGTCGAAGGGCGGGGTGGTCGGCATGACCCTGCCGGTCGCCCGGGACCTCGCTGCCGTGGGCATCCGGGTGAACACCATCGCTCCGGGGCTCATCGACACCCCGATCTACGGCCAGGGCGAGGCCAGCGAGGCGTTCAAGGCCAACCTGCAGAAGGGGGTGCTGTTCCCGCAGCGGCTGGGCCGCCCCGAGGAACTGGCGAGCATGGTGGTCGAGCTGATCACCAACAGCTACATGAACGCCGAGACCATCCGTGTCGACGGCGGCATCCGGATGCCACCGAAGTGACGGTGGCCGGGTGAAGGCGATCTGGAACGGCCGGGTCATTGCCGAGAGCGACGACACCGTCGTGGTCGAGGGCAACCACTACTTCCCGCCCGAGGCGGTGCGGGCCGAGCACCTCGAGCCCAGCGATCACACCACGGTGTGCTCGTGGAAGGGGACGGCCCGGTACCACCACGTGGTGGTGGACGGGGAGCGGAACCTCAACGCCGCCTGGTACTACCCCGAGCCCAAGGAGGCGGCGGCGCAGATCGCGGGCCGCATCGCTTTCTGGAAGGGCGTCAGGGTCACCGCCTGACGCAGGCGATCACCGACACGGGCGGGGCGGTCGGCCCCGCCCGTGGCGCGTCAGGAGGCCAGCCACAACCGCACCAGGCGCCGCAGCTCGTCGATGCCGGTCCCGGTGGTGGCGCTCACCCACACCACATCGCCGGGCTCGAGCAGGCACGCCTCGGCCACCTCGCGCGCCCGGCGCGGCCGCTGGGACGGCTTCACCTTGTCGTGCTTGGTGGCCACCACCGCATGGGGTACGCCGTGCTCCCGGACCCACTCGAGCAGCTGGAGGTCGAGGCGGGTCGGGCCGATCTCGCCGTCGACGAGCACGATCACCCGCTCGAGTCGGGCCCGGCCGAGCAGGTACCCCTCGATCATCCGCGGCCAGCTGGCCCGGGTCCGGCCGGGGACGGCTGCGTACCCGTAGCCAGGTAGGTCGACCAGCCCGCCCCCACCGGCGTGCACGTAGAGGTTGAGCAGCTGGGTGCGTCCCGGCGTCTTGCTGACGTGGGCGAGCGACCGCTGGTTGGCCAGGGCGTTGACCAGGGAGGACTTGCCCACGTTGGACCGACCGACCACCGCCACCTCCGGCCCGACGTCGGGCAGCGCGCCGGCGTCGCTGGCCGAGGTGAGGAAACGCAGCTGGAGCGGACGGCTCACCGAGCCGACGGTAGCGACCGCGCGGCCGTCGACCACCGCGGCCGGGCGTGTCGCCGGCGGTGGTAGACAGCACAGGTGACCGTGCCGTGCACCCCGGACGCCCCCCGGCCGGTCTGGCGTGGCCGCCTGCACGCCTGGGCGTTCGCCGCATCGATCCCGGCCGGGGTGCTGCTCGTGCTCGAAGCCGACCGGGTCCCGGCCCGGGTGGCCGTCGCGGTCTACGTGGCCAGCCTGGCGTTGGTGTTCGGGACGTCGGCCGCCTACCACCGGCTGGCCCGCAGCCCGGCGGCCCGCCGGCGGATGCGGCGCCTCGACCACTCGATGATCTACCTGCTGATCGCCGGCACCTACACCCCGGTGTGCCTGCTCGCACTGCCGCCGGCCTGGGGCATCCCGCTGCTCGCGGTGGTGTGGACCGGCGCGGCGGCGGGCATCACGCTCAAGCTGTGCGGCCTCGAGCGGTTCCGGGTACCGGCCAACAGCCTGTACGTGGTGATGGGCTGGGCGGCGATCGTGGCCCTCCCGGCGATCGTCACCCACGTGCCCGTGCACGGGCTGGTGCTGATGGTCCTGGGCGGCGTGGCCTACACGGTCGGGGCGATCGTGTTCGCCCGGCGCCGGCCCGATCCGGTGCCCGACGTGTTCGGGTTCCACGAGGTCTGGCACGCGTGCACCGTCGTGGCCGGCGTGAGCCACTTCGCCATGGTCTGGCTGATCGCCGCCCGGTGATCAGCTGCGCGGTGGTCAGGCGACCTGCTCGGCCAGCCGCTCGAGGGTCTTCACCATGGCCGCCTGGTTGCGCTTCGGGAAGCCGAGCAGCTCCATGAGCCTGGCGCCCGGGCCGAGCGGCGAGTAGTCCCAGGTCTCGACCACCCGGGTGCCACCGGTGACCGGCTCGAGCTCGTAGCGCCAGACGTGCCGGCCGGCATGACGCCAGGCGATCCGCCTGCCCTCCTCGAACTCGATGACCGTGTTCTTGATGCGGTACGGCAGGCCGATCTTCATGCTCATGCTGAACTGCGCGCCGAGCGACAGTCGTTCGGGGTTGCCCGGCAGCGCCTGGCGGACCGATCCGGAGCCGTCGAGGACCGGATGCATCGCCGGGTCGGCGAGCAGGTCGAAGATCCGCTGCGGGTCGGCCGGGATGATGCGTTCGGCGGAGACGGAGTGGGCCACGGGGACCTCCTGGGGCTCGGGGGGGTTCGGGTTGTGCGGGTCGGTCACCGACCGGCGAGCGCGGCCTGGACCGCCTCGCCGGTGCGGCGCCCGGAGTGGAGGGCGCCCTGGATGGACGCGGTGTCTCGGTGGTCGCCGCAGACGAACAGGCCCTCGGCGAGGCGGACGGGCTGCTTGGGGTGGAACGGGGGTCGCTGGACCGGTTGGCCGTGGGCGATGTGGTCGGTGCGCAGGAGCCGCCAGCTGTCCACCTGCGGCCCCCACCACCGCCGCAACTGGTCGCGGGCTCGGTCGGCGAGGTCGTCGCCGTGTCCGCCGGGTGCCGCAGCGGCGATCAGCGCCTTCCCGGGCGGCGCATAGCCCGGAGCGACGTTCGACAGCACGGCGACGTTGGCCACCGGCCCGCTCCGGGCACCGTCGAGGACCAGGACCGGATCGTCGAACGGGGGGCGGTCGGCGGCGAACCAGCAGCACGACACGCGCTTGGACCCGACCGGGGGGAGGTTGAGCAGGCGGGCGGCCGAGGGGCCGTCGGTGGCCACCACCACCGCAGCCGCGTGCACCGAGCGGCCGTCGGCGATGCGGACGGTGCCGCCGTCGACGGCAGCTGCTTGGGGATGGCACCCATGCCGTCAGCGGGGACGGCAGCCTCGCCGGTGGCCAACGACCGGAAGATCACCTCGAACATCCGGCTCGAGGTGGTGAGGTCGGGGTCGAGCTGGATGCCCGAGAACAGGGGTCGGAAGAAGCGCTCGATCATCCGGTCACTGAACCGGTACCGCTGCTGGAGCGCAGCGAGGGTGGTCATGTCGGGGCGGCGGAGCAGCGCCCTGGCGTCGGTGCGGGTCAGCTCGAGGCGGAGCCTGAGCACGCGGGCCTTGTCGCCCAGCGTGCCTACCGGGGCCAGGGCGGTGCTCACCAGTGCGCCGGGGGCGCGCAACGGGTCGGCGACCCGGTGGAAGCGGCCGTCCACCCACACCAGGGCACCCGGCTGGAAGGGTCGCAGCCGCAGGGCGGCGACGTCGAGCTGCCGATGCACCTCGGGGTAGGCCGTGAGCAGCACCTGGAAGCCGCGGTCGAGGCGGTAGCCGTCGACGTCGTCGGTGCGGACCCGGCCACCCACCCCGTCGCTGGCCTCGAGGACCACCACCGACCGGCCGGCCCGGGTGAGCACCCGGGCGGCGGCGAGCCCGGCCAGCCCGGCCCCGACGATCGCCACGTCGGCTCGCTCGGGCAGCGCGCCGACGCTCACGCCGCCACCTGCCCGGGGGTGGCCGGCTTGCCGAGCAGGGCGCGCAGGCAGTCCTCCAGCTCGGCGTGGCGGAAGGCGTAGCCGTCGGCGAGGAGCACCTCGGGCAGCACCCGTTGGCCGGTGAACAGCAGGTTGTCGGCGAGCTCACCGCCGAGCAGGAGCGCCGGGGCGAACCGGGGAACGGGCAGGACGGCCGGCCGGCGCAGCACCCGGCCGAGGGTCTTGGTGAACTCGCCGTTGGTCACCGGGTTCGGGGCGGTGAGGTTCACCGGACCATGCACCGACGACGTCAGCAGGTGGATGATGGCGGCGACCTCGTCGTCGATGGAGATCCAGCTCTGCCACTGCCGGCCGCTGCCGAACCGGCCGCCGAGGCCGAGGCGGAACAGCGGGAGCTGCTTGCGCAGCGCGCCGCCCGCCGGCGACAGCACGATGCCGGTGCGCAGGAATGCGGTGCGGATTCCGGCGTCGACCGCCGGTGCGGCCGCCGCCTCCCAGGCGACGCACACCTCGGCGAGGAAGCCCGAACCGTGCGGTGACCGCTCGGTGAAGGTCTCGGTGGCGCTGGCCCCGTAGAAGCCGATGGCCGATCCGGACAGGAACACCGCCGGTGGCCGCCCGAGCGACGCGACCGTGGTGGCCAGCAGCGACGTCGAGGCGGTCCGGCTCTCGAGGATCTGCTGCTTGTAGGCCTCGGTCCAGCGGCGGTCACCGATGCCAGCCCCGGCGAGGTGCACCACGGCGCCGACGCCCTCCAGCGAGGCCGCATCGATCTGCCCGGCGGCCGGATCCCAGGCGATCTCGTCGGCACCAGCGGCCGGTCGGCGGACCAGTCGCACCGGCCGGTGGCCGGCGGCACGCAGCGCCCCGACCAGCGCGCTGCCGATCAGTCCGGAGGATCCCGAGATGACGACGTCCATGCGGCGGGACGCTACCGGCGCCGGTGCTCGGCCCGTCGATTCGACCGGCGTGCGGTCATTCCACGATCACCGGCACGCTGGTGACCACGGTGTTCGGGCGGAACAGCAGCCTGGCCTTGAGCGCCAGCGCGCTCTGGTTGTGGAGCGCGCCCGACCACCAGTTCGACAGGACCACCTCGGGGATGACCACGGTGATGATGTCGTCGGGGTTCTCCTCGTCGAGCTCGTCGAGGTACCTGAGGACCGGTTGGGTCAGCTCCCGGTACGGCGAGTAGATCGTGTGCAGCTCGACCGGGATGCCGAACTCGGCCCACGACCGCAGCAACGCCTCCTGCTCCTCGGGTTCGGTGACCACGCTGGCGGCGAGCAGGCGGTCGGGTGCGAGCGAGCGGGCATAGGCCAGCGCCTCGAGCACCCCCTTGTTGACGCTCCCGACCAGGACGACGACGGTGTGCTGCTTGCGCCGGACCCGGTAGTCGGGGGTGGCCGCCGTGGCCGAACGCACCCGCTCGTAGTGCCGCGACGTGGACTTGAGCACGACGCACATGACCGGGATGACCACCGCCGGGATCCAGGCGCCTTCGGTGAACTTGCCGATCAGCACCACGAGCAGCACGGCGAAGGTCGTGGCCGCACCGAGGGCGTTGATGGCCACCCCGGCACGCCAGTTCGGCTCGCGCTCTTTCAGGTGGTGGCGGACCATGCCGCTCTGGCTGAGGGTGAAGCTCGTGAACACCCCGACGGCGTAGAGCGGGATGAGGGCGGTGACGGTGCCCCCGAACGCCACGATCAGCCCGGCGGCGGCCAGCGCGAGCAGCACGATGCCGTTGGAGAACACCAGCCGGTCGCCCTGGTTCGCGAACTGGCGGGGCAGGAAGCCGTCCTTGGCCACGATCGAGGCGAGGCGGGGGAAGTCGGCATAGGCGGTGTTGGCCGCCAGGATCAGCACCGCGAAGGTGGCGAACTGCACGAAGAAGAACAGCACGGTGCGGCCACCGAGGAGGTGCTCGGCCATCTGCGAGAGCACCGTGGCGCTCTCACTGGGCACCGGCCGGAGCCTGGCGGCCACCACCGACAGCCCGAAGAACCCGAACCCGAGGATGAGGGCCATGGCGACCAGGGTGGTGGCGGCGTTCTTCGACTCGGGCTTGCGGAATGCGGGTACCCCGTTGGACACCGCCTCGATCCCGGTGAGTGCGACGGCACCGGAGGAGAACGCCCGCATGAGCGCGATGAGGCCGATCCCGCCCAGGGTGGCGTTGGTCTCGCGGACGAAGTCGGCCACCCGCTCCTCGTGGCCGGGGATCTCGCCCAGGCCGCCGACGAACACGCGCACGAAGCCGACGCCGACGAGCAGCAGCAGTGCGGCGATGTAGGCGTACACCGGTGGAGCGAAGATCGCCCCCGATTCCTTCAGGCCGCGGAGGTTGGCCAGCGTCATGATCGCCACGGCGGCCAGGCACATGGGGATCCGGTGGTCGCGCAGTTCCGGGAAGGCCGAGATGATGGCGGCCACGCCGCCGGCCACCGACACCGCCACCGTGAGGACGTAGTCGACCAGCAGTGACGAGCCGGCGACCAGCGACGGGTACGTGCCGAGGTTCTCCCGGCTGACCACGTAGGACCCGCCGCCGTTGGGGTAGGCGAAGATCGTCTGGCGGTAACTGGTGACCACGATCGCCAGCAGCGCCGCCACCAGCAGGGCGATGGGCACCAGGAAGTGGTAGCTGTCGTCGCCGCCAGCACCCACCAGCACATGGAGAATCTCCTCGGTGGCGTAGGCGGTGGAGGAGATCGCATCCGAGGAGAACACCGCCAGCGCGACCAGCTTGATCAGCCGCTGGTGGTGCGCCTCCGACGAGGCGATCGGCGTGCCGATGAAGACCCGCTTCAGGGTGGAGTACATGGCGGGCGCAGCTTGCCACTGCCGCCGCTGCGGGTGCGCCGGGCCCGCGCCGGGGGAGGGAGGCGTAGGATGCCCGACCGGTCCCGACGGGGAGGTCCAGACGTGCACGTGGTCGTCGTGGGGTGCGGCCGGGTCGGTTCCACCCTGGCCACCAACCTGACCGCAGCGGGCCACTCGGTCGCCGTCGTCGACCGGCGCCACGACGCCTTCAGCCGGTTGCCCGCCGACTTCCCGGGCACCACGGTGGTGGGCATCGGGTTCGACCGCGACCGCCTGCTCGAAGCAGGTATCGAGCGGGCCGGAGCCGTGGCCGCCGTGACCAACGGCGACAACTCGAACATCCTGATCGCCCGGGTGGCCCGGGAGACCTTCGGGGTGGAGCGGGTGGTCGCCCGGATCTACGACCCCCGCCGGGCGGCCATCTACCAGCGGTTGGGCATCCCCACGGTGGCCACGGTGGCATGGGCGACCGAGCGGGTGCTGCGGCGCATCCTCCCCGACGAGCCGGCCGTCGACTGGGTCGATCCGAGCGCGAAGGTCTGCCTGGTCGAGCGGTCGGTTCCGCCCGGCTGGGCCGGCCGGGCGGTCGCCGAACTCGAGGCCACCGAGGTGCGGGTGGTCTCGCTCACCCGGCTGGGGATCGCCCAGCTGCCGCCGGCCGATGCGGTGCTGCAGGAGGGCGACGTGGTGCATCTGGCGGTCGCCGCTGAGGCGCTCGGCGCCCTCGACGACCGGCTGAGCGGCGCCGCGCAACGGAGGGGGCACGGATGAGGGTGATCGTCGCCGGTGGCGGCTCGGTCGGGAGGTTCATCGCCGAGCAGCTGCTCGCCGCAGGCCACGAGGTCGTGCTGCTCGACAACGATCCGGCCGTCGTGCGCCGGGCCCGGTCCGAAGGCGAGCCCAAGGGGGTCGCCTGGATCCTGGGGGATGCCTGTGAGGTCGACCTCCTGGCCCGGGCCGGGGCCGAGTCCGCCGATGTCGTCGCTGCGGTGACCGGCGACGACGAGGACAACCTCGTGATCTCGCTGCTCGCCAAGCAGGAGTTCGGGGTGCCCCGGGTGGTGGCCCGGGTCAACAACCCGAAGAACGAATGGATGTTCAACGACAGCTGGGGGGTCGACGTGTCGGTGTCTACACCGCACCTGCTCACCGCCCTGGTGCAGGAGGCGGTGTCGGTGGGGACGTTCATCCGCCTGCTGTCGTTCGAGGGGGGCCGCGCCCGGCTCGCGGAAGTGACGCTCGCCGACGACTCACCGGCCCGGGACCGGGAGATCGTCGAGCTCGGCCTGCCCAGGGATTCCACGGTGGTGGCGGTGATCCGCTCCGAGCGGGTGGTGGTCCCCCGGGGTGACACCGTGATCCGGGCCGGCGACGAGGTGCTGGTGCTGGTCACCGAGGACAGCGAAGCCGAGGTCCGCCGGATCCTCACCGGGCGGGGTTGAGCCGCGGGTCACTCGGGCCGGGGGAGCAGCGTGTAGGCCGGGTTGAGCAGCACGCGGCGGCCACCCTGCTCGCGGATCACACCTTCGAACATGACTCCTCGGCCGTGTTCCATGCCGCCGAGCGACCGCCGGCCGGTGAACTGGGCGACAACGGTCCCGGTGCCGTCGCTGACGCTCACCTCGAGCAGCGGCGAGCCGTGCCGGGGCACCATGCGGTGCCGCTGGATCTCGCCAGCCACACGAACGGGCACCCGCAGCGGTGCTGTCCCCATGGCGTGGAGGTCGGCGGACCGGTAGCGCTCCTGGAGGCGCTCGGCGTGGAGGGTGTCGAGGTCGGCACCGAAACGCCGGGCGAAGTCCCGCAGACCCATCGGTGGCGAGGATAGGAGGCGATCAGCGTCGGACGAGTCCAGCCATGGCCGCGTCGAGTTCCCCGAAGTCCATGGCGCCGGGTACCAGTTCGATGCCGCCGCTGCCGTCGGAGAACGCATAGGCCGGTTGGGACAGCACCCGGAAGCGGGAGAACACCTCACCGGTCGGGTCGTAGATGCTCGGGAAGCTCAGGCCATGGCGTGCGACGAACTCCTCGGCGGAGCGCTCGCTGCCCTTCCACGACACACCGACGACGGCGACCTGCCCGGCCCACTTCTGCGCTGCCGCCTCGACCGAGGGGGCTTCCCGGTTGCAGGTGCTTCAGCCGGGGGCCCAGAACCAGAACACCGTCGGCCCAGCGGCCACGGTCGCGACGTCGACCCTGCCGCCGCCGACGGCCGGGGCGGTGAAGGCGAGCACCTCGCCCGAAGCGCCCTGCGGCGCCTGGACCGGGGAGACCGACTAACCGTACTCACCGTCGCCGAACGCGGCGAGGACCACGAGCAGTGCGCCGACCACGGCGAGGATGCGGAGCCGGGCCTGGTGGCGCACCGGCTCACCGTAGCCCGGGCTGACCCGAGCTGTCTGGGCGACCCGAGGTCGTCGCCTTCCCGCCCCTACCATCGCCCTCCGGTGAGCACCCGCAAGCTGATCCTCCTCGCCCTGGTGTGCGGGCTGGCCATCCTGCTGGCCGGCGGCATCCAGCTGTTCACGCTGCGCGACCAACGGCTCGAGGTGACGGCGCTGCCGGTGGGCACCGAGGCGGTGGTCGGTGGAGCCGGGGTGACGGTGCTCGCCGGCGAGCGCCGGGGCGACGTGCTCGATGTCACGGTCCGGGTGCGGGCCGGCGACGAGGCGGTGGCCGATGCGTGGGCGTCGTGGGCGGTGATCGCCGCCGGCGGCCCGCTGGAGCGCCTCGAGGCCGGAACCTGCCCTCCGCCGACCGTGGAGCCGGGGACCGCACGGTCGTGCGTGCTCGCCTTCGCCCTCGGCACCAGCAGGCCCGACGGGCTGACCGTGGTGTTCCGGCGGGCGGACGACACGGCCCGGTGGGCGCTCGGCAGCTGACGGTCACGGCTCGGACACCGATGCGCTGAGCCCGCCCCGCTAGCCTCCGACCCGCATCGCCAAGGAGGTGGCCGGGTGGCCGAGCAGTTCGACGTCGTGGTGATCGGGGGCGGGCCGGGCGGCTACGGCGCAGCGCTCTACGGGGCCAGCGCGGGCTTGAAGATCGCGCTGGTCGAGAAGGACACCGTCGGCGGCACCTGCCTGAACCGGGGGTGCATCCCGGCCAAGGAGTACCTCGAGACCGCGGCGGTGTTCCGGCACGTGGCCCACGCCAAGGACTTCGGCATCGAAGCCGGCTCGCCGGTGGTCCACTTCGCCGAGAGCCAGGCCCGCAAGCAGCGGATCGTCAACCAGATCGTCAAGGGCCTGTCCGGGCTGATCAAGGCCCGCAAGGTGGCCATGTTCGCCGGCACCGGGTCGTTGGGGGCCGAGCGCACCGTGACCGTCCGGGGTGCCGACGGGTCGATCACCGAACTGCAGGGCCGGCACGTGATCCTTGCCTCCGGGTCGGTGCCCCGGCTCATCCCCGGCTTCGAGAAGGGCGGGCTCGGCGGCCGGGTCATGACCTCCGACGAGGTGCTCATGCTCGAGCGGGTCCCCCCGTCGATGGTGGTGATCGGCGGCGGCGCCATCGGCTGCGAGTTCGCGTCGTGCTTCGCCGACCTCGGCTCGCAGGTGACCATCCTTGAAGGACTGCCGAAGATCCTCCCCGGCCTGGACGCCGACGTCGCGAACGTCGTGGTGCGGGCGTTCGGCCGCAAGGGCATCACCATCAAGACCGGGGTGATGGTCAAGGGCGCCGAGGCGGTCGCCGACGGGGTGCGGGTGCACTACGGCGAGGGGGAGTCGCTCGACGTCGACTGTGTCGTGGTGTCGGTCGGCCGCCGTCCGTACGCCGATGAACTCGGGCTGCTCGGCACGGCGGTCCGAGTCGACGAGCGTGGCTTCGTCGAGGTCGACGCCTGGTGCCGCACCGGCGAGCCGGGGGTGTACGCGATCGGTGATCTGATCAACACCCCGCAGCTGGCCCACGTCGGCTACGCCGAGGCGATCCTGGCCATCAAGGACATCCTCGGTGAGTCGCCGATGCCGATCATGTACGACCGGGTGCCGTGGGCCATCTACTGCCATCCCGAGGTGGCCTTCGCCGGGCACTCGGAGGAGTCGGCCCGGGCGGCCGGCCACGACGTGGTGGTGGCCAAGCACCAGTTCCGGGCCAACAGCCGGGCCCAGATCCTGGGCGAGGTGGAGGGTCTGGTGAAGGTCATCGCCAAGAAGGACCCCGACGGGTCGGCCGGCACCATCCTGGGCGTGCACATGGTGGGGCCGTGGGTCACCGAGCAGCTCGGCCAGGGCTACCTGGCCGTCAACTGGGAGGCCACCGTCGCCGAGGTCGCCGAGTTCATCCAACCCCACCCCTCGTTGTCCGAACTGTTCGGTGAGACCGTGCTGTCGCTCACCGGGAGGAGCCTGAACACCTGATGGCCGACGTCGTCATGCCCCAGCTCGGTGAGACCGTCACCGAGGGCACCATCACCAAGTGGTTC
>FWPV01014469.1_pt1 | contig 11576 bp, 8 predicted proteins | sample 2228371 | NCBI WGS metagenome assembly FWPV01 (sample SAMEA103939776, study PRJEB20133) | metagenome | reverse complement strand
TTGCCACACCCATGGTGTCGCCTCTTCGGACGGGAGTCAAGCCTGAAAAGTTACCAGTTTGTAACTAATTAGCTTTTTCGACAGGGATAGTAACCGCGTTGCTGTCCCGGCCATTAACCCGTACACGAACCTCGACATTGCCGCCCTGCGGGACTAGATCCTCCGGAAGCTTGAAGCGCACTACGCTCATTCAGACAAATCCCGCAGCGGCGCCCGCCCATTCGGGCTCCAGCGTGCGCCCCCCGACGAGGATCTCCACCGGGTCCGCCACTTTGTAAGCCGGCGTCCGGGGGACGGCGAAGCCGTCGGGCGGCCGTCTGTCATACGGCCCGAAACCAGTGCCGAACAGCGCTAGGGTCTCCCCGTTCCGGACAGGGTTTTCTTGGGAAATCATCCGCCCGTCTTCGTGAGTACCGAGCGCAAGTGTTTGGGCGCCCGCAGCCACGGTGAACAGCCCCGGCGCATTGCGCGCGACGGTAAAGCGAGCGGGAATCTCCTCGTGCCCTTCGCGCTTCACCGTCAAACGGTACTCGCCCTCTTCGAGGTCGGAGGGAAGCTGTGCGTTGATTTGATCGGGTGCGACGAACAGTAGAGGCAAGAGCCTGTCGCCGACTCGAACCGTCACTCCACCCAGGCTTTGCGCCAAGGGATTTGCCGGTCCCACAACGTAATCAGCGGCCAGACTCGCTCCGAAAATCGAAATCAGGGAACCCGGAGCGACCGCTTGGTCGGGGGTGTCTCCGGCAGCGTTTTTCACTCCGCCCTCGGCGATGAATGGGGCGACGTCAAGCACCGCCCGCACCGTCCGCGGTCCGTCCATCCGAAAACTCGCCGTGCGGTAAATCCCGCCGGCGTCGCCTTCCCATCGGCGGAAGCGGTATCCGGGTTTGGGTTGCGCCGTAAGCGTGAGCTGCGTGCCTTCCGGATAGAACAAATCCGGCGAGGCAGGGTCGACGAGGATCGCGCCCCCCACCGGGGGATCCACAGCGTTTTGGAGCAAGTACGCCTTGCGGAAGTTCGCCGTCAGTGTGACGGGCTCCGCGCCTTCCAGCTTGAGAGTCCGTTCGAGCGGCGCCCCGTCGGACCATCCGGCGAACTCGATTCTCTCCCGGCTAGTGATGGGAATGTGGTTTGCGCTCAGCTTGACCGTTTCGCCTTCGGGGCGGTCCAGCACGCAGGGCGTCGGGCACTCGGCGCCGTCCACGATTACTGTAGTATTCGGCATCGTGCTGCGGATTACGGCTTGCGCCAGCAACTCGTATTCAGCCACCAGGCGGATGCTGTCGTTCACGTCGGCTTCGGTGACGGTAATTTCCTGCGTGGCGGGTCCGCCGTTGTTCCATCGCTTGAAGCGGTATTTTCGCCCATTGGAGCCGACTTGCTCGAGCGGGGCTGAAATCGTGTGCTTCGAGCCCACTGCCCACGCGAAGGTGTTGCCCATCCAGTTGTCCCGCCCGTCAACCTTGAGCTTGAGGCCGGACGGTTTGGTGAAAATGTCGGCGAAAGCGCCGGGCACGAATTTTCCTGTGATGACGATGGGAATGTTGATGTCTGTGACCGTGAAGAGCGTATTCTGCCCGCCGCCGATGCTCCAAGAGTCAAAAATCCACGGGCGGCCCGTCCGGTCAACCTGGGGAGATGGGGCGGCCAATATATGAGTTGTGCCTTCCGCCCACCAAAACTGGGCCAGCCGGGGATATTGTTTTGGTTCGTCCTTGGGGATGGTTGGTATCTCGGTGCGGTCAACCAGCACGTGCAGACCTTCGGGGTCCGTCTTGAACCTGACGCTCTTTCCGGGAGCGAACCGGGCCCGGAGGTCAAGCGGGCCGTTAGCCACCAATGTGGACACCGACGGCTGCAACGGTCCCGAGTTCACCGAAAAACCGAGAAAAGCATACCCGTCGTAAGGCGTGGCGGCGATCGGCACCGGCGCCCCCGGGTTGATCCACAGGTGCCCGCTGGTCCAAAAACACTCCCCGCCAATTTGGACGATGCCCGGTTGGTGCGGGTTGGGCGGAGGCGGCGGAGCGGTGATCGTACACGCGCCTGGACCCGAAGGCGGCAACTCGTCCCCGCCGTAAAGCGTCAGGCGGATTTTCACCTTCTTTTGAAACGTCGCCTGATAGAACGTGATCGATGGGTCGGCCACCACCGTCACGGTCGTGGCGCTCCCGAAGCGGCTGCCTCCCTTGTCGTCTGACCACCCGCTGAAAATCCACTGCACTTCGCAAAGATCGTCAACCTGCGTGCCGGCTGGGGCGAGCGTCCGTTCGGGGCAATCCGTCTTGAATTCGTTGGCGGGGCGGGGAAACAGAATCGGGTTTTCGAATGGCTCCGGCATCACCACACTCAGGGTGTGCACGCTGCCGGTGGGCCAAGTGAAAACCGCCGTACGGTCGTATACCCTCCCGTCGACGACGAATTTCGCGCCGTCCGGCTGCGTGAAGATTCGCACCGTCGAAAACGTCCCGGGTTGCGTTTGCCCGCTGAGCAGGTTGGTCCCTAGAAGGAACAGAGCCAAGACTACAAGGCGCTTCATCATGCGATCCATCGGCTGATCGGAAGTCGTTCTTTAGCGCCCGGCTCTCCGCCATTGTTGAGGTTGATCCCCCTGAGGTATCATCGTCTTAGCTGGCGTTTCCCTCTCCCGGCCGTGTCTCCGCCGGAAGATTTTTCCCCTCTTTGGAGGGGGAAGAGACAGCGAACCCGGCCTAACATTTGAAAAAAATGTCAAGCTCTCACACGCCCTTCCCTCCGTCCCGGGCGCGCGAATTCCGGGATCAACTCGAGCAGCGCATCTTCGTCGCCGACGGCGCCATGGGTACGATGCTCTACTCGAAGGGCGTGTTCATAAACCGCTGCTTCGACGAGTTAAACCTTTCGAATCCGGCGCTGGTGAAAGAGGTCCACGATGAATATGTCCGGGCGGGCGCCGAAATCCTCGAAACGAATACCTTCGGCGCGACGCGCCCCCGGCTGGCTTCTTACGGGCTAGCGGAAAAACTAGCCGCCATCAACGAAGCCGGCGTGCGCCTAGCCCGCCAAGCAGCCGAAGCCACAGGAGCGTTTGTCGCCGGCGCCGTGGGTCCGTTGGGCTTACGCATCGAACCTCTAGGCCCGACCTCCTTCGACGAGGCGCGCGCGTACTTCCGCGAGCAGATCGAAGTCCTCGTCCGGGCGGGGGTGGACCTCGTCATCCTCGAAACTTTCTCCGACCTCAACGAACTGCGCGAAGCCGTTATGGCAGCCCGCGAGGCGAGCGGTCCGGAGATGGTCGTCATAGCCCAAGTGACCATCGACGACTATGGCAACTTGGCCGACGGAACCGACACCGAGACTTACGCCCGCAAGCTTCAGGAGATGCCTTGCGACGTCGTGGGCTACAACTGCGGCGTGGGCCCCAAGATCACGCTCGAATCCGTCGAGCGCCTGATGCGTTACACCTCCAAGCCCGTGAGCGCCATGCCCAACGCGGGACATCCGGCGCGCGTCGAAGGGCGAAATATTTACCTTTGCTCGCCCGAGTACATGGCGCAATACGCCCGGCGGCTGTTGTGGGCGGGGGTGCGGATCGTGGGCGGCTGCTGCGGCACCACGCCGGAGCATATCAAGGCTATTCGAGCCGAAGCGCGCTCGTTGCAACCGGAACACAAGAAGCTCAAGGTCACGATCGAGGAGCCCGCCGCCAAGGCGAAGGCGCTCCCCAAGATCCCCATGGCGCAGAAATCGCGTCTCGGGGCGAAACTGGCGGAGGGCAAGTTCGTGGCGTTCGTCGAAATCCTGCCCCCGCGCGGAGTGGATGCGTCCAAGGAAGTCGCAGGCGCGAAGCTGTGCGCGGCGCACGGCATCGATTGCATTAATGTCCCCGACGGTCCGCGCGCCAGTTCACGGATGAGCGCGCAAGTAGCCTGCCAGATCATTGAGCGCGAAGCCGGGATTGAGACGGTGCTGCACTTCTGTTGCCGCGACCGGAATATTCTCGGCATTCAATCCGAACTGCTGGGCGCTCACGCCGTAGGCATCCGGAACCTGATCTGCATCACCGGCGATCCGCCGCGCATGGGCGCCTACCCCCACGCCACCGCGGTTTTCGACGTGGATTCGATCGGCTTGGTGAACATTGTCAATAACCTCAACAGCGGCTTGGACATCGGCGGCAATCCGATCGGCTCGCAAACCTCGCTCGTCATCGGCGTGGGCGCCAATCCCGGCGCGCTCAACCTGGACGAAGAGCTGCGACGCTTTGAATGGAAAGTTCAAGCCGGGGCGGAGTTCGCCGTGACCCAACCGGTGTTCGACGTGAAACTGCTGGCACAGTTCCTGCGCCGCATTGAGCATCTGCGGATTCCCGTCATTTGCGGCATTTGGCCGCTAACGAGTTACCGCAACGCGGAATTCATGGTCAACGAACTGCGCGTTCCCGTTCCCGACGCTTTCATGGAGCGGATGCGGCGCGCCGACACGGCGGAGAAAGCCCGCCAAGAAGGCATTCGCATCGCTCAGGAAATGGTTCGCGAAACCCGCGGCATGGTGGACGGGGTCCAACTGAGCGCGCCGTTTGGAAGGTACGAAATGGCTATAGAGGTTGCCGCGGCCATCGGGCCACGGTAAACTACGTTACTTCACGGTCCGCCCGCGGTTAATTCTTCTTCACTGGATGGACAGTGGCAACCGATCTCATTGAAATCGATCCGGAACATCCGAGCCCCGAAGCGCTCGAACGAGCGGAGGCGCACATCCGCCGGGGCGATATCGTCGCCATCCCGAGCGATACGCTTTACATCCTGACAGCCGATCCCTTCAACCTCCGCGCCGTGGGGCGGGTGTTCGCCGCCAAGGGGCGTTCGCCCAATCAGTCCCTACCCCTAATGGTCTCCGATCTGTTGATGGCGCAGGACTTAGCGAAAGAAGCCACGTCCCGCTTCTTTCTTCTCGCGCGTCATTTTTGGCCCGGTCCGCTGACCATCATCGTCCCGGCGTCGGCCAAAGTTCCTTTGAAAGTGACGGGAAACACAGGGCGTTTAGCCATGCGGCAACCTGCGTCTCCGACAGCCGTAGCGCTTCTGGAGCGCCTCAAGCAGCCCCTGATCGGGACGAGCGCCAACATCTCCGGGCAGCCCACCTGCCACAGCGGCATCGAAGTGTTCGGCATTATGGACGGGCGCATCGACCTCGTGCTCGACGGCGGACCTTGCCTCGGCGCCGGCGCCACCACCGTCGATATCACCGAACCGGATTGGAGAGTTATCCGCGAGGGCGCCATCCCCGAACGAGCCATCGCCGAGTGCCTCAAGCCCAGATAACTCCCCGCCCGCCGCAGGCGAGCTTCCGCAGGGCATGGTCCGAAGAGGCTAGAAAAGTTGGGGAGCCGGCGTGTTTGCGGCAGGGTCTCGGGGCCTATCTGCTATCATCAGATAGGGGAGCGGTTCTGCCAGGCAGGTGATCTGACCCCTAAAACTTGATCCAACAATCTAAGTCATGGAGTCCGGCTCGTATTTGCGCCGGTGAGCAGGCTCCGGCGAGAACCGCCATGGAGAAGCCTTAAGGCGCACGGAGGGCTCCCCCCGTGCTGAGCGTGGGGTCAATGACGGGGGTTGCACGGCCCAAGTGGTTCGCTCCCTATTTCCCGTCCCGCGGCCCGCGCCCGCCGGCTGCCCCGATCGGAATTTTGGCATGCGTATCTTATTCATCGGCGATATCTTCGCTTCCTCCGGACGCCGCATGGTGGCGGACCACCTGCAACGCATCATCTCAGAGGAGAAAATCGATCTGACGGTGGCCAACGCGGAGAACGCCGCCGGGGGCTTCGGCATCACCCCGGCTGTCGCGCAAGAGCTTTTTTCTTACGGCTTGGACGTGCTCACGTCGGGCAATCATGTGTGGGATAAGAAGGAGATTTACGACTATCTCCCGCGTGAACCGCGCCTGTTGCGCCCCGCCAACTATCCGGATTCCCTCCCCGGATCGGGGCTTTACGTCGCCCGCACGCGCAACGGCAATCCTTGCGCGGTGATCAACCTGCAAGGGCGAACCCACATGCCGGCTACCGAGTGCCCGTTCCGAAAGGCGGACGCGCTGCTCGCCTCGCTCGATTCCAACGTCCGGGTGATTGTAGTCGATTTTCATGCCGAAATGACCAGCGAGAAGATGGCCATGGGGTGGTACTTGGACGGCCGGGTCTCCGCCGTTATTGGCACCCACACTCACGTCCCCACCGCCGACGCCCGCATCCTCAACGGCGGCACGGCATATCAGACGGACGCCGGCATGACCGGTCCATACAAGTCGGTCATCGGCGTCGACAAAGACACGATCATCAAGCGGTTCTTGACTTCGCTCCCCATCCGCATGGAGGCGGCCAAAGACGGCGCGGAACTGCATTCGGTGATCATCGAAGCCGACGACGCGACAGGAAAGGCCATCTCTATTCGCCCTTACGTGATTCCGGTCACCGACAAGCAGGACGAAGCCGGCATAAGCTGAAGTTGATGACGGCGCAATACACTTACTTAGCCAACCTTTCCCAAGAAGCCGATATTCCGGTGAACGGAATCCTGAGCCGGACTTTGTATCAGGACGATCACGTCAAAGTGGTGATTTTCGGCTTCGCCGAAGGCCAGGAACTGTCCGCCCATACGGCGCCCTTCCGCGCCATCATCCACGTCCTGGACGGAACCGCTCGCATCAAGCTGGGCGCCGACGCGGTGGAAGCCGGGCCCGGCGCGTGGATCCACATGGAACCGAACCTCGAGCACGGGGTTTTCGCGGTAACGCCGGTCCGTTTGCTCCTCACGCTGCTGAAGAAGGACCGCTGAAAGGATGCGCGGCGGGGGCGCCAAGGAGCGCCTCGATGGCTGCGCGATCGAGCGTCTCACGCTGCATCAGTTCCGTCACAAGCGTCTCGAGCTCCGAGCGGCGCGCCATGAGGATCGACTTGGCGCGTTCGTACAGCGAATCCATGATGCGCCGCACTTCGGCGTCGATTTCCTCGGCCGTCTTATCGCTGTAGTTGCGCTGTTCGAATCCCGGCCCGAGAGCGAGGAACCGGCTTTCCTCGATGCGCCCGTAAGTGAGATTGCCGAGTTGCTCGCTCATGCCGAAGCGCGTCACCATGCGCCGGGCGACCTCGGAAGCGCGCTCCAAGTCGTCCGAAGCGCCGGTAGAAACCACACCGTTATAGACTATCTCCTCCGCCGCTCGCCCGCCCAACAGAACCGCGATCCGGTCCTCCAACTCGGGTTTAGTGAGCAAGTAGCGCTCCTGCGTCGGCAGTTGCAAGGTGTAGCCGAGCGCCCCAATGGAGCGCGGCACGATCGATACGCGGTGCACCGGATCGGCGTGGTCGACCGAGAGCGCCACGAGCGCGTGGCCGGCCTCGTGATAAGCCACGCGGCGCTTTTCCTCCGGCGTCATGCAGCGGCGCTTCTTTTCCAGTCCCAACATGACGCGGTCGATCGCCTCCTCCAAGTCCCGCATCTCGACCCGCGGCGCGTTCCTGCGCGCCGCGAGCAACGCGGCTTCGTTGATGATGTTCGCCAGATCCGCACCCACCATGCCGGGCGTGCGCGCCGCTATGGTCCTCAAATCCGCGCCTTCGGCGAGCTGAACCTTGCGCGCGTGGACTTTCAGTATTTGTTCCCTGCCCTCCAGATCCGGGCGGTCCACCGTCACCTGGCGGTCGAACCGGCCGGCGCGCAGGAGCGCAGGATCAAGCACTTCCGGCGTATTCGTCGCCGCCATAATGATGACGCCCTTCGATGAGTCGAAGCCGTCCATCTCCACCAAGAGCTGGTTCAGGGTCTGTTCCCGTTCGTCGTGCCCGAACACAGCGCCCCTGCCGGCCGAGCGCGCTTTTCCGATGGCGTCCAACTCGTCGATGAAAACGATGCACGGGGCTTTGGTCTTGGCTTGTTCGAACAAGTCCCTGACGCGGGCGGCGCCGACGCCGACAAACATTTCCACGAACTCAGAACCGGATATGGAAAAGAACGGCACGCCCGCCTCGCCCGCCACGGCCCGGGCCAGAAGCGTCTTTCCGGTGCCGGGCGGTCCTACGAGCAGCACGCCTTTCGGGATGCGCCCGCCAAGGCGCTGGTACTTCTCCGGCTGCTTGAGGAAGTCCACGATCTCCATGAGTTCCGTCTTGGCCTCATCGACTCCGGCGACATCCTGAAATGTGACCTCGATGCGGCTGGACTCGTCGAAAATCTTCGCCCGGTTCCGCCCGATGCTGAGCGGACCGCCCGGTCCTTGTCCCACCCGCCACATTCCGTAGCCGTAGATAAGAAACAGAACGGCCAAGGGGACGAGCCAGCTTAACAGAAGATCCACCCACCAAGAGCGGCTCTGGATGGTTCCCGAGAACTTGATGTTTTTCGATTCGATCTCCTGGAGCAGCCGGGTCTCGTCGATCCCCGGCAGCCGGGTAGCGACCACCATCCGGCCCCGGTCGGCGGCATCGCCGTCCGCCTTCTGGACGCCGATGAGCTCCCGCTCCGTGATGTTGATTTCCGACAGACGGCCGGATCGGATCTCGGCGAGAAACTCGCTGTATGAGACGCGCTTTGGTTGGGGAGCAGCCACTGCGAGCTGGAACCAGTACATCGCTGCCATGGCGATGAGGAAGTAGATGGCGCTGAACCGGAACTGGCGTTTTCTGAGTTTGTCCATAAGCGTCTCGCTAAGCGGCCCGCCGGCGCGGCCGTTTGGGTAGCGCGCCAGCGGGTCCAGGTTATTCAACTTTTACTTCGATGGCTTTCGGCCGAGCCTTCTCGGACTTCGGAAGGTGGACGTACAGCATGCCGTCCTTGAATTCGGCCTTGATGTTGTCCTCAGTCGCATCCTCGGGCAGCGAGAAGGACCGCAGGAAGGTGCCATAGGAGCGCTCCACCCGGTGGAAGCGCTTGCCCTTCTCTTCCTTCTCCTGCTTGCGCTCGCCCTGGATCGTCAGGACACCATCTTGGATCGTGACCTTGACGTCCTTCTTGTCGACTTCCGGGATTTCGGCTTTGATGAGATACTCTTTCTCATCCTCGGTGATGTCGACAGTGGGGACCCAATCAGCCACGGTCATGGCCTCACGCCCGCCCTCGCGGCGGGTGGTGAGCCGCCCGAAGATCCGGTTGAAACGCTCGCTGATGTCTTCGAGTTCTTTAAAAGGATCCCACCGGAAGGGATCCCAACGCATCAAGGTACCCATAGGTGTTCTCCTTTCTCAGTTCAGCTTTGCGGGCACTCAAACCGGCTGCGGCGCGCCCGCAGCGCCGCAGCCAAACCCGTTACTCCCTCCTCCAACCGTCGCGAACCCTGACCTTGTAGTCCTTCCGCTTGTCGCCGGTGAGTTGAAACGCCTCCAATTTCAGGCGGTGGAACTTGTTGTCGGCGGGGATCCGCGATTCATACACGATCCGGTACTGATGATTCAGCACCAGAAACACGTTCTGCATGATGTCGCGATATGCCGTCTCAAAGCGCGGGAAGAACGCCTGCCCGCCGCTTTTGTCCGCCAGCATCCGGAAAAACGCTTCCGCTTGGGTCAGTTCCATCCGCGCGCCGGCGCCCAGATACGCGTCGTATTGACCGCGCAGCAAGGTGCCCGCCGCGATTCCGAACACGGTCACGTTGGAAGATTCGATTTTCCGCTGCACCTCGGGCAGGGTGCGGGAACTAAAAGTGTCGATTCCCGAGCCGACCACCACCAACACCCGGCGCCCGGAGAGCAGGTCAAGCTTCTCGAGCAGGTCACAAATGGCGTCGTAGGTGTTGACTTCACCCCACATGGGCTGCCCGAGATCGGCATAGGCAGCCAGAATCTTGCCCTTCTGTTTGGTGAAATCTTCGTGGATCGTGTAGCCGCGCGAGAACGTGGCCAACGCGTACCAGTGCCCGTCGGGCGCCGCATCGACGAAGTTCCGGACGGCTTGCTCGATGTCGTTCAGGTAGATGCCGGAGATTTGGCTGTATTCGACCAGCAGCGTCACAAGCATCGGCGATTCGGGTTCGGCCAGCCGGAAGCTCCGCGCTTGGCCGTCTTCGGACAGCCGGAAGTTCTGCTCCGTGAGACCGCCGATCAGCTTGTCGCCCTCCTCCACGGTGAAATACAGCGAAACCGTTCTGGGCGCTTGTCCCGGCAGGGCCGCCGCCCCTGCCAGCAGCAACGCGGCCATTACCGCGAGGCGACTTTGGAATCGGTAGATCCAGCGCATAAGACCTCGATCGGCTCCCCAGGCTTGTACTCAAGCTTCTCCGGCGCGGCGCAGCCCTCGACCGGCGCCAGCAGGCTAGGACGCTGCTTTTCCTCCTCTGCCGCTTGCGCCGTCACTTTGGCCAGCTCCGCTTTCATTTGCTCGAACTCTTTGCTCTGCCGCACCAGCCCGCTCTTGGGCGGCAAGAACATGATTTCTCGCTTGCTGTGCACCATCCGCTCATAGAAGGGCGGATGCGTGCGGAACCAGCTCAACCCCGTGACATAGCCTTCCTTGGTGGCCATTTTGTCGAAGAACCGGATGAACCCGTCCGGGTCGAAGCCGGCGTTCCAGGCGTATTGAATGCCCAAAACGTCCGCCTCCAGCTCGAACTCACGGCTCACGCCCAGCATGTCCAGGCTGAGCACCAAACCGAGCCCGTAAAAACCGTATTGCAAGGCATAATATGCGCCGATAGTCGCCGCGCCGCCCGTCAGGATGACCGCGGCAAGCTGCGCCGCCTGGTAGATGAGCGAAGCGAAGGTCGCCCGCTTCATCAGCTTGTGCCCGTGCCGTCCAGTCACGTGTGCGATCTCATGGGCGATCACGCCGGCAAGCTGCGATTCATCCTCCACTGCCTCCAACAGCCCCCGCTGGATGAACAAGTATCCGCCGGGAAGCGCGAAGGCATTGATCTCCTTGGAATTCAGGAGAGTAACGTTGAGGGGAACCCGCAAGTCGGAGTGCTTGCCGATGCGCTGCGCCAGATCCGTTACATATTTCTTGACTGCCGGATTATCGATCTCCGGGGGCATGAGCCCGGCGAGCTTCATCTGCCGGACCGCTTCTTGACCGTCCTTGATGTCGTTTTCCTGTCCGGCGACAAGCTCCCGGAAGCCGATGTCTTTCACATCGCCGAATTTCCGCTGATGGTGCGCGCCCGCCTGAATGTCGGCTTGGATGCGCTTCAGCTCGGCGGGCCATTTTTCGATCAAATCCAGCTTGGCTTTCAGATTGTCGTACGCCACCGGGATGGCGTTTTCCGCAAGGACTTTGGCTTGGTTCTCCAACGCCCGGAGATTCTGAATGCGGCAGTGCCTCTCCTTTCGTTCGGTTTCGCTGAGCTTGGCTGTGACCGCCTTCAGATCCCGCTGAGCGCGCTGAAGTTCCCTGCCGTGCTCGTCAGAGCGCCTCTTAAAATTTCGAACGCAAGACTCTTTCGACTGATCGAGGTGCTTGCGCATTGCCGCGATTTGTGCCGCGCTGAATTCCAGCCGCGGCGCCTCTTCGAACAATTCCAAATAGGGCTTTTGCAGAGCTTTGCGGAGCGGTTCGTGTACCTCCGGCGGCAACCCGCTAGGCGTTGCCGCCCTCGGCGCGGGAGACGCGCCC
>FWPV01013842.1_pt1 | contig 11577 bp, 8 predicted proteins | sample 2228371 | NCBI WGS metagenome assembly FWPV01 (sample SAMEA103939776, study PRJEB20133) | metagenome | reverse complement strand
GTAGCCAGCCGATTCCACCTCCACCACGCGGTCCAGAAAATCAAGGCAGAAAAGCTCGCATTCAGGATAAGCCTTTTCGAACGGACAGCGATAACAGTAGGGATAGGGGACGAGGATTGTCCCGGGCACAGTCGGACCAAAATGGTGTTTGATTTTGGGAATCCCGGCGACACTCATCGGGCCATAACTTCGACCGTGGAAGCCGCCCCAGAAGGCAACAATCTCAAAATTTCCAGTATACCGGCGGGCGATGCGGAGAGAAGCATCCATCGCCTCGGCGCCGGTGGTCATGAAAATCACTTTGCTCAGCCCCGGCGGCATGGCAGCGATAAGTTTTTCAGCCAGAGCGATGCGCTCTGGAGTGGGAAAATCAAAGGTGTTGAGCAATCGCTCGGCCTGCTTGGCCAGCGCTCGGGCCAGACCAGGATGAGCATGCCCGACATTGGTTACGAGCACTCCCGAAGTCCAATCGTAATATTGCTTCCCTTCCACATCCCAGACCTCTGCTCCTCGGCCATGGTCCCAGACAACAGGGGCCTGCCAGTTCATGCAACCTGGCTCAAACCTTCGGGAAAGCTCCAGCCATTCTTGAGTCGTCATTTTATCTTTCATTTTCTTTCTCACTTTAAGGAATCCATAAGCGCGGCCGCTTTCTGGGTCAGGACATCCCACTCTTCTCTTTCAATCGCCTTCTTATCGAGAAGCGCCGTCCCGATGGCCACGCAACAAGCCCCGTTGGCAATGAAATCCTTTGCGTTTTCAATGGTCACGCCGCCGGTGGGCATCAGCCGAATCTGAGGAAGAGGCCCTTTGATATCTTTAAAATACTTGGGGCCGACCGAAGTTGCCGGGAAGACCTTGACCACATCAGCCCCTCTTTCCCAGGCAGCGATGATTTCGGTGGGCGTAAAGGCTCCAGGGGCGACAAAAACATCGTACCTTCGGCAGGTCTGGATGAGGTCAAAATTGAGAACAGGCGAGACAACAAAATCAGCGCCGGCGTGAATCGCCTGGGTGGCTGTCGCCGCATCGAGGACCGTACCCGCTCCAATCAGCACATCAGATGCTTTTTTCTTGCTCAGCGCGGCGATAATTTCGAGCGCGTTGGGCGTGGTCATGGTAATTTCTAACGCCCTGACTCCACCGCGCTTGATGGCCTCAGTCACCTGAAGCAATTTCTGGGGGTCGGCCATCCGAATGACGGCGATCACTTTTGTCGCCAAAACGATTTCGAGGACTTCATCCCGACGCATTCAGCCCTCCTTTTCCGGAACTTCAGCTAACGCTGGATCCGGCCAGATTGCTCCCCTCTGACAAGGGCCAAAACTTCTTTCTCTGTCACCAGGTTAAAATCCCCGGGGATAGAATGTTTGAGACAGGAAGCGGCAACGGCAAATTCAAGCGCCGCGCTGTCGTCAGCAAAAACATCCAGCCCGTGGATCAGGCCTGCGGCGAAGGCATCGCCTCCTCCAACCCGATCGACAATATCTGTAATTTCGTATTTCCTGGCAATCAAGAATCCTTGTTTGTTTCTCAAGCAGGCAGACCAGGTGTTATAGTCGGCGCTATGGCTTTCGCGCAGGGTGATGGCGACACGACTTAAATTTGGGAATGCCGCCATCACCTCAGCGGTCAACTTCTCGTAAGCTCCAAGGTCAAGTTTCCCGCTCGCCACATCGATATCCGCCTTGATTCCGAGCGATTTCTGACAGTCCTCTTCGTTGCCAATCCCGACATCAGCTAGCCGGACAAGCTCCGGCATAACTTCAGGCGCGCTCTTGCCGTATTTCCAGAGCTTTCCTCGATAGTTAAAATCAATGGAAATGGTGATCCCTTTCTCCTTGGCTTTTTCGAGAGCCTGCTTGGTCAATTCTGCGGCTGAAGCAGAGATGGCGGGAGTGATTCCGGTCGTATGAAGCCAGTCGACGCCGGCCAAGCTTTTGTCCCAATCGATGTCGCCGAGCTTCGCTTCGGCGATAGCCGAGCGGTCCCGGTCGTAAATAACCTTGGAGGGCCGCTGGTTTGCTCCCGTCTCGGCAAAATATATTCCCAGCCTCTTACCCTGTCGGACAATAAAATCTGTTTTGACACCGTATTTTTTCAATTCTTGAACCGCTGCTTCCCCGATATCGTTGGCTGGAATCACAGAGATATAGCGAACTTCATGCCCAAAAAAAGCCAGGGAAACCGCCACATTGGCCTCCCCCCCACCAAACCGCGCTGAAAGAACCGATGATTGGAAAAGTCTTTCCATACCAGGCGGGGATAATCGAAGCATGATTTCGCCAAACGTGGCAACCTTTTTCATCCCACGCCTGTCTATTTCTTAAGTTGAAATTATAATAAAAAAAAATTAAGATTTCAATAAAATAATTTATATGATATATTTTTATCGTATTTAGAAAATTGAAATTGGTTTCGTACCCATGAATAAAAATGATATCCAGGCATTTATAACCGATAACCTTGACCAAGCAGCTGATTTGCTTTGCTCTCTGGTTCGATTCCCTTCGACCCGTGGCAACGAGCAAGAAATCAGCCGATTTTTGAAAAGCCGGGTGGAAGGCCTGGCTGATAAAGCAGAGCTCATGCCCATCCCCAACAGCCTAATCGACGACCCGGATTATTCATTTCGGCTAGAGAATTTTTCCTATCAGGGAACAGCTAACCTCAGGGCTTTCGTCCAAGGGAACGGCGGCGGAAAATCGCTCGCTTTCAACACCCATATGGATGTTGTCCCCCCCACGCCCGGTCAGGAAAGCGCTTTTTCTCCCGTAATTAAGGAAGGCAAAGTCTACGGGCGTGGGGCATGCGATGCGAAAGGGCAAATCGCTGTCCTGTGGCTCGTCTTGAAAGCGTTCCGCGACCTGGGCGTCAGGCCGGGGGGCGATTTGATAATCGATTTCGTCGTCGAGGAGGAGTGCGGAGGTAACGGCACACTTCTTGTGGTTCGAAGGGGCCTAACGGCTGACGCTGCAATCATCCTCGAACCTGTTGAGCTACAGGTGGCCCATCTTGTCCGGGGCGCTGTCTGGTTCGAAGTCCAAACCCGGGGTGTCGCCGGCCACAGCGGAAGTCCACAGTCAACAGTCAGTGCTCTTCAAGAGGCTATAAAATCTATGGCATCGATCGAAAAAGTAAGAGAAGAGCTCTTATCCGTTTCTCGATCCCATCTTCCCCTCATCGCCGACCACCCCAACCCGATGCCGGTTACCTTCGGGATGCTCCATGCTGGAAATTGGCCTGCAGCAGCACCCTCAGAAGCGGTGCTCAAGGGGGTTTTCGGCTTCTTGCCTCCTTTTCGCCGCCACGATGTCCAGGAAAAGCTTCGCCTGGCGATTGCCCCTCACCGAGCCGAGATTCGATTCAACATGCTGAACAGCGACCCAGCCTTTATCCCCATCGACCATCCCCTTGTCGAGACTCTGGTCAGCGCGGCACGAGAGGCGGGAATCCCGACCTCTCCCTCCTTCATGAATGCTTCCTGCGATTCCTGGCGTTATACTGAGCAGCTTGGCATCCCGGCTGTGGTTTTCGGGCCGGGCTCAATTGCCAGCGCCCACGCTCGAGATGAACACATCTCTGTGACTGACATCGGAAAGGCAGCCCAGGCCCTGCTTTATTTTATCGAGCGATGGAGTGGATTAGAATGACCCAACAGACGATGCAAGCTCTGGTCAAGACGGGAAAAGGCGTGGGGCTCGTTGAACTCCGCGAAGTTCCTGTCCCAACCATTGGCGATAACGAGGTTCTGATCGAAGTCAAGGCGGCTGGCATTTGTGGCACTGACCTGCATATATTTCAAGACCAGTTCCCCTATTGGCCGCCCGTGATTCTTGGTCATGAATTTGCTGGCGTCATCGCCGCCACAGGGAAAAACGTCACCAACTGGAAAGTGGGCGATAGGGTGGTGGGAGAGCCGCACACGCATGCCTGCGGTCGGTGCTGGCTCTGTCGGACAGGAAACCGTCAGCTCTGTCCGGAAAAAAGGTCGCCCGGTTGGGGCATCGACGGTTGTTTCGCCCGTTATATGCGCTACCCCGAGCCAGACCTTCTCCACCGCATCCCGGATAACCTCAGTTTTGACGCCGCCGCCCTTGTTGAACCGACGGCCAATGCAGTCACGGATGTTTTGGAGAGAGGACGAGTCGAGGCGGGCGACGCTGTGGCTGTCGTTGGTCCTGGTCCGATTGGTCTTCTGGCGGCGATGGTCGCTAAGGCGGCCGGGGCCGGGACTGTACTTCTCCTCGGAACGGACGCGGATGAAGAGATTCGGCTTCCCGTCGCGCGAAAATTAAAGCCAATTGATTATGTCTTCAATGTCCAGCGTGGAGATGCCGTCGATTTTGGACTCCAGTTGACCAACGGACGGGGGTTTGACCTCGTCGTCGAGGCCAGCGGCGCTCGTTCCGGGATCGCCCTTGGGATCCAGCTTGTCCGCAAGCTCGGCCGGTTTACCGCCATCGGCCTGACCGGAAAGCCCGAAATCACTTTCCCCTACGACCAGGCTATGTTTAAAGCAATCACTCTCTTTTTCAATTTATCCACTTCCTACACCAGCTGGGACAGGGCTATTCAGCTGCTTAGCTCCGGCAAAATAGAAACTGCGGCCCTGATTACGCACCGAGGAGGCCTTGACCGCTGGCCGGAGTTTTTCACTGCTTTGGAAGAAAAAAAGGGCATCAAGGGTATCTTCGTGCCCTGATCAGAAAATCTATTTATCGGGAGGATAGAGTATGGCTTTCCGCTTCGCCGTTATCGGTTGTGGCATCATGGGAAACGCGGTGGCCCGGGTGCTCAAACTTCATCCCCGAGTAGAGATTGTCGCCCTGGCCGATTTAGACAAAGAGCGGCTTGAGGCCAGCGGCAGGGAGTTTGGCATCACCGCCCTTTATGCGGACTATAGAGAAATGCTAAAGAAAGAGAAACTGGATGCTGTCGCCGTCGCCACTCCGGACAACTTCCACACAGAACCGGTCATCCATTCTCTCGAAGCCGGCTGCCATGTGTTCGTCGAAAAGCCCCTGACCACAAGCCAGGCTGAGGCAGAGCAAATTTACCGTGTCACCCAAAAAACTGGGAAGAAGCTCCAGGTGGATTTCAACCATCGCTGGCTCTCCCCCTACCACAAAGTCAAGGAAATGGTCGTCAACGGTCAGGTGGGTGAGCCGATGATCGCCTACGCCCGAAAAAACAATCCGCTTTACGTCCCGACTGAGATGTTGGCCACCTGGTCTGGCCGCACCACCCCCGCCTGGTTCCTTTCCTGTCATGACATTGACCTTGTTACCTGGTGGTTTGATGCTGACCCCACCGAAGCCTATGCCAAAGGAATCAAGAAAGTTCTCGTCGAAAAGGGCATTAACACTTACGACGGCATCCAGGCCCTGGTTAGCTATGAAGGCGGTAAGTTCGCTACCTTTGAGGCGGTCTGGATCTATCCCAACACTTCTCCTTATATGCCCGATTCCTACATGGAGCTCATCGGGAGCAAAGGAACGTTACAGATTGACCGCCAGGCTGAAGCGGTCGATGCGATGCTCCAGGAGAAATTCGTCTGCCCCAGAACTTTCCTGAATTACAAAGTTTTTGACGAATGGCAGGGTGCTTTCCCGGCTGCCGTCCGGGGATTTATCTTGGCCATCGAAAACGACACCGAGCCCCATGTCAGCGTTCGTGATGGAGTCCGGAGCACGGCTGTCCTTGAGGCCATCCATAAATCGCTGGCCTCAGGCAAGCCCGAAAAAATCCAGCTGAAAATTTAAATTCTTCTGGCCATCCTTTCAAGGATGAGGATGGCCATCATCAAATGTCGCGGGTGATGGAGGATTTCCACCCGGGAATACTCCTTCTCAACAAAAGTGACCTTCCGGTCGGCGTAGTCAATCCAGAGCGGATAACCGTATTTTTTTAAAGGATACTTCTCCAGAACATAGGAAAAAACCCGGTCAAACCAATCTCGCGCCCAATCCGCGCCTGTCTGCTCAATGATGATGAGCAAACCGATAAGCGTCTCCGCCTGGGCCCAGTTCGCTTTTCTCGTCTGCCACTCGTACCTATCAACATGATTGAGACAGGTGAACACACCGCCGTAAACATCGTCCCACGCAACTTCCAGGTTGCGCCGGAAATGGGTGGCTGCTTTCTGGAGAAGCGAAGCATCCTTTCTCCGCTCGGCTTCGGCCATGATCATCCACAGAGTTTCCATGTTATGGCCGGTATGGACAAGCTGGGCGATGTCGTTGGCCGGTCGGGAAAGGTCGTGGTTGACCACTTCATTGATAAGGTCAAAATCGGGATGATAATGGTAGTTTAACACGGCGTCGATTGCCCGGTCAGCGATGGCTTCGAGCTCTGCGTCCGACCGCCCTTCGAGCATCTGGGTGATGAGATTGAGCAGCATGAACCAATGTCCTCCCACCCGCGCTCCTGGAATGAGAGGCAAGGTCTCGACATAACTGCGGGCTGCTTCCGGAAAATAATCGGGCTGGTCGTAGCGGCGGAGGCATTTCATCAGAATCTCCCGGGCTATCTCCCAGTATTTCTCCTGACCAGAAGCTTTGGCGTACTCCTGGAGGCCAAGAGCAATAAACAAGTCGCCGTAGAAGTTCGGCGCGGGTGGAGCAATGGGCTCTCCCGAGCGGGAAAAATTTGCTGGCCAGAAAACTTCCCCTTCGGGCCTGGTGCGAAGGATGAACTCGGCGGCCCGACGGGCAATCTCCAGATATTCTGGCTTTTGGGCAAGCTTGTTATAGAGAAAAGAAAAAGTCCATAAACCCCGGCCTTGATACCAGGTGTATTTTTCGGTGGTGATGTTGTTGCCTTTCAAGTCGGTGTGGCACATAAACCCGCCGGACTCTCGATCGACAACATGTTTATCGACAAAAGGCAAAAAATCCTCAAAAAGATACGACCGGTAAAGCGCGATGAGCTCGGCTAAAGTTCTTCCCCCAAGCCGATCAATGCATTGCCGAACCTCGGAGCTTCTCTGCTCATCCTTTTGGATCATTTTCCTTCTCCATCGGCCGATAGATGAACCCGCTGCCGCCGAGGCCACAGTGCAACCCGTCAAAAAATCTCTTCGCTTCATTTTTTCTCTCCTCTTTTTCCCTTTTTTCTTGAAATGGTGAATAAAAGATGTTCATCATCCCCAACTTCTTGGGTTTCGATAAAAAAAGCTCTAGCGCCACACTTATTTAATCTCTTTGCCCAGACGCATGAGGAGACCGAGACCAACCAGGACGCCGCCCACCACAAGGTCAATCCGGAACGCCCTTGGGTCCCGATAGTAGAAAAGAACAAGGAGAGAGACCGCAGCTACTGCCAGGCCAAAGGCGATAAGCGTCAGACCGATGATTTTAAACGGCGAAAGCGTCTTTTTTTCAGGTTCTTCGAAGAGGAAAGGCCGGGCGAGGTCTTTGAAAAACTCATTCCGCCGAGCTACTTCATCTTCCGGCGTCGGCCTCGACCGTGTTCCGAGCCACATACCGAGGATGGTCGCGGCCACACTCAGGACTGTGGCCGCAGAATTCCAGGCGCTGCGCAGCCAGAAATCGAGCCGCGGGTTGACCTTCATCTCGTCGGCGTAATTTTGAACGAGAAAGAAATTAGCCAGGACCAGCACCACGCCGGTCAGCGCTCCAGCCGCAACCCCCCAAAGAGTCCCCCGGGCATTGAATTTTTTGAAAAGAAGGCCGAAGACAAGCGGAATCATGATGGCCGGAGCGAAAGCACTGAAAATGCGAAACATGATGTCCATCAGGTTAAACCCTTTGAGGGAGTTAAAAAGGATGGCCAGAAGGACAGTGAGAGCACCGATGAGAACAGTGAAAGTCCGGCCGAGGAAAACTTCCTCTTTCTCCGAAAGCTGCGGTTTTATCTTCCGCTTGTAGAAGTCCCTGGTCAGGACTCCAGATAAGGTGTTGAACTCGGACCCCAGAGTGGACATGGTGGAGCTGATGACGGCCGCAAGCACAAAGCCCATCATCCCGAGGGGAAGAATTTTCAGGCTGATGAGGGCGTAGACCTCCTTGGCATTCTCAATTTCGGGGAGAAGGACACGGGCCGCCAACCCGGGGAAAAAGAAAATTGGCGGCATGATGAACATCAGCAAAGCAATCCACCACGTCATCTTGCGGACCTCTTTCTCGCTTTTCAAAGTGTTATACTTCTGAACCAAAGCCCAGCTGGCGCTATAAGTCAGCGAAGTAATGATGAACACGGTAAAGATAAGATAACTCCATCCGTAAGGTTCAGGGGCTGGGTTCAGGAACCCGGCCGGAAGCTGACGCACGAAATCACTCAGGTTCCCGACTTGCCCCAGGGTCATGATGAAGAGGGTGACGACGGCGACGGCGAGAATGGAGATATTGACAAAATCCGTGATCATGACCGTCATCTGTCCGCCCAGAAAAGAATAAAGAACCATGATCACGCCGATGATGGCCATGAAGGAGATAATTCCCAACCCAAGACCCCGGAGAGCGACCGCAAAGATAATCGAGGTCGAGAGAATTTTTAACGAATTATCGAACATCCGCAGGGGCAAGCCAGTCCAGACAAACACCTGATGGACAGCCGGGCTGTAGCGGCGCTCCATAAACCCAAGAGGTGTGACGACGCGGGACCTTCTCCAGCGGTGGGCGGTGAGATATCCAGCCAAGAGAACGCAGATGGGCGAGATCCACATGATGATGATGGCGACAATCCCGTACTTGTAGGCCATCTCGTTGTAGATGACAAAAAGGAGGGCGCTGAAAGAGGCTTTATAGAATGAAGTGCCAGCCAGCCACCAGGGCATGATGCTGCCAGCGGCAAAATAATCCTTGGCTTTCTGGATGTACCGGGAAAAGGAAAGACCGACGGCGACGATGATGATAAAGTAAGCAAGAATGATGAGGTAATCAGGAAGTTGAATGCTCGAAACTTGCTGCATCCCTCGCCTCCTCTTCGAGCTTCATCTTAGTTGCAATCTTATATCATATAAAAGATATGTTCAAGTCAAAGAAATCGTTATTAGAAGCAGCAACACCCAAGGTCGATGAGATTCAATCCATGCCTGATGGTATCCAGCTGGAGTAAGATAGTCAGGGGCTTAGGGGAGCAAAACAGCTGTCGCCTCTTCCTCCTTGCCTTCTTTGCCTCCTTTTTACTCTCCCCGCAAAAAGCCCCGATTTAACGTCCCATGAGCCGTGACAATGAGAAGCTGTCACTAGGTCCTATTTTAGAGGGTCAGCTTCCAGGCGCCGGCTTCTTTTTTGAGCGTGTAGCTCTGCCGCCGGCCGGGCTGGATGACGACCTTCGTTTCGAGCGGCTTGGGAGCAAGAAGAATGCGGAGCGTGTAGGTTCCCTCCTTGAGCTTGATTTCCTCGCCTCCGATAAGACCGCGGCCGGCTTCTTCGCCCTTTTCGTTGAGCACGACAAACTCAATTTTGAGTGTCTGTTCAAGGGCGGAGAGGAGTCCAGCGGCGTCCTGAGCATCCAGATACCGCCCCTCGGTTGACTTGGCGATGGCTTCCAGCTCGGCGCGCGCCTCCTTTTCTCTGATGTCAAAACCGACGATGTGGACGCGGAGCTCGAGCCCGGATTTCTTAACCGCCGGGCCGATTGACTTGATATCGCCGCCGCAGCTCTCGATTCCGTCCGTGACGAGGATGATGGATCCATTGGGAATTTCTTCAAAATCCTTGATCGCCTCGAGCACAGAATAAACGAGCGGCGTCTTTCCCTTGAGCTGGATTTTGTTGACGGTTTCGATGAGCGCGGTCCTGTCAAGGAGTTTGATCGGGACAAGAAGTTCTGTGTCGGTGCAAGCGCGTTTGTCATTCAATCCGTACCGGTGTCCGTAAACGCGGAGCCCGACGTTCATCGTCTCCGGCAACCCATTGATTATTTGGGCCAGCACCTTGCGAGCGATAGAAATCTTGGCTTCACCGCCGATTTGTCCCCACATCGAGTTGGAGGCATCCATGATGATTTCGACATTCTGGGCGGCCTCTTTTTCGGCGCCTTTTTCAAAATCGACTTTAAGGCTGCCCGTGCCGAGCCTTCTAACCGGCGACATATAAATGGGAACATGGCCGCAGCAGAACTCTAACATCAGGGCGCCCAAAGCGGCGCGGTAGATATCAAGGCTTTCTTCGCTTTCCGCTCCATCCCAGCTTCCGTCCGGGTTCTGGTGGTCAACGAGAAACCGGCACATCCAGTCCTTCCAGATCCGCCAGTCCTCGCCGCCTGCGAGATACATCACCCGCGTTCCGTAATACCAGTAATAAAAGGGATAGCCGTTTCCCGGCTTCTCAACGTTCCAGCGTGGCGGATGGTGCTGCATGAAGCGGATAGCGGGCAGGATCATCGGGTCTTTAGGATATCCGGAAAGCTGAAGGGAAAGCGCGCCCATACCAGCCCGGGCACAGGAGTCTCCTCTTTCACCAGGCGAGTCATACAGAAAAGAGCCATCTTCTTTGCCGAAAAGGGAACGGACAAAACGGGCCGCTGCCGGAAATACATGGTCAGGGATGACAAAACCGGCATTCGCCGCGGCTTTAAGAGCGAGGACCTGCCAGCCAGTTAAAGAGATGTCCGAATCCGTGCTGTCTGGACTGTAGCGCCATCCGCCGTAATAGGGGGAATCCGATTTAACTGGCCCTCTCAACGTTTCCGGCTTGTGCTCGGTGTTCTGGGATCAGAGGATAAGCTCTATGGCCTCGCGGGCGATGGGTTCCAGGCTCTCGTCGTTCAAATCAGCCAGGGCTTCGACCAACCCCAAGGTAGCGATGGCGTGTTGATACATTTCCTGCGTACCGAAGGTTCCCCCGTAGTAATCCGCATCTCTCGAACCCTCGGCGTACTTGGAACGCGGCGTGAATTCGGATTTTAAGAAACCCAGGGCTCTCTGGATGGGGATGGAGTAATCTTTCCCTGTGCACTTAGAACCAAGAAAAGCCATAATAGATAAACCCGAGTAAGCTTGTTCATATCTCTCCCAGGAGCCATCTTTTCTTTGCCTCAAGGCGAGATAGTCCAGGGCTTTGATGAGCGCCTGACGCACTTCCTCTTCGGTGGCTGGCGGCTTTTGAGGCTTGCCCACATAAAGGGTGTACTCGCCGCCCATGTTTTTTCCGCCGCGGACTTCAATTTCCAAATAATATGTCCCGGGCATAAATTTCATCTTGACCATTTCCTCGCCCTGTCCATCCTGGCCAAACCACGAATAATCGAGCCTATTTTCCTTGGAATCGAGAAGTTCGAAGTTAAAGCGCACGCCAGGGACTCCCGAAAGAGTCATGACGAGCATGTCCGCTCCTGGCGAGGGCACACGGAGGACATAGTAATCTATATCTCTGCTGCTATTTACGTGTCCGGAAATTGGGAAATTGAGCTTAATCGCGTTGGCCCCCCTGATCTCCTCGTTGGGTTCCGCTTCCATCCCTTCCTGCCACGGGCCGAGGACATGGGCGCTGAGAGTGTAGGGATTTGTAATGTTTTTCTGATAGCCTCGGATATAAATAAAGTAAATGCCTTCGCTGACCACAAAATACGGAATGGATTCCGGCTCGCCTTTGTCTCCGTCGTTGG